>Ga0187866_1001487_pt1 | contig 21794 bp, 19 predicted proteins | sample June2016WEW_11_1_3_FD_133013 | JGI IMG/M metagenome (GOLD analysis project Ga0187866, IMG submission 133013) | Peatland microbial communities from SPRUCE experiment site at the Marcell Experimental Forest, Minnesota, USA - June2016WEW_11_150 | ecosystem: Environmental > Terrestrial > Soil >...
CCCCGAATCCGACTACACAGTTCCCATCGGGAAAGCTGAGATCAAGAAAGAAGGCAAAGACGTGACTATTGCATGCTACGGATATATGCTGCACAAGTCGCTCGCCGCAGCGAGACGACTAGCCAGGGAAGGAATCGAAGCCGAAGTAGTCGATCTGAGAACGCTCTCTCCAATAGATAAGGAGACACTGCTCGGATCGGTAAAGAGGACTGGGAGGATGGTTACAGTTGAGGATGGCTGCAAGACTGGCGGTGTCGGCGCGGAAATCTCAGCGATTGTTTCCGAAGAAGCATATGAGCACCTGAGAGCACCGATACGAAGGGTTGCCGCCCTAGATGTTCCCCTACCTGCCAACGGCATGCTGGAGGACGCAACCCTGCCAAACGAGAGGAAGATCATTGACGCGGTGAAGACTACTCTCAAGGGCCAAAGGCTAGCGGTTAAAGAAAAACCCTGACTGCCCTCACGACATTGGGTTGGCTAGACACTGTGTAGGAAGAGTGCGCGTCTTGTTCAACAACAACATTCACCGCACTGGCCGAATTTGCGAATGACCTCTCAGGAAACAAGCTAGAAGTCTCTGGAGTAGCCGGCTGTCCAGCCGCCGTCCACGACTAGGACATGCCCTGTGACGTACCTAGCCTCGTTCGATGCAAGATAGAGCGCGGCGTCGGCCATGTCGTCAGGTTCGGCAGGTATGTGCAAGGGGACATGCGAAAGCATGTCTTGGGCCTTCTGCGACAGCAGGCCCTTGTCGCTGTAGAAGATCGCTCTCGTTGCGTCGGTCACAGTTGACCCGGGTGCGATCGCATTCACAAGTATTCCGTAGGGGGCTAGCTCAAGCGCCATAGCTCGAGTCAGCCCGATTACGCCTGCCTTGCCTGCAACGTATGCTATCTGGTTCCGAAGCGCTACTATGCCTGCTACTGAACTAATGTTGATAATCTTCCCTGTCTTCCTAGGAATCATTTTGTTCGCAGCGGCCTTGCTGCAGTAAAAGACGCTGCTGAGGTCGACCCCTATCTCCTTATCCCACTCGTCAACGGGATAGTCTTGAATCGGCACCCTAGTTCGAGTGACCAGCCCTGCATTGTTCACGAGGATGTCGAGACCGCCCATCTGTTTCTCAACTTGGTCGATCATTGCGGTGACCTGATCATACTTGCTCACATCTGCTTGAATGAATAGTGACTTCCTGCCTACGGCTTCTACATCTGAAGCTGTCTCCTTGCCTTCATCGACCAGGATGTCATTTATGACGATGTTAGCGCCATTCTCAGCGAAACGTAAGGCGATTGCTCGTCCGATTCCTTTTGCGGAGCCAGTGACAACAGCGACTTTGCTGCTCAAGTCCACTTTCATGGCTGATCTGTTTTGGTGGCTGGCTGACAAGCCTATATAAGGTAGCTGCGTCGGAGACAATCCTCTGCGGAGATTTGCTTGTGTATCAGGTAGAAGGAGGAAAAGAACTGGGAGTGTTGTATGTCTGATAACCACAGGCGCGGTCAACTTTCCGCCGGTCATGAAATGCATCTTGGGCAAATGATTGACGAGCTGATCGCCGCATTTATGAAGGAAATCCATGTACATTATTTCCGCGACAGGGCGATAACCCATAACTGCAGCTCCTGCCGCGGCGCCAATTATGGCGTTCTCAGAGAGAGGTGTATCTCTGACCCGTTCTGGTCCGAACTCCTCAAGCAGACCTTTCGTGACTTCGAAAGAAGCTCTACGGAAAAGTGGCGTATCATCGGAAACGCCGCCGTGGACCTCTTGACCAACGGCTCTCCTGAGAAGATAGAATGAGACTTCAAAGAACACATACAAGAATACAATACAACGGCTTGCGCCAGGCGGCGGATATATCATCAGCTCTTCTAATTCCATCGCGTACTATGTTTCCGTCGAGAACTACGGAGTGTTCCTCAATTGCATTAGAAAGTACGGAAAGTATCCAATCAGCATGTGAGACACGCTTCAGCCAAGGCAACTGGATCCCAATTGATGATACTGAGAGGACAGCTCTTGAGGAAGCCGACCAGACAAAAAGAGACGCGAAGTGTTCTCAAAGCAGGTCAGAGCTCACGCCACTGCAGGAGATGCCGTCCACAGAGTTGACATTAAGATGGTCGCGCAAGCATGTGGTTCAGACCGTGTGTGTTCAGTCTGTGATCACGGCGCTCTCGGTGGCCTTGCTTCGTCGCCGTGGTCGCCGACGAGCCTACGTCGGTATGTTGGACGGTCGGCTTGCCAGACGATCGTTGATCTCCTTGAGAGCAAGATCTAGTATCTGCTTGGCACGTTCCAATCCATACTTGTCCAATAGGTCATCTGCAAGGTCAAGTGCATCATTCTCTAAGCTCATTTCGATCCAGGCTGGAGATACAGGCGCTCCCTCAAAAAGTCTTTCGGCATTTGGCCGAGTTGGGCTCAAGCGACGCGTGACGCGAAAAGCCATTATCTTCTTCGAAAGATGCTAGGCGGACTGAGGTCTTAATACCCATTGGCCAAGGTGACATCGACCTTTGGTAACGTGAAGGCCGTTTATGGTGTAAGTCTCGAAATCGCGGACAAGGAATTCCTGACACTTCTAGGGCCATCTGGATGTGGAAAAACGACTACTCTACGCCTCGTGGCCGGGTTTGAGGATCTGACCGAGGGGAACGTGTACATTTGTTCGGGCAAGCTGCGACCCCTCACAGATTCAAAGGTCGAGGAGACACCCACTTGAAACCAATAGCGTCAGATGACAATAGTATCCAACTGAGTAGCGTATGCAAATGAGCCAGGAAGAAGCGTGATTGAAAGCTGACAGAGGTTCAGACAGGAACAGTTCACGACGCGTCAACGTACCGAACTGAATATTTGCTTAAAGGCGTGAGAGAGTTTCGGACTATGATTTACATCCTTAAAAGGTAGAGTTTCGAGTTTGACAGATCACTCTACGACGAAATCCGATGTTTTGCGATGGGTCGGAACCGATCGTAAACCTCCCCTGGGGCTCGCTCCAAAGACTGACGGTTGACTGGATGGGATTCGAGAGGACTGTACTCTCGCTGTGGGTAGCATCCTAGCGAGACGGAAGAGTTGATCCAGGCGATTCATGATAACGGTAATCGAAGAATCGAACTCAGAAAAGTGACTCCAATCAAGTTCGTGAACTTCGCCGAGAGAGAGGAATCTATGAGGGCAATGGAAAATCCGAAGATGAAGAAACCGACACATTGTACCCTGGGATGAACGGCGCGCTACGTCGGTGAAGCTGCGTCGTCAACGGTTGAGAACCGACTTAACCGCATCAATTATCTTCCTTTCGGTGGGAACGACCTCGTCCTCCAGAACCGGGCTGAACGGGATAGGGACGTCAGCTACGGCCACTCTTCTCACAGGCGCTTTGAGGCAGTCGAACTTCTCTTCGGCAACAGTCGCCGAGATCTCGGAGGCAAAACTACATGTCTTGTGCGCGTCGTCGACGATCACTAGGTGACCTGTCTTCTCGACCGATCTGAAGATCGCCTCCTTATCCAAAGGCACCACGGTGCGAGGATCAAGAACCTCGGTATCTATTCCCTGACGTTCGAGTCTTCTTGCTGCTCTCATTGCCCTGTCAACCATGGATGAAATCGCGACCACAGTGACATCCTTCCCTGGCCTCTTGATGTCAGCTTTGCCAAAGTCAATGGTATACTCTGCTTCGGGGACCACTCCCCTTGTTCCCTCCAAGAGCAGGTGAGAGAGGAACAGCACTGGATCGTCGATCCTAATCGCCGTCTTCATCAGCCCCTTTGCATCATACGGAGTAGAAGGCAATGCAATCTTGAAACCCGGAATATTGGCGAACATGGGGTGCAGACTCCATGCGTGCTGCGCTGCAAACCGCGTTCCTGTGATATTGGACGTGTACAATACCATCGGAAGCTTCGCTTGGCCTCCGCTTAGGTAGCGAAGCTTGGGAATCTGATTCACAACCTGATCGAAGCCTGAGAACATGAAAAAACCAAACGAGAAGTACACGACGGGTCTCAGCCCCATCATTGCCGCGCCGGTAGCAAGGCCCGTGAAGCCAGCTTCAGATACGGGAGTGTTGAAGACCCGCGGATGCGTTTCCTTAGCGTGCTTCGGGTGTAGCTGATCTTCTCCTAGCGCTCTAAAGCAATCTTCGCCGATTACGATTACGTTCTCGTCTCTAGCCATCTCCTCCTGGATCGCCTCACCGATAGCACGGCCAAACGTGATTTCTCGTGTTGACATGTTCTCATGCCTCCTCATGTGTACACGTCTTGGTAAGCTTCTTTGGGATCAGGCCACTGGCTTTCTCTTGCGAATCTTACGGCAGCCTGTATTGTGTCCGCAACCTCTCTTGTAATCGCTGTTTTCTTTCCTTGGTCTAGGAGACCCGATTTCGTTAGGAATTCTTCAAATCTCTTGATGGGATCTTTCGCCTTCCAGGCTTCCTTCTCCTCGGGGGGGCGGTAGTCTGGCATGTCTCCCAGATGCGGCATGATCCGATAGGTCTTGCATTCAATCAGAGTCGGGCCTGCTCCTCCTCGGGCCCGTTCGACAGCTGAATATGCGGCCTCATAGACTTTCAGGACATCATTTCCATCCACGGTCACGCCTGGCATGCTGTACCCGGTTGCTCTAACAGATATGTCAGCGACCGAGGTTGACTCTGTCACAGGCGTATGAACCGCATACTGATTGTTTTCGCAGATAAAGACAACAGGCAGTTTCCAGATCGAAGCGAGGTTCAGACCTTCATTGAAAACCCCTTCGTTCGCGGCGGAATCTCCGAAGAAACAGACACAAACCTGATGAAGCTGCTTGTGCTTCATCGCGAACGCCACTCCTGTGGCGATCGGAATGCCAGCTCCCACGACTCCATTTGCGCCCAGAATCCCCAAGTCAAAGGAGGCGATATGCATCGAGCCGCCTTTCCCCTTGTTGTACCCAGTACTCTTGCCCTGGATCTCTGCCATCATAAGCCTGGGTTCAGCGCCCATCGCGATAAGATGGCCGTGACCGCGGTGGGTGCTGGTGATCTTGTCTCCCTTTCGAAGGGCCGAACAGACGCCGACCGCCGTTGCCTCTTGCCCGATGTAGGCATGAATACCAGCGTATCGCATAGAAGGATCAGACCTGAACTGCTCGTAACATGCTTCGTCAAATGCTCGGATTGTCAGCATCTCGCGGTACATCACCAACAGAAGTTCAGGCGTCACTTTGCAAGGAGAAAGCGGGTTTGATTGTGATGGCGTACTGCTCACTAGCGGCCCGTTGTAGTCGCTATTCGATTATTAGGTTTTGCGTGGAGCTGCTGTGTTGCACGACTGAAGCCAAGTTTGCGGTGGGGTTGGAAATATGAACATAGCTACGGCCAACGCTGGATGGTTGAGTCCACATTCTCGTCATTGAAGCGAACCTTCGGAGAATATGTCTCAGCCAAAACGATGCGAAACATGGTCAATGAGATTATGACCAAACCCTCGCTATACAATCTCTTCACAGGACTAGCCGCAAGCCCATAACGCAAGAGAGAAACAGGTCAGCCGGATAGAGAACTCATCAAGAACCAGTCATTTAACCATACCCAGCGTGAGTCCTCTAACCCAGTATCTTCTCACCAGCATCGCCAGTATAATCGCAGGGATGATGTTCAAAACCCCTATGGCGAATATTTGATTCCAGAGAACGATTCGTACACCGATAAGTGAGGCCAGAGCGACGGGGACTGTCCTTGTATGCATGCCCGTTAACGCAAATGCCAGGGGAAAGTCATTCCAAGACTGTATGAAGCAGAATACTGCCGTTACGGCCAGCCCGGGCTTGCACATAGGTAAGACGACTCTTGTGAGGACTTGGATAACACTACACCCATCTACCTGCGCAGCCTCCTCCGCCTCTTTAGGAATACCCTCGACGAATCCTCGGATAATCCAGATCACATAGGGAAGGTCAAACATCGCATATGCCAAAATCAGACTTAGATAGTTGTCGCTTAGTCCTAAAAAGAGGAACATGAGGAAGAACGGTATGAGAGTCACTATGGGTGGCAATATTCTGATACTGAGTATCGTCATAGCATTGAAGTCCTTCCGCGGAACGGGGAATCGTGCCAGAGCATATGCAGAGGGTATGCCTACGACTAGGGCTAGCAGCGTGCTGCCCAGTGAAAGGACCGTGCTGTTCATGAAATAGCGACTCCAGTCTGACAATACTTTGAGGCCATAGGACTCGAAGGATGGTCTAAACAACACCGTGGGGGGGAAATCAAATATCGAAACGTTGTCCTTAAATGAGGAGATAAACATCCAGAATATTGGAAACAATATCCACGCCGCGACCAAGATTAGGCCGAAGTTTATGATCGATTCACGAATAGTAGCTTTCAGCGGGTTTCGCCGGTCCCTGATACTCTGCGGAAAACCACTACGATGAGAGACATGCATATGGCCATCACAATGAGCATATACAGCACTGAAGCCGTCGCCCCGTAACCTATATCTTGAGTAAATCCTATGCTGTAATAGAATATATTATAGCTTAACGTTTCAGTCAGCCTGCCTGGTCCCCCTGCCGTCAGTATGTAGATCTTGTTGAAAACCTTGAAGGAGTCGATCAGTCTAAAGAGCACTGCTACGAGTATAACCGGCCCTAGCCAAGGGAGGATAATGTGTCTGAACCGGGTCCATGTGTCTGCGCCATCGACGATGGCGGCCTCTAGCTGCTCTCGGGGAACGGAGAGGAGCCCAGCCAATAAGATCAGCATCATAAAGGGAGCCCACTGCCATACGTCAACAATCATCAATGAGTAGAACACGTTCGGCGCGGCGTCGAGAAAGTTGGGCTCCATAATTCCAAGCAGAGATGCATAATATGTGAATGGCCCGAGCAGGGGATTATAGATGTATTTCCACACCATATCGATTAAGATGGGTGTCATCATAAGAGGCAGGATGGTCAATTGAGTAGTGAACGCAGCTAGCTTCCCCTCCCTATTCAAGAGTAGGGCGACACCTAAGCCAAAGAACAACTCAACGGTGGTGACTCCTGCTCCATACAGCAATGTCAGTTCGGCAGAATAGTAGAAGAAACTTCCAGGCGTAAGTATTTGGACATAGTTCTGCAAACCAACGAACGTTATCTTTGCTTCCGTCAGATTCCAGTCTACGAAGCTAAGATAAACCATATAGACGAGCGGGAAAATGGTCATTGCAGTCAAATAAAAAGTAGCGGGAAGGAGGAGGAACTGCCCGGTCATACGGTTACGGTCTTTCATGTTACTTGTATAGACCTATCTCTTTCATAAGGCTCGTGGCTTGTTCTTGAGCCGTATCCATGGCCTGTTTATAGCCTACCGTACCCCCGATGGCGCCCGCAAGATTCTTGACAACACACGCTACGAAGTCACCAACTCTCGGCATTGGCGGCATGATTGCACACGCCACCTTGAATGCTCCGCTGCCCGTCGGCTTAGACCCAACTAGCCACCCCACCGTATCCGCCACGAAAGGATTGATGTTCCTTGTCTGTGGACTGGTAGCGACGCTCTGCCTAATGGTTCCTCCCATACCTACATTCACCATTTCTTGTTGTGCTCTGGGTGATGTGGCCCAAGATATGAAGGACCAAGCAGCATCTTTCTGTTTTGAAAAGCTGTTGATCGCCATCGAGATGCCTGCAAGCATATGTGGTTCGCACACAGCGCTAGGATGAGGCGCGTACCCGGCCGTGCCAATCACTTTAGAACTTTTTGCAATGATGCTTGTAGTCCAATCGCTTGCGAAGTCTGTGAGTTGTGCAATTTTTCCCTGCGCCATGAAGGTTGCTGCGCCATCTGCATCTGTGGTTGTGAAAGCGGGAGCATATTTCGCGATGTCAAGCATATACTTCGTAGCATTGTACGCTGCATCTGAGTTAAGTTCAGGATGGAAGTTCTCGTCGAACCAGCGACCGCCGTATGCCCATAGGAGCACCTCCCACGTGAAGAATGAGAAGATGTCTGGTGTGCCAGCCGCACAAAAACCATAGAGGCTGGGCGGGTTGTGAAACTTCTTTGCATTTGCCATCATCTCGTCGAGTGTCTTCGGAGGTGTATCAATAACATCAGTTCTATAGAAGTAGGGATAGTCGACCGCAACATGGGGCAGCGTGAACAACTTTCCTTCCATACTGCAGTTCCCTAAGACACTTGCGAAGATATCTTCCTTGTTCCATCCTGCCGGGGTCTTCGCAACATAGGGTTCAAGGGACTCTATGAAATTTGACAGAAGCCAACTGTATGCGACTGAACCGAATCCCGAAGCGTGGATTACGTCGTATTGACTCGACTTTCCGGTAAATTCAAGAGAGGCTTTTGCCTCGGTTGAGTTTTCGGGTTCGACGACCGCGTTTACCTTTATGCCTGTCTCATCTTCAAACTCTGTCACGCGTGCAAGGGTCTGGGTAACCTCAGGAGTATCGGCAAACAGAAGGTTGATCGTGGTGCCTTTCAGCGTGGGATCATAGTAGTAGTCTATTCCCGGTCCGCCAGCCACTGTTGCTGCGGCAGTTGTAGATGGTAGCCCTGCGGTTGCTGTCATTGTTGCTGTTGCTGTCTCTGTGACCGTTGTCACCTGGGCTGGGAGTGTTGGTTTTCCGAGCCACCCAGCGGCTGCACCGATAGCTAAACCTAACACAGCTCCGCCCACCGTCTGCACAGCAGTTCTTCGCGACACGCCCTCTGGTTTCTTTTCTTTTTCTGACATAAGATATCAGCATGATCCTTTCGAGTTACGCCGAGCACTATCTATTTAACACTTGCGCAGAATGTAGTTTCCTTGTGGTTTCCCATTTTGCATTCGAGCAAAGCTGAAGAAAGGCAAGCCACCGTGAATCTACTCACGCCGTAGTGAAAGCATAGCCAAAGTGACCAATCGGCGTTGCAGGTCTCCTTTCTCTGGTTTCGTGGACTTTAACGACAGAAAAGCACCGACCTTCTATCGCATCCACAACGGACCAAGCACGATGCTTGAAGCATGTGGGGAAACGGTTGATGATATTGACACTCTCCTTGACTGAAGTCGAGAGATTCTCTAGCTATTCGAGGCGTCTTCATGGCTCACACTTGGACTGTGAAGTGGAGACACCGATCCCAACCAGCATTGCAAGGACAGGCCTGAACGAACAAGCAGCCAGAACCATGACGAAGACTAGGGTACATGACATCTTTCTATCTGATACGTCGTCTGGCCATTCTTATCTATGTATGACCTGCTTGGAAGGCGAGTTTGAGCTGTTTGTTCTAGCTACAGAACTAGTCGACTATGGTGTCAAGAAATCAAACATGAGAAACTTCAATTGGAAATCATAACACTATCTACGATGGTCTAGATGAGGCTCCGAAGTGTATGTTGCCAGACACATGTCACTAGACCCACAGCAAAAAGAAAGAGTCCTCCAAATCATCAATTTCCCGACAAGCTATCACGCGAGTTACGACCATTCCAGTGGCGAAGGAAACCAGAGAACACTTGCGGCCCTTTGGCAAGAAGGGCGAAACTGGCGCTGACATAGCGGTATTGAGAGGAACCAAAGGCAGAGAAGACTTGTTCCGACTGAGAGTCGGCGACTATCGAGTGATCTACGCAGTGGTGGCTTAAGGGATAGATAATCTAAGCGATGAAGAGCTCCCGGGGAAGAGTTGAAATTCTTTTACATCCGTTTACCGTTATGAGAATAGGATCTTCCATATTGAAGCCGAATCTTCCGACAACAAAGTGAGGGGTCTCAACAACCACTATCATTCCCGGTTCAAGGAGGGTCTCGTCAGCAAGCTCGATCATGGGAGGTTCGCGGAAAGTGATTCCAAGACCATGGCCTAGATTCTGCGCATCGAAGTCGGAAAGCTTGTCGCGAGCCGTCCGCATGCCTTCTGAAAAGAGCTCAGAAGTTCTGATCCCCGGCTTTGCGATCTCAATTATCCGGTCCCCCACGGAACTCATCGCTTCAAAGAGCTGCCGACTGTATGAGTCAGGGAGGCCGACAGAGATCATCCGAGAAAGATCTGAGCAGTAGAACTTGTATGTCATCATACAGTCATACTTGACAAGCTCGCCTCTCCTCGCCCTATATTCTGGATGAGGGGCATAAACCATACCTCCACTTCTGCCCATGGCGATGTCGATAACTACGGCGTGTCCTCCTTGAGAAGCTATGCTCTCCTCAATCATCCTTGTGATCACCGACTGTCTTTCGTTCTTTCGAAGACCCTCCAGCAACACATTTACGGTCTCCTCACTTATGCGGAAAGCATGCATCATACGCTCTATCTCCTCGTCGGTCTTAATCATTCTAACCTCAGTGAGTATCTCTGGCGCTTGTTTCCATGAATATTCCTTGGGGAACGCTGGGTCGTACACGTCTACTGCAATCCTAGCCTGACGGGAGGCTTTCTGCTCTAGGACTTCTTGTAGCAGTTTGAACCGATCAGTGCCCCTTCCTTGCACTATGTCGAGATATTTGCGTTCAGTCGGAGAAAGTGTCGCCTCCTTATCTGCTGTAGCAAACTTGAATTCACCGTAGTGACGAACATCCCGTATCCATGTACTATCTGGCGTTGTGCAGCTGCATAGAGATTTCGGGGCTATTAGTGTCGGTTCAAGATCCGTCTCATATGGGATAAGAGTTACCATCGGAAAGAGCTTTTGCGAAACGTCTGTATTGAACCAACATATGTCGCTTGTATACAATACATTCTCTGATGTTGTCGAGACGAGGAAGTCGAATCCTCGCTTCGCCATGGCTTTTCTTGCCCTATCCATATTGAAGAGCAAGGTCATGGCCTCAAAGTAATCGTCATCGATTTGTCGCTTAACGCAACTTCAGGGTAACTGAGCTAGTGTGCATTGATTTCGTCTTTTCGACACATGTACTTCTCTTCCCACGACCTAACCTCATGAGCGCCGACGACTTCGTCGAACTCTTCGAATGTCAACATATCGCAACCAGAGTCTGTGCCTTCCGCCTTTATCTGGTTCAACGTTTTGATTGTAATCTTGGTTGTTGCGAATAAGGCAGAGATAGGGAAGAGTATGATCCTAAACCACGGATTAGTCAGCTCAGATACTCTTGGCATGTGATTGCCTTCGGGCTTTAGTAGAGGATAGTTGACTATCATCGGGGCTTTGACAGCCTCAGCGATTTTCTGAAGCTCTGAAACGGAGAATCTTGAATGTGCAAACACCATGTCGGCTTCAGCTTCCGAATAGGCCCGCAGGCGACGAATTGCTTCATCCACATTGGAGGCTTCAGTTCGACCAATGATGATGAAGTCCTCACTCTTGCGTGCCTGAAGTGCTGCCTTGATCTTCTTCACGTGTTCTCCTAATGGAACAAGCTCCTTTTCATCGGCGCCGAGGCGGTGCATTCTTGGAAAACGCTGGTCTTGGATGTCAACTCCTGATGCGCCGGTTCTCTCTACCTCTCTAACCATCCGTATCGTGTTAACAGCGTTTCCATAACCTGCTTCTCCGTCAAAGATTATCGGTATCTTCACTGCTTCGCATACATACTCAGCTAGCCTTACCATTTCAGATAGGGTTATGAGACCCACGTCAGGCTTGCATAGCGTCACAGCCGTAACTGCATAGCTCCCAAGGTATATGGCGTCGAAGCCTGCTGTTTCAACCAACCTGGCGCTTAATGCGTCGTACGCGCCGGGCGCAACCGATAACTTCTCTCTCTCTAAGAGTGTTCTAAGCGTCATAAGACATCATACGGCCTTCATGGCTGGCTGCTTGCATATCCTGAGAATAAAGAGTACATTCCGCCGTCCACGTACATTATAAGGCCTGTTACGTAGTCGGATTCTGATGATGCAAGAAACAGCGTTGCATTCGCTTGATCTTCGGGCTGAGCTAGCCTACCAAGCGGCACTCGCTTGGCTCTGATAGCCAAGTACTCTGGGCTCATAATCTTAAGATTGAGTGGAGTCAGAGTGGTTCCTGGGCATAAACAGTTTACGTTTATGTGATATTTTGCCAAGTCGATTGCTAGCGCACGTGTGAGTCCAACGACACCATGCTTTGAGGCAACATAATGAGCATTATTCGGTACACCCGCAATCCCCGCCATTGAGGAGACATTGATGATCTTTCCATGATTCTTCTTCATCATCTCCTTAGCCGTTGCGATGCAACAGTAGTATGTGCCGTTGAGGTTGACGTCAATCATTCGCCTCCACTTGTCCAACGGTAATTCTTCTGTTGGAATAAACTCACTGTATCCCGCGCAGTTGACTAGTATGTCGATCGTTCCGAACTCATCTGTCGTAGCCTGCACGAGCTTGGCTACTTGAGCATAATCAGCTACATCCACTTTGTGCGGGAGCGTCTTTTGTCCGATTGTTTTCACTTTTCCTGCCACGGTCTCGGCTCGTTCGGCGTCTATGTCTGCGACAACAATCTTCGCTCCTTCATGCGCGAACTTCTCGCAGATAGCTTCACCTATCCCTGACCCTCCACCCGTTACGATCGCCACTTTATCTGTTAGCCTCATACCCCGAACAAGCAGGACAGGAGTATTTATCCCTTGAAGTACTCTCAGCTTCTTCTCGAAATAATTCCAGAGGAAACAGCCACCCAAAGAAGCGAGAACCGAAACAGCAGAAACCCTAGTGAAATAATAATGGGAAATGGCACTCTTGCTAAAGAGGCTACCGTGCCGTCCATCCAAGATCGATTGTCCATGAAGCACCGGTCACTGCTGACGCGTTTTCCGAGCATAGGTACGAAACGAGCGAGGCTATTTCGCGCGGTTCGATTAGCCGCTTAATTGGCGCGGGTTCCAGCATGATCCTTTGCACTACTTCCTCCGGCGCAAAGCCGAGAAGTCGGGATTGATCTTCAATCTGGTTTTCGACGATGGGCGTGCGAGCGTATGCAGGGCAGATAGCGTTGACAGTGATTCCGTAATCCGCTCCTTCAAGAGCTGCCACCTTGGTCAGTCCTAGGAGGCCATGCTTTGCTGCAACGTAAGCGCATTTGAATGAGGACGCGACTAGACCGTGAATAGACGCTATGTTGACTATCCGGCCGAAGTGCTGGGCTTTCATTGTTGGCCACGAATACTTTGTGAGCAGAAATGGCGCCGTGAGCATTACCGCAATCATGTCCTCCCATCGGTCTTCAGGAAAATCCTCCAGCTTTTCCAAATGCTGATAACCTGCATTGTTTACAAGGATCTGCAGCCCTCCGAAAGCTCCCAGTGCCTCCTCTACAACTCTCCTGCAGTCGGCTCTTTTGCTCAGGTTTGCGTGGACGAAATGGCCGCCGACCTCCTTGGCGACAACTTCACCTCGGGTTTTGTCTAGATCAACTACTACCACATGCTTGCCTTCCTGGGCCAGAGTTACTGCTATAGCCTTTCCTATTCCACTGGCTGCACCTGTTACGATAGCGATGCTTTTCGACGCTGCCCACTCGTATTGAATATCACATCGCACACTCTAAAAAGGTTCAGAGATGGCAGACCCCGCGTGAGCTACAGCTCTAGATGAAATGTGCTATCGGACCTTGTTCAGGTTCTTCGCCTTATCGTACGCCAGTTTTCACTATAGGGGCGAATTGGTGGAAGGGGATACAGAGTCTTCGCTTAAGCTGTACTAGGAACGCTCATGATTTCCAGTTGAACGATGAGAGCTTTCCACAGCCAATAGAAGCGTTCCCCGATGACATGATTGTCGCGTGGGCTTACCATCTTTTGGTAATTTGTCTGCATAAAGGGCTTGTAGTGCTGACACTTGTAAGGCGCGCCAATGCAGCCAAGCAAGTTACCAAAGATTCGTTTGTCCGATTCAAGTCAGACCACAACAAGTTGGTCGACGATACGAATCGTTTAAAGGAAGTCTTTGACAGTCGCCAGATCATAACTGATGTGGGTAAGCGAAGCAAGAGCGGAAGGCATTACGCGGAATTTACCATGAGCAAGTGGGAAGAATTCGCCTAAGACAGACGAGCTTTTCCGCAGAATGCACAATCACCTACTGGACAGTCTGGTGCCTTCTACGAATCTTAATGAATTCTCAGTACCGCTTTTACGCCCTGAAGGTTCAGCAGGGTTTCGAACGCTTTCCTCCAATCAGAGAGCGGGTAAGTATGAGTTATCAGGGCTTTGGTTGAGATCTTGCCTTCCTCTAGGAGTTTCAAGGCCGTCTCCCAGGTGACCCACGTATGGCTGAAGCTTCCGATCATGGCCAGTTGCTTCGTTACCGCCTCTCCCACATCTATCTCCTCTGGCTTCGCGTGTGTACCTATCACTAGTATTTGTCCCGACTTTTTCGTAACCTTGAGGGCAGCTCTCAGCGCAGCGTTAGATCCAGCCGCGTCTATGCAAACATCGACACCTTGACCGTCGGTGTAGTCGAAGATTCTGCTCGTCACTTCCTCATCCTTACTAGCTACGGTATGGTCAGCTCCCAAGTCCTTGGCCATCTTTAGCCGAATGCTCTCGGCGAGATCTACTGCGATAATCTTGCTTGGCCCATAGAGCTTCGCCGTTTGAAGCGCCAATAGCCCCACTGGTCCCATACCAAATATCGCGACAGCGTCCCCGGGTCTGAGTCTAATACGATCAGTAACTGCGTGAAGTGCTACGCAGAGTGGTTCGGTTAATGCGCACTCGTCAAAAGAGTGCGATGAAGGCATGAAGTGAACTATTTCACTACGCGCAACCACGTACTCCGTGAACGCTCCATCCACGCCATAGCCAACATGACTTTGACCAAGAGTTTTGTTGGGGCGACCCAAGGGACAGTGATCTTGACAGTCTTCATGACCCGACCTAAGGGGGGCTGAAGTCAGAAAAGGGAAGGTGCTCATATTCCGCCTATGGCGCAGAGATCGTTTTCTGAGTATGGGAGGGGCATCATGTAGGCATGTGCATAAGCCTTGAAACGGCGCATGTGGTAATTGCTAGGGGTGTGTCGAAGGATCAAGATTTAGGCGTTCTTAAACGGAGGACTATTCATGGACGAGAGTGAATGGTAGGAGGTTCCCATGCTGGTCGAACTGGGGTTCCTCAGGGTCGCTCAGCTGGACCAAGTCTTTTCGTTCTTTGAGTAGGTGCATGCACGTCTCGGAGACTTCCACTTCCCTTAGCATTAGAGTGTTCTTGATTCGAATGACTTCCGACGTTTGAGGTTCGACCAGGCCGATGGTGCTTAGAGCGGCGTCGATGGTTTCTCGATCCGTGTCGAAATAGGCAGGGATCTTGGCAGCGTCGAGGGTCATGGCGGTCATAGCATTCATGTAAGTAACGCGTCGATCGGTCTTCCTTACGAGTCTGCTCGTAGTAAAATCGGCCATTCCAATCCCGAGCGCGTTCCCGCACGTCTCTTCCGTTAGATCGAGGGCGACGATCCTCGCAATCTTGGGTCCGAAAGGCTCGCCGAAACGATGAGGCAAACGACCGATTACGTTCGTGTCCATGCCCTGACCGCTGATGTTCTTTCCGATCTCGTCCACTACTAGGACATCAGCCTCGTCGAGGGGGAGCCTCATCATCCAAGACTTCGCCATGCGCAAGAGTTCCATCTCTTTCTTCTCCATCTCGTCCGGGAGAACCGCCTCGATTCTAGTCGTCTGGTCGTACGCGTTCTCGATAATCCCCAGGGCGAAGGCGATTCTTGCTTTCTTCAAAACCTCGTATGCGACGTGCTTGACGGTTTTGGCATAGCCGTGCCGGAGAAAGGCGCGATGACATATGGCGGCGCCCTTGTGCTTCCCTAGGCCGATGGCCATCATCTTGCAGAAGCCGCTCTCAATGTCGCCTTTGAAGTCTGTGTGGGGCTTGATCCTGGCGACAACTGCAATGTGGTCTGCTTCGAAGGCGACTTTGTCCAACCAAACGGGAAACCAAGCGTCTCTCCGATCTGTACTACCTCCATCGAAGACCTGATAGGGACTCCCATGCTGTCCTCAGTGATTCCCAAGTGTCGGAGGACATCTACCTGCCCCTCAGCAGTGGCTCCTCCATGGCTCCCCATCGCAGGGACGATGAACGGTAGCGCTCCCATAGCTTTGAGCTCCTCGACGAGAGTCTTTACAATGACAACGATGTTGGCGACTCCGCGGCTCCCCGCGGTGATGGCTACTGTCTCTCTGGGCATGATCTTCAAAGCCGGCCTAAGCGGCCGTAGGGCATGCCGAACCGCTTGCGGAATATCTTTGACTGGCGGGGGGACATCAAAGAGTTGTCTGATGCGCACCATCTTTGGATATGACATGATTGCCAGGCTTCTCCCTTAAGCGCCATGTGAAAGGTGGTTTTCTCGGATAATCATTGCTCTCGGCAAGATATGGCCTAGACTTGGTCATGTTCCCGGGAAGGCAGCTAAAGTAGCTATCAATCCTGTTGGCTTGGACTCCAGTGCCTCATCTGCACAATCGTTTGGAAGTACATTTATGCCATAGCGTTTGACTGTTGTGTGATTAGTTTCTTGAGAAAAGTAGCAGTCTTTCTCGCGCACTCGTCTACATTTCCGGTAGGCATCAGACCCTCTGATATGAAACCTCTATACTTCACCATCTTCAGGGCATTGATTGTCTCTTCGAAATCGATGACTCCATGGCTTACGCCGGGGGGCAACCTGTCGCTATCTGAGAAGTGGAAATGCCTGAGATGGTCTTTCGCTCTCATTATGCTGCCCTTGATACTCTCGTCCTCAATATACATGTGGTACAGATCCATACAGAGTGCGAAGTTCGGTCTGTTTACCCTCTCTACTATCTCGAGTCCATCCTCGGTAGTATTGATGAAGTTACTTTCAAGCCTGTTAATCGGTTCGACGTGGATCTCAACGTCATGCTTCTGAGCATTATCGCATACCTTTTGCATGATTTGTACGAAGATGTCTCTTGTATATGAGATAGGCTTAGCTTCAATTGCTCCTCCTCTGATCAGTCCGACACTCACGGGGCACTTGAATCTGCCGGCGATTTCTGTGACGCTCTGGAGTTTAGCTAACGCTCTTCTTCTAATGTTCTCATCATGATGAAGCAGTGACAACCCGAACTGAGTAGTCATTCTCACAGGGTTGATGCAGGCTAACTCCACACTATTATCCGCCAGCGCCTTCTCCAACTTTCTTGAATCGAAGGTATCTGGATCTCCAATGAGAAGATCTACGCCATCAAACCCCAGTTGTGCCGCTTTGGCAACGCTTCGCTCTATCCCATCCCTCAGAATACTGATAAGGAATGCGCTCGGAGCATCAGGTGTTGTGATGAATAACGAGGTTTTGACCACAGTTGGTTCGCCGACTGTTCGATTTTTGGGCGCGGTGAATTTGACATTGGCGGCTGGCAAACTCTGCTGAAGTGTGGCAATGCCACAAAAGCAGACTATGTGCGTGCAGTTCTAGAACTCCAGTAGTACTTTCATCGCATCTGGTGACATTGCCAGCTCAAACCCTTCCTTGTATTTCTCGACAGGCAGTATGCGAGATATAAGCGGTCCTAGGATGAATTTGTTAGCGTTGATCAGTTGCGTCATTATCCGCCACGTCTCCCAAGTCCTTGCGATACTGCTGACCAGCCTAAGCTCTCTACGGGTCATCTTGAAGAATGGGTTGAATGTGACCGGACGGTTAAATGTACCAATAGTAACTACTGTTCCTCTGTCTCTGACGATGTCGAAGGCTTGATCGAGGGCGGATTGTGTGGCTGCTGCCTCCAAGACATAGTCGGCGCCCTTTCCCTTGGTAATCTCCTTGACTTTCTTCACCGGATCATCGTCCTTCACGTTGATTACCGTGGCCCCGCTAATCTCTTTCGCAATCTTGAGACGTGACTCCACCATATCAGTTATGATCGTGTTGACGCCGTACGCTGCCAATGTCTGAGCTGCAAGGATTCCGATCGGCCCTGAACCGATAACGACTGCAAGATCGCCAGGGCTGTGTGGCACCAACTCAACGGCATGGACGGCGACTCCAAGATTCTCCATCAGGGTGCCTTCCTCCGTGCTTATCCTGTTGGGTAGTTTGCAGATTACTCGTTCGGGAAGAACAGCATACTCAGCGAATGCTCCTCTCTTCTTACCGTAGATCTCTCTGTTGACGCACATGTTGTGGTGTCCTTCCAAGCATTGATAGCAGTGTCCGCAGAATATCATCACGTCGACTGTTATGCGGTCACCTGGACGAAACCTTGTAACACCGCTGCCAACTTCTGTGACAACACCGGATACTTCATGCCCGAGGAGCGTAGGCAGCTCCAACGTGGGGTCGGCCACTGCCCACTCGCCCCACTCGTACACCTTCGTCTCGCCAACACATATTGCGCAGTAGCTGACCTCGAACAATACGTCATCGCTATTCGTCACTTTAGGTTTTTCAATATCTAGGAGAGAAAGGCCGGGCTGAGGTTTTTCCTTCACTAATGCCTTCATATTCTGTGATCTCCACTGTGTTCTTAGCCCATTACGTGCGGCAAGACCTAGAAATATCTTGAGATAGCCACGGTCCCCTTCTTCTCGTGTTTCTTGGATACCTCTATTGTTGCCTCATCATAAGAGGGCATTTCCAAGTCCGAATATATCGCAGTCCTTGTCGGTTATGTATCTGAATTCAGAATTGGGACTATGCGAAGATTACGTTTGCACATGAATAGCAAGGAAACCGTGCAAGATGGGACTGTCACCCACTGTATCGACAGCTTTCAGGGGCGCGTGTCCCCTAAGTATGTCAGTTTGGGGACTATTACATCAGGTGGCCGTGTCCCGTTCCATGGCCTAAGGTTTCAACAAAACCTTCATAGCCTCATGGCGTTTCACCAATTCGAAGCCCTTCTGATACTCTTCGAACGGCAAGATATGAGTGATCAACGGTTTGAGGTTGATCTTGCCAGAATCAATCAGCTGATTCATCCTGCGCCACGTCTCCCACGTGCGGCTTATGCTGCCTCGCACCTTTATCTCACGACGCGTCAGCTTGAAGAAGGGATTGAAACTCACCGGCTCATCGAAAGTACCAATGGTGACCACTGTGCCGCGGATTCTCGCCATGTCGAATGCCTGATCCATCACGGCTTGATTCGCACCCATTTCGATTACAAAGTCTGCGCCCTTTCCCCCGGTAAGCTCCATGACCTTTCGGACTGGATCTTCATGCTTGACGTCCACGACAATGGCACCACTGTACTTGCGTGCAAAGTCCAGCCGCCAATCGGCCAAGTCAGTAATGATCGTGTTGACACTCTCTGCCACCAATGTCTGCGCGGCCAAGATGCCGATCGGACCTGCGCCGAGTACGACGGCCCAATCACCCGCATCATGACCTTCATGTTCAACCGCATGGGCCGCCACGCCAAAATTCTCCAGCACCGTACCTTCTTCAAAACTCAGCTTGTCGTTCAGTCGGCAAATCACTCTCTCAGGCAACACGGCGTATTGGGCGAACGCTCCTCGACGTTTACCATAGATCTCCCGGTTCTCGCACACATTGGTGAGGCCGTTACGACATTGGCGACAATATCCGCAATAGATCATGGGATCGTTGACGATGCGATCACCTGGTTTGAACTGTTTCACCATGCTGCCCACCTCGACTACCAAGCTCGATGCTTCGTGGCCCAGGACAGTTGGTAACTGTAACGTCTTGTCACTTGCCGCCCATTCATTCCAATCGTAGACCTTGGTCTCGCCCGTGCAAATGGCGCAATACTTTACCTCAAAGAGGACATCATCCGGGTTCTTGATCTGAGGTTTCTCAATCTCTAAAAGAGACAAACCTGGTTTGGGATACTCTTTCACCAATGCCTTCATAGATTCGCATCCTCACTTGCATTTAGTGGAGTACTGTGTCACCAGACCAGCCCAAAAAGCCTTGGTGTTTGCAAGGCTCCGGCTCTGAACCTTTGGTTAAGCACCCGGAAGCCTCAGACTATACCGGTGATCTCAGCACATATATGGGACAAAGTGAGCCAGGTTCAAACACCGAGGCTGTAAGGAGAAGAAGAACATGTCAGCCCCACGAGATAGAGTCGCCATAGTGACTGGGAGTGGTCGTGGCATTGGCAAGACGATCGTTCGTGTACTCGCCCAGAAGGGTATGCGCGTTGGCTTGAATGACATCAATCTCGCTCTGGCAGAAAGCGCAGCTCAAGAGCTCCGTGCTGAGGGATTGAAAGTCTGGGCGTTGCCCGGTGATGTCTCTAGCAAGGTCGAAGTCTCAGCCATGATAGATCGAGTCGAAGCGGAGCTGGGTCCTCTCTGGTTGCTGGTGAACAATGCCGGCATTTACAATGTCGCGCCCACATCAGAGTTCAGCGAGGAAGCATGGGATAAGGCATTCCAGGTGGATGCCAAGGGCGTTTTCCTGTGTTCGCAAGCAGCCATTAGAAAGATGATCCCACGCAAGGGGGGACGTATCGTCAACATCTCTTCTATCGCTGGTTTGATTGTGCGCACTGGGCAGATTGCCTATTGCTCTGCCAAGGCGGCGGTCGTACATTTTAGCCGCTGTCTTGCCGTGGAGATGGCACCGCATGGTATCACAGTCAATTGCCTCTGCCCCGGCATGACACGCACCGAAATGCTGACCAGGGGTGTAGCGGGAGGGCACGGGCTTGACTTGGACCCCATGGTCGAGCTCATTCCAGCTGGCCATTTGGCTGAAGAGGCGGACCATGCAAATCTCATCGCCTATTTTGCGTCGGATGAGTCCGCTCATGTGACCGGGCAAGTTGTGTCCGTGGACGGTGCGCAGAGCCTCTATCATCCTCTCATGTTGAAGCGTGGCACATGATGCCGATTGTCGCACGATTCCAACAGATCGTGTTCTTCGGGGCAACAACGCAAGTGTGTCTGTAAAAGGATCTTCGACAGAAAGTAGACAGGCTAGCATGCTAGGCGCCGAAAACTAGCTAGTTGAATCCCTCGCTTCCCAGGTACAAAGAGAGGATGACGAATGCGGATCAATTGCTATCCAGAAGAACCATTCCAATCACGCCCCAAGACCTGACAGCTATCATGGCCACAAGGATAATATGGATTGAGATAGGAACCAATCGGTCATCGTGGTGAATTTTGTGACAAAGAAATGTCTGTTTACCTTTGGTCTTCGGGGCAGATGGCCCGCCGATCTTCCGGAAGTTCTCAAGGCTCACGATATTGAGTTGAAGTTGAATCCCTTGGGAAGATGGTATACGGAGGACGAGCTGATCACTGAGCTTGAAGACATGGATGCTGTTCTAGCAGGAGGAGACCCTTACACCGCAAGGGTCATAGAGTCTGCTAAGAAACTGAAGATAATTGCGAGAATCGGAGTCGGATATGACCAGGTTGATCTCGCTGCGGCAACCCGCAGCGGCATATACGTCACGTGGACACCTGTTCCCGAGATCGCGAAGGGAGTTGCGGATGAAACCTTTGCGCTGATACTTGGCGTGTTGAGAAGGGTTCCCGAGATGGACAGGCATGTGAGAGAGGGAGGGTATGATGTCGAGCGGATGTCTGCGAACGCCCTGGACGCCTATCCACTAACTCTTGGAATCATTGGTCTTGGAAGGATCGGTGTTGAGGTTGCTAGGAGAGCAAAGGGTTTCGAGATGAAGGTACTTTATCATGACGAAGTTCGAAGACAAGATCTGGAAAAGGGATGGGGCCTTGAATACGTCAGTCTGGACGAGCTACTCCGCAATTCAGATATCGTTACGATACACACCCCCCTAAACGCCAAAACGAGAGGCATGATAGGCAAGAGGGAGATATCCTTGATGAAGAGGACCGGGGTCATTGTAAATGCTGCTCGTGGC
>Ga0187866_1001489_pt1 | contig 21783 bp, 19 predicted proteins | sample June2016WEW_11_1_3_FD_133013 | JGI IMG/M metagenome (GOLD analysis project Ga0187866, IMG submission 133013) | Peatland microbial communities from SPRUCE experiment site at the Marcell Experimental Forest, Minnesota, USA - June2016WEW_11_150 | ecosystem: Environmental > Terrestrial > Soil >...
GCTGACGCCTGACCCTGTCCTGAAACAATCAGAGCTCGCTGAAGAGTTATTCTTCGCAACAACTAGCAGGTTGGTCCAAATTAAGCGGCGGCTCTCAAACCCAACCAGGGGGCGGTAAGTGATAACATCGACCTAGCGATAGGTGCCTACCCTCCAGGTTTTTGTTTTGCTGCTTCTCTCCGAGTCCCATGGATCTTGAATCCAATTGGCTCCCTCGTAACTTGACGCTCAGGCTCATAGTCGAGAACCGCAGTGGAAAAATAATCCCACTTTAGCAACAGCAGGATGCTTGGCTGGCCCACCCGCATGCGCTTCTTGGGTGCAAGATGAATCCAAGCACCGAGTTCATCAACGCATTCAACGAAGGCTGACACAGTAGGTTTTTCTAACAATCCCTTGAGCGCAACCTTGCCTTCTGGCGACAGTCGAAATCGGACCACCCTTCCTTCGAGAATCATTGCAAATTTCCAATCAGATCTTTTCGATTTAGCGACTCCAAAATCAGTCGCCTTAAGAGATCCAAGTCCTGCACGGTAGAAGAATCAATAATGTTATCTGCCAATTCCTGTTCTATGGCGATGTTCTTGACTTCGTGCGGCGTAATGATTCGGGCAACCCAACGCAGCTTCACGCCCTCCCGGATCACGGCTTCAAGGCGATATGGCTCACCGAGTCCTGACAAAATTTCTTCAATCCGCCGCCCCAGGCTTTGGCCGCGCTCTCGTTGCCTGTTTTCTCCGTATTGCGTTACCATAACGCCCCTTGCGAATTCCTCTTCAGAGATCCCCATCTTTCGAGCGACTTCCTTTTGCTCCTGATTAAGTTTCGGCAGCTCGGCCTTCCGCGCGCTCATCGCCCTCTGCCAATCTTCGACAGAACTAGTTGCGCCCGAAATGAAAATATCATAATGCTGCGTAGCCATATTCATTTCCCTCATTTCCTAATTCTTTGAAGCACAGCTTGAGGATACCACTGGCTGAGCCTGAAATCATCCCCATGGTTCGAGCTACCGGGTGAAAGGAATTTCCAAGGGGAACAATCCCGGTTGCGCCGATCAGAAGGCTGGCCCAGCAGATAATGGGGCACAGCTCCATGCCGCGCACGGCAGCAATGTTACGAACTTGAGAACGGCTCCTCTGTTCGCCCTCCCTGCTGGAATCTGCTGCGATTTTCCCTGCGAAAAGAGGAGGCGTCCGCAATTTTGAAGCACTTGTGTCTTTGTCTCATTGAGGCTAATCTTTGGGACTTCCGCGGCGATGATTCTCTGCTCGCCAGAAAGGAGTTCCTGTGGTTGTTGCCAATGACACTTCCAATGGAAAGATCGGGCCGATTCTGCTCAATGCGGAGACGATTCAACGCCGGGTCCGCGAAATGGGGTCTCAGATCACGGCCGACTACCAGGGCCGAGTTCCACATCTGATCGGGATTCTCAAGGGGGCTACCATCTTTCACGCCGACCTCCTGCGCGCGATTGACTTGACCGTGTCGGTCGACTTCATGGCGGTCGCCAGCTATGGGTCTGGAACCAGGAGCAGCGGTGAAGTGCGCATCCTGAAAGACCTGGACGAAAGCGTGGAAGAGAAAGACGTGTTGCTCGTGGAAGATATCGTCGACACGGGATTGACGCTTCATTACCTGATGGAGAACTTACTCTCCCGCAATCCCAAATCTCTAAGGGTCGTGACCCTTCTGTCCAAGCCTTCCCGGCGGCTGATCGCGGTGGATGCGGATTACGTGGGGTTTGAGGTGCCCGACAGGTTCGTCATCGGCTATGGCTTGGACTATGACCAGATGTACCGCAATCTGCCGTATATCTGTGAACTGATCCTCCCGCCAGGGGTTATCGCAAATCCTTGAGAAACGACCGTCCGAGTGCCAAGGTGATCCCGAAGTTTTCGGCAACGGTTTGGCCGATGTCGGCCTGCGAGCCGCGCGTCCCCAGATTGACTCCGCCGGCAAGGGGGCGGCCATAAACGAGGAGCGGAACATACTCCCGCGTGTGGTCCGTGCCGGTGAATTTCGGATCGCATCCATGATCCGCCGTGATGATCAGGCCATCTTCCATGTCGAGGGCGCCGAGCAGTTCAGGAAGTCTGCGATCGAACGCCTCGAGGCCACGTGCGAAGCCGTCAGCATCTCTGCGGTGGCCCCAGAGAGTGTCCCAGTCGCCGAAGTTGCTGAAGATCAAGCCCCGCGTCGTCTTAGTCAGCGCCCCAATGGTTGCATCCATGCTTTCCTTGTTGCTGTGGGCGGGCAGATCCAGGGTCACGCCGCGGCTGTCGAAAATCGAGGCGACTTTGCCGACGGTAGCCACATCCAGGTCGCGGCTCTTCATGCGATCGAGCAGCGTCCCTTCGGGCGGCGGCACATTGAAATCCCTGCGGTTGCCCGTGCGCCGGTATTTTCCCGAGCTGCCCACGAATGGCCGCGCAATGACGCGCGCGACCCGATCCGGACCGTCGAGCAGTCTGCGCGCGATCAGGCAGATGCGGTAGAGCTCTTCCAGTGGAATGACTTCCTCGTGCGCCGCAATCTGAAAGACGGAGTCCGCCGACGTATAGACGATCGGCTTGCCCGTGCGCACGTGTTCATCGCCGAGTTCCTTGATGATCTCGGTGCCTGATGCGGCCCGATTAGCCAGCACTTGCCTTCCTATGGCTTTCTCGAACGGCTCTATAATACGAGCGGGAAAACCGGATGGATACGTCGGAAATCGCGTCCGGCTCTGGATCCCAGCCATCTCCCAGTGGCCCACGGTCGTGTCCTTCCCGTTGGACAGAATCGCGGCCTTGCCGAAAGATGCGCGCGCTCGTTCCGTGGCAGGCAGCTCGGCGAAGGGCCTGATGGCGCCGAGACCCAGCTCCGCCAGATGCGGGAGTTCCGGCCGCTCGGCGGCAATGACGTGGCCCAGCGTATCGCTGCCGGCGTCGCCCCATTGATCCGCGTCCGGCATCGCGCCGATGCCCACGCCGTCGAGTACAACAATAAGGATGCGTTTGAATACGGATTCCACAGGATCACCTCCGTTTTTTACTTTACCCTCCGCTCGACGGTGATTCAATGTGTGTAGTCGTGGTCGGAAGTTTGGGGAGATCACCGGAAGATCACGAGTAACTGTTTAGCCCCTTCAAAGCAGCCACGGATTCCACGGATTTCACGAATTCATAAAATCCGTGGAATCCGTGGCTTCTTTTGGCTTTTAAAGGACATCTCGATGACCACAGGGCTAAACGGGTACGATCACGACCAAGTCCAGGTCCAGGACCAGATTGTCAGCCGCAGGGGTTATTTTTGGAGCAGCGGGATCAAGGCATTCAGGATCTTCGTGAATTTGTCTCTCGTGTTCTCCGTAGTCTGAATCACTTCTTCGTGGGAGAGCTTGCGCGGCAGGAGTCCCGCGGCCATGTTGGTGATGCACGAGAGTCCGAGAACGCGCATCCCCATGTGGTTCGCGGCGATCACTTCCGGAACCGTCGACATGCCCACGGCATCCCCTCCGAGGGTTCGGCACATGCGGATTTCGGCGGGAGTTTCGTAGCTGGGACCCGCGAGCGCGACATATACGCCGGTCTTTAATTCTATCCCGGCACACGCCGCCGCCCGCAGCGCCGCTTCGCGCAGTGTCGTGTCATACGCCTCACTCATGTCCGGAAACCGCGGCCCCAGTTTATCGAGGTTCGCTCCGATCAGCGGATTGGTGCCCATCAGGTTGATGTGGTCGCCGATCAGCATCAGGTCGCCCGGCCGGAAGGCTTCGTTGATGCCACCCGCGGCATTGGTGATGACGAGCCGCTTGATGCCCAGGGCGCCCATGACCCGAACCGGGAAGACCACCTGCGCCATGGAGTGCCCTTCATAAAAATGCACGCGTCCCGCCAGCGCCGCGACCGGCACGGCCATCGCTTCCCCGATAACCAGATGCCCGGCGTGTCCCGCAATGGTAGGGCGCGGAAAATGCGGGATCTCTCCAAAGGGTATCGATTCGCGCCGCCGCAGGCTTTCCACGAAGTCACCCAACCCTGAGCCGAGGATCAGGCCGATCGAAGGGAGGGCAGGGCAACGAGTCCGAATCGCTTCGGCTGCCTCACAGATTTTTTCGTACTCAGTCATCAGATCCGTCCTTCCTAGCCATGAAATACAAAACCGCAGATATCAACGGAACCGTGCAGATCCTATTCTGCTTCCGCCGCGACTATCTGCGGTTTCAAAAACTCTTTTTAATTATTGGGGGCGCAGGCCGCGCATCTTCTTGCGCAGTCGCTTGCGTGCGAGTGCCTGCTTGATGCGTTTCTTCTCGCCAGGCTTCAGGTAAAACGAATGCTTCTTGACGTCCTTGATGATGTCTTCCTGTTGAACCTTGCGCTTGAAGCGTCGAAGGGCGCTCTCGAGGGATTCGCCTTCGTTGATGATGACTTCCGCCAAGCTATACACCTCCTTCCGGTACAGACGGCATAACTTACTCTCCATCCCCATGGCTGTCAAGCCACAACCGTCTCAGTAAATCAATCATATCGCGGGACTTAATTCAATTCTTGTCTTCTTTTTGGGGCGTCGCTTCGTTGGCGCGGCCTTTGCCGCCGCCGCCGGACTCACAGGCACATGATCCCACACCAGGCCGCCGGTTTCGACTCCCTTTCGCTTGGCCGACAGGCGGGTGACTTCGCTCTGGACGTACCTGTCATTTTCCGGGGACTTATCCAGCATTCGTATGGTCTGCACGGCCTTGTCGAATTCAAAGAGGTTCTCGTAAGTTTCTTCAAGGCTGAGGATTGCCCTCCGCCGGCACTCTGGAAATGCCGAAGTCAGGACCTTTTGGAAAGGCTCGACGGCGTCGTCGAACCGCTTCTGAATCGCGTAACTGTCGCCGATCTTCAAGGACACCTGATCGGCGAGCCGGCCGCTGACCCCGGCATCCTCGAGACCGAGCAATTCCCTGCGCGCGTGGTCAAACTCTTCTCTCTTGAGATAGGCATCGGCACGCTGAAACAGAATCTCCTGGCGGTCGTCGAGGTCTTTTGCTTCCAGCAGCTTGTTGTATTGGGCAATCGCCTGATCCAGGTCGACCAGTTCGTTGGCATAAATCGCGGCCAGCTGCTTGTGCGCCAGGATGGCTTCGGCGCTGTCGGGAAATTCCGCCGTGAGTTTTTCGTAAAATTCGATGGCCGGTTTCAGCTTGCGCAAATTGAGGTAGTAGATGTTGCCGATGTTCAGAAGCGCCCGGCCGGCATATCTTCCGCGCGGCTCCAGGTTGTAGAGCGCCTGATTGACCTGGATCGAATCTTCGTACCTTCCCTTGCGCCAATTTGTCTCCGCCTGGTCCATCAGCTGGCCCGAGCTGGTGTTGCATGCGGTGAGCATGATGCCCAGCACGAGCAGGCAGCCGGCAGCGCAAAGGCGCGGGTCACACAGGCGCGGCGTCATTTCCCGGTTCCTCCTCGCTGGATTCTTCGCCGGCGACCACCGTCATGCTGGTGACGAAATCCCCTTCCTCGAGATCGATACACTTCACTCCAAGCGCCGCGCGACTTTGCGTGTTCCGGATCTGCTCGACGTAAAGTTTGATCAGCTTGCCCTGGGCGGTGATCAGCATGACACAGGCGTCCTCCTGCACGTGGCAGGTATTGACGACTTCGCCGTTTTTCTCGCCCACCCGCATGTTGATCACGCCGGAGCCGCCTCGTCCCTGTCTCGGATACTCTTCCACGGCGGTTCGCTTGCCGAACCCTTTTTCCGTGACCGTCAGGAATTGGCCGTCGCCGCTCAGCGCGGACATCCCCACGACGCGGTCGCCGGAGGTCAGCCGGATGCCGATCACGCCGCGCGCGGTTCTTCCCATCTCGCGCACGTCCTTTTCGGAAAATCGGATCGACTTGCCCTTGCGGGTCGCCAGCAGGATGTCGTACGTCCCATCGGTCAGCTGGCAGCCGATCAGTTCATCGCCCTCTGAAATGCTGATGGCAATGATGCCGGAACTGCGCGGGTTCGAGTATTCGCTCAGCGCGGTTTTCTTCACGATGCCGTCGCCGGTCGCCATCACGATGTATTGGTCCGATTCAAAGTCCTTGACCGATACGATATCCGCGATCTTTTCCTCTTTGGACAGATTCACCAGGTTCACGATCGACTTGCCCTTGCCCGCGGTTCCGACATCGGGGATCTCATAGACTTTGAGCCAGTACACGCGCCCCAGGTTCGTGAAAATGAGCAGGTAGCTGTGCGTCGAGGCCACGAACACGTGGTCGATGAAATCTTCCTCGCGCGTCGTCATGCCGATGCGGCCTTTGCCGCCCCGGCCCTGGGAGTGATACATCGATGCGTTCGTGCGCTTGATGTAGCCGGAGTGCGTGACGGTTATGACGACGTCCTCAACGGCAATCAGGTCTTCCAGCGTGATCTCGACTTCTTCATCGACGATCTCCGTGCGGCGCTCGTCCCCATAGTTTTTCTGCAGCTCTTTCAGCTCATCCACAATCACGCCCTTGAGAATCTGCTCGCTTGCCAGGATTTCCTTGAGACGCGCGATTAGCTTCAAGGTCTCTTCGTACTCGGCGTAGATCTTGTCGCGTTCCAGTCCCGTGAGACGCTGCAGCCGCATGTCCAGGATGGCCTGCGCCTGGAGTTCGCTGAACTGCATCCGGCTTATCAGGCCCTCCCTCGCCGCGGCCGGTTCCTTGGAGGCGCGGATCAGGGCGATGATGGCATCGAGCATGTCGAGTGCGCGGCGCAATCCATCCAGGATGTGCAGGCGCGCCTCTGCCTTTGCGAGCTCGAAAACTGTCCTGCGCCGCACCACGTCCTTGCGGTGGTCGATAAAGCAGTTCAAGGCTTCCGCAAGAGACAGGATGCGCGGCTGATTGTTGACGATCGCCAGCAGGATGATGCCGAAGCTCGACTGCATCGGCGTCATCTTGTACAGGTTGTTCAGCACCACCTGGGCAGGCTGATCTTTCCGGATCTCAATGACGATGCGCATCCCTTCCCGATCCGATTCGTCCCGGAGATCCGAGATTCCTTCCAGCCTCTTGTCGCGCACAAGTTCCGCGATGCGTTCGATCAGCTTTGCCTTGTTGGCCTGGTACGGGATTTCGGTGACGATGATCGCTTCGCGGTCCCGTCCAAGACGCTCGATCGCGGCCCTCGCCCTCATGACGATGATGCCGCGCCCGGTCTGATAGGCGGTTCGTATGCCGGCGCGTCCGTAAATGAAGCCCGCGGTCGGGAAATCGGGCCCCGGCACCAGCGCCATCAACTCCGTCAGCGTCGCCGCCGGGTTTTCGATCAGCAGGATGACGGCGTTGATAATCTCCGTGAGGTTGTGAGGCGGGATGTTAGTGGCCATTCCCACCGCGATCCCCGACGATCCGTTGATCAGCAGATTGGGAAACTTGGCTGGCATCACCAGCGGTTCCGTCAGCGACCCGTCGTAGTTGGGACCGAAATCAACGGTGTCCTTTTCGATGTCCGCGAGCATCTCGTCCGCAAGCCGCGCCATGCGAACCTCGGTGTAGCGCATGGCCGCGGCGTTGTCGCCGTCGACCGAACCGAAGTTCCCCTGGCCGTCGATCAAGGGATAGCGGATCGAAAAGTCCTGAACCAGCCGCACGATCGTATCGTAGACGGCACTGTCCCCGTGCGGATGGTACTTGCCGATCACGTCCCCGACGATGCGCGCCGACTTTTTGTACGCCTTGTTGTATGTGTTGCCGAGGTCCTGCATCGCGTACAGCACGCGGCGGTGAACGGGCTTGAGCCCGTCACGGGCATCGGGCAAGGCCCTACCGATGATGACGCTCATGGCATAGTCCAGATAGGACTTGCGCATTTCGTCAATCAGGTTCACCGGCACCTGTTCCAGAGCTGAATTCATGGCGATGATCAAATGTCCAGGTTGCGAACGTTGAGGGCGTTTTCCTCGATGAAGCGCCGCCGGGGTTCGACGGCGTCACCCATCAGGATCGTGAAGATTTCGTCGGTCTGCACGGCATCGTCAATGGAGACTCGCATCAGCGTGCGGGATTCCGGATTCATGGTCGTGCTCCAGAGCTGTTCAGGGTTCATCTCACCGAGCCCCTTGTAACGCTGGATCGTCAGGTCCTTTTTGCCGATGGCAAGAATGTGCTCCAGGAGCTGTTCGCGCGATTCGGCGCTGAATTTGCCCCCATTCTGCCTGACCGTGAACGGAGGCTTTTCCAGGGGCACCATTTCCGCGTACAAATGAAACAGGCGCTGCCACTCCGCCGACGAGAGAAAATCCCAGTTGAGCGTCAGCTTGCCGCCGTTGCCGCTTTTTTGGAGGACCAGCGAATGGAGTCCATGCTCTTCGTCGAGCAGAATGCCGAATTCATAGCCGATCTTCTGCACGATCTGCCCAAGGGTCTCCAGCAGACTTCTCTGCTGAAAGAGTTCCTTCAGCGAAATGTTCTGCTGCATCAAGCCGTCCTCGCCGGCCACGAACAGAAGCAGGCAATCCAGCAGATCGGAGTTTTCCAACCGCCGGTTGAGCTTGGCATAAATCGACGCTCGCTCGTTGATTACGTTCAGCATTTTTACGAGCGGCGCTCCGCTGAACTGCCGCCCGCTTCTCTCGACGGTGACCACGACGTCCTGGGTGGCGCGCTGCATCAGGTAATCCTCCATGTCGTGTTCGGTCCGGAGGTACTTGATGGTCTTGCCGTGCTTGACGGAGTACAAGGGCGGTTGCGCGATGTAGATGTGGCCCAATGCCACCAACTCCGTCATCTGGCGATAGAAGAAAGTGAGGAGCAGTGTCCGGATGTGCGCTCCATCCACGTCCGCGTCGGTCATGATGATGATCCGGTCATACCGGAGCTTTTCCAGGGAAAAGTCCTCCTGGCCTATTCCGGTTCCGATGGCGGAGATCATCGTGGTGATTTCCTGGTTGCTGAGCATTTTGTCGAAGCGCGCCTTCTCGACGTTGAGGATCTTGCCCCGAAGCGGGAGGATGGCCTGGAACTTTCGGTCGCGCCCCTGCTTGGCGGACCCGCCGGCGCTATCTCCCTCGACCAGATAGATCTCGCAGAATTTCGGATCCCGCTCCTGGCAGTCGGCCAGCTTGCCGGGCAGCAACCCGCTGTCGAGCGCCCCTTTGCGCCGCGTGAGGTCGCGCGCCTTGCGGGCGGCTTCGCGTGCGCGGGCGGCTTCGACGGCCTTCATCAGAATCTTGCGCGCCCACTGCGGGTTCTCCTCGAAGAACGCGCCCAGATTGTCGTTGATCGCGGTTTCGACAATCCCCTTGATCTCGCTGTTGCCGAGCTTGGTCTTGGTCTGTCCCTCGAACTGCGGGTTGCGCAACTTCACACTGATGACCGCCACCAGTCCTTCGCGCACGTCTTCCCCGGTCGGATTTTCCTTCAAGTCCTTGAGCAGGTCGTGCGCCTGCGCATAGGAATTCAGCGTGCGTGTGAGCGCCGATTTGAAGCCGATGAGATGCGTTCCTCCCTCGTGGGTGTTGATGTTGTTCGCAAATGAGAATGTGGTTTCGCTGTAGCCGTCGTTGTACTGCATGGCCACCTCAACGGATACATCCTCTTTCTGCGTTTGAAAATAGATGGGCGTGGGATGGAGAACGATCTTGTTTTTGTTCAGGTGCTCGACGAACGAGGAGATCCCGCCTTCATATTTGAACTCAGCGCGCCGGTCGGAGCGCAGGTCTTCGAGAACGATTTCCAGCCCGCGATTGAGGAAAGATAATTCCCGCAGGCGGCCAGCGATGGTGTCGTAATTGAATTCGAGGGTCTCGAAAATTGAGGCGTCTGGACTGAATGTGATTTTTGTGCCGCGCTTTTTCGTTGTACCCGTTTCCTGAAATTCCGTGACCGCCTTTCCCCGTTCGTAGCTCTGCTCGTAGACCTTGCCGCCCCGCCAGATTTCCAGATCCAGCCGCTGGCTCAAGGCGTTGACCACCGAAACTCCGACTCCGTGCAGGCCGCCGGAAACCTTGTAGGAATCGTTGTCGAACTTGCCCCCGGCATGCAACACGGTCATGACGACTTCCGCCGCGGATTTCTGGGCCTGGTGATGGAAATCGGTGGGGATGCCGCGGCCGTTGTCCACGACCGTGATGCTGTTGTCGATGTGGATCGTGACTTCTATCCTGGAGCAATATCCGTTAAGAGCTTCATCCACCGAATTGTCCACGACCTCATAGACAAGATGGTGCAGTCCCTCGACGGACGTCGACCCGACGTACATGGCGGGTCGCAGGCGCACCGCCTCCAGGCCTTCGAGGACCTTTATGCTGTCGGCGCCGTAAGCATCTTCTGCCCTGGTGTCGGCCGGTGCAGAACCTGCCTCCGGGATTGCCGGCGAAGGCATGATATTCTCACTATCCTGCATGTTTGGATTCTCTTCCTGGTGACCGTCGCAGGTTGATGAAAACCTATTTGTTTATAATGACTTATTGTCCGAAAATCGGACTCTGTATTATAGCATGGATCGATCCAAAAATCTCATGGAATTTGGCGGCAGGCCGACAGTCTAAATAGTCAGAAATAAAACACTTAGCAGCGCGCCATTTTGAGCTGGGTGCCGGGTATTCTGCCCGCCGCGAAAAAGCGACGAATTTTCATTCCGGACGGGCTTCTCTTGCCCGGTTTCCTTCACGAATGCGCCGGGCTGATTTGGCCTTCCCGCACGCGAAATCGAAGGACGTCCGCGCCGAGAGACGGCAAGGCGTGTTCCTTGGCGGTGGTCAGAAATGTCTGGGTTCGGTGAGACAGATGTTCGAGAAAAGCCTGCAGCCGCCGATCATCAAGTTCCGCTTCCACATCGTCCATCAGAAAGACGGGGTAGAAGCCGCACGTCTTGCGATGAATTTCCATCTGGGCGAAGTAGAGAGTAAGAAGGCAGCTGCGCTGTTGGCCCGCGGAACCAAAGTCCGCGAGCTTTTTGCCGTTCAGCAGCACCTTCAGGTCATCGCGATGCGGACCCACGCTGGTGAAGCCTCTTCTCTCGTCACGGGCGCGTGCTGCCGTTAATCTCTCCAGAAAACACTCTTTCAGGCGGTCGCTGCCGCCGGTCGTGGCTGCTCCCGTCGCCTCATAGTCGATTTCCAGAGTCTCGGTGTCGGAGAATGCGTTCACCAGCTCCTGCCTTATTCTGCCGACATATTCCAGGCGGTTCAGCAGGACGTGGCTTCCTTCCTCCGCCACCTTCTCATCCCAGCTGTCCAGCAACCGGCGGTCTGCATTTCGCCCCCTCGCCAGCGCTGCTGCCAGGAGGTGATTTCTCTGCTTCAGTGCTCTTGCGTAGGATGACAGGCGCTGCATGTGCCCGGGGCACACCGTGACCATGGCACGGTCGAGGAATGCGCGCCGCTCCCCGGGGCCGCCGCGGACGACTTTTAGATGCTCTTGAGTGAACGCCAGACAGTGAAGATTGCCTATAAACTCCGCTAGTCCCACCGCCTTGCGGTGGAGCGTGAGCTGCTTGTCCATCGTCATGGAAATCGAAATCCCCAACACTCGAAGGATCGACCCGTACCCGATTTCCGCGTTCAGCACACACTCCGGGTTTCCGTGCTGAATGCACTCCTTGATCGTCGACGTCCGGAAACTTCGGGCGTACCCGAAAAGGTAGATTGCTTCGAGGAGATTCGTCTTGCCCTGCCCGTTCTGTCCCAGGAAGAGGTTCGTTCCGGGACAGAATTCGACTTCCTGACTGGTGAAATTGCGGAACCGGGTTAGTCGGAGGTTGAGTACCTGCACATCTAGAACTTCATGGGCATGACGACATAGCGATAATCCAGTTCGCTGGAACCCGCAGGGCTCAACATTCCCTGGGTTTCCGCGTCCTTCACCAGGATGTTCACCGCCTCGGAGCCGCAGGCACCCATGAAATCAAGGAGGTACTGCGGATTGAATCCGATGCTTAATTCCGGCCCGGCAAAGTCAACCTCGATCACCTCTCGCGCCTCTCCCGCATCGGCGCTGCTTGCGGTGAGTTCCGCCGTGCCGGGGCTGAAGGCAACCTTGATCGCACGCAGTTTTTCATCCGACATCACCGCCACCCTGCGGATTCCCTCGGTGAATGCCCGGCTGGGCACGACGATGCGTTTGTCATTGTCTCGCGGGACCACCATCTCATAGTTGGGAAATTGTCCGGCGAGAACCCGGGATATCAGTTTCTTTCCGCCAATCGAGAAAAAAAGATGGTTCTCATCCCGGCTGAATTCCACGGTTACATCCCCATCTCCGACAAGGCGCAGGATTTCCACGAGGGTCTTGCGCGGAATCAGAGATCGGCTCTCACTGTCGATTCCTTCTATGTCGAGATTCTTTGCGACCAGGGCCAGGCGATGGCCATCGGTGGCCACCATGCGCATCTCGTGAGGCGCCAGGACCAGCAGCGCGCCATTCAAGGAGTATCGCGACTCCTCCTGCGTGATCGCAAACATGGTGCGCAGAATCATGGCCTTCAGATCCGCTGCGGGGAGGCGCACCCCGCCTGCCGGCGGCGCCGGCACGGACGGGAAATTTTCGCGCGGCAGCCCAACCACCTTGTATTCCGACCTCCCGGCACGCAGCTTCACCCAGTCATTTTCGAGCAACGTGCACTTAATTTCCGAATCGTCGGGCAACAGGCGCACGATTTCGAACAGGCGCCGGGCCGACACCGTCAGAGTTCCGGGAGCGTTAATTTCCGCGGCGCACCCACAGCAAATACTCACATCGAGATCTGTGGCCGTGATCCCGAGGGCATCGTCTGCCGCATCCAAAAGTATGTTGGACAGGATCGGGATGGTGCTCTTTTTTTCAATCACTCCCTGAACGAGGTTCAACTCATTCAACAGCAGGTTTCTTTTGACCGTGAATTCCATGAACCCTGGCTCCTTACAGAACTGAGAATGGAGGAGACGATTATAAACAAAAGAGCTTGTCTGTGCGACCGAGAAGTTCTCGAGGCCTCGCTTTTTTGTTTTTCTAAAAGATAACAACTTAATTCTATCCTAGAAAAAGTAGTAGGTGCGGTGAATTTGTTGAAAACAGGCCTAAGAGGCGGAACCACAATATCCTAAAGTTTGGATAAAAGTCTGCCGATATGAGGAAATGTCGTGTCAGCTGTGGAAAAAAACCTTCCCGCAATTTGTCCACAGGTTTTCCCGGAGCGCCGGGGTGAAAAAGATAGGTAATCACGATTCTGCGAGGCAGTTACGCTGTTGATGTTCCTGTGCCTGAAAAGCAGTAAAGGCAAGACGAACCTCCAAAACTCAAAGAGCTCGAAAAATCTCGAAGAGGCATCGGCTTCTGCGGCCCTGCAAGGGCCGGCGCTCCGCGCAGCCTTCCGATCTGATAGGTTTCCTTGGAGGTTCTTGGAGATCTTTGAGTCTTTGAGATTAGTCTTTGTCTTTATTCTGAGACACCAAATCCTTCTTGCTGGGACTAAACAGTTGCGAAAAATGAAAAGCCGGGTTCAGCGAAACGAGGAGAGGATCTTGTTGAGCGCCGCGGCAATCTCCAGGTTCTTGTTTTTCATCTCAACGATCTTGCGAATCGAATGGAGAACCGTGGTGTGATGTTTGCCTCCGAAATCCTTGCCGATCTGCGGAAGGGACAACCCCGTCACTTCCTTGCAAATGTACATCGCGATCTGGCGCGGCTGAGAGATGCGGCGGGCATTGTTTTTTGATTTGAGTTGGGTCGGCCTCAAACCGAAGTAGCTGGCAACCGCGCGGATGACCATTTCGGAAGAGATCGAGCGCCGATCGTCGAAGACGATATCCTTCAAGACATCCCTGGCATAGCTGATGTCAATCTCCGACGGATCCATGCCGTCGAGCGACGCGCGCGCCGAGAGACGGATCAGGGCGCCCTCGAGTTCGCGGATGTTGGAGCGGATGCTGCTCGCCAGGTAGAGCGCGACTGAGTCAGGAAGCGTTACCATGTCCGACTCGGCTTTCTTCTTGAGAATGGCGATCTTGGTCTCGAGGTCAGGAGGGTGGATGTCGGCGATCAGACCCCATTCGAATCGGGAATGCAGGCGCTCTTCGATCGTCGGAATATTCCTGGGAGGGCAATCGCTCGTGATGACGATCTGCTTCTGCGCGTCGTACAGCGCGTTGAAGGTGTGGAAGAACTCCTCCTGAGTGCGCTCTTTCCCGGCGAGGAACTGAATATCGTCCATGAGCAGGATGTCGATGTTGCGGTACTTGTCGCGAAACTGGCTTGTCTTGTCGTAGCGTATCGAGTTGACCAACTCGTTCATGAAGCGCTCCGAAGACATGTAGGAGAGACGAAGCCTGGGGGCCTTGCTCTGGATCAGGTGGCCGATTGCGTGCATCAGGTGCGTCTTGCCAAGCCCCACGCCGCCGTAAATGTACAGGGGGTTGTATGCCTTCGAAGGTTGTTCAGCCACCGCCAGAGCCGCGGCGCGCGCGAATTGATTGCTGGTGCCCACTACAAACGAATCAAATGTGTATTTGGGATTGAGATGACACCCGCCGTTGTTGTCGTTCGGCTGCGCCGGTTCGGGGCGAGTTTCCCCGGGACTGGAGTTTTCCACAGATAAATCGAGTTGAAGCGGCATCTTCGAAGCTTCCTCCACCGCGGCCTTCAGCAGGTCGGAATAATTCTCCAACAACCACTTCCTGAAGCTCTCGTTGGGGACCGTGAGATGCATGGCGTGGTCGTCGCGGTGATCAAAGACGATGGGGCGGAACCACGTCTCAAAACACTGCGGTTTGACCCGCTTGGACACGTTCAACAACACCTGAGCCCAGACTTCCATACGACACTCTTAGGAGACTCAAATTTGCAACGGAGGATCGCGAAATCTCCATTGAATGCGCCTAAAATTCCACAAAGATTTCCACAGCTGTGGAAAAACACACCACCCCCGGCGAGCAGCGGGTACTTTTTCCCTCCCTACTGCCCCGAGACCTCAAATTCGGGGGATTTTCAATGTGTCTACCCCTTGGGGGTAACTCGAAGCGATTCGACCCAACGACGCACGAAAAGTAACACACACATTTTTTCCATGCAACAAAAAAAGATCAGCAAAAAAAATTTGCGGTGATGCGCTCAAAACCCGCTCCTGGCGCGGGTTTTGCGTCATCGCATGCTCCGGAGGTCGATGGCAGGCGGTCGCGGAAAAGACACCCGATATAGATTGTGGAAAAAGCAATTTTTCACTTGCTTTCGATGCAAAAAACTGCAGGAGACTGCATTCAGATGAGCGGATTCCAATGTGGAAAGGCGCGTCATTCAAGGTCGCGGAAGTAAGGCAGCAGGCGGCGGCGGGTTGTGGCAAGCTCCTCGGGGAGGACCCGCGTTTCCGATACCACAGAGAGGAAATTTGCGTCTCCTGTCCAGCGAGGCAGCACGTGCATGTGCAAATGCCGGTCGACTCCCGCGCCTGCAGTGCTGCCGATGTTAAATCCCAGGTTAAACCCTTCGGGGTGATATTCGGCCTGCAGGGCGGTTTCGCAGGCTCGGGCCGTCTCTAGGATGGCGTGAAGCTCTTCGTTCGCGGCTTCTCCCAGCCGGGCGATGTGCCGGTTAACGATGATCAGCAGGTGACCAACCGTGTAAGGAAACAGATTCAGGATTGCAAAAATCGCTTTGCCGCGAAAAAGGACGAAGTTCTCGGCGTCCTTTTCCTTTTCCGCAAAGATCCGGCAAAAGACGCAGCCGGTGTCGGCACGGTCGATCCTGCTTATGTAGTCATAGCGCCAGGGCGTCCACAAGCGGTCCATCAGAGGTTGATCAGATCCTTGATTTCCTTGCCGGGCTTGAAATAGGGCACCTTTTTCGCAGGAACCGTGACACCACTTCCGGTTTTTGGATTCCGGCCCTGCCGGGAAGCGCGGTTACGGATGCGAAAAGATCCGAAGCCGCGAAGTTCGATTTTCTCGCCGCGTTGCAGGGAATCGGTGATGCTGTCCAGGACGGTCTGCACTATCACCTCGGCATCCTTCTTAGTCAAATCCGACTGGCTGGCGACTTCTTCAACCAATTCTGCTTTTGTCATTACCATTCGTCTCCAATCATCTCCAAAGATATTGAAATCGTATGTGAGACTCGGATTTATCGGGATTCAAGTGAAGCAAGGACTGAGTGTCTCCCAGGAGCAAATCAAGAATGGAAATCTTCTTCTTTGGCGGCGTGACGACCCGCGGCTCGCCTAGGATGCCGCCCAATTTGGCGGCCGCGGCAACGGCATCCTGAAGCGTTCCCAGCTCATCCACCAGGCCGTTGTTTTTGGCCTCCTGGCCGGTATAGACGCGGCCGTCGGCCAGCTTGCGGACGTCGGCCTCATTCATTTTCCGGCTTGTGGCCACGTCCTTGACGAACTGGGCATACATATTATCGATGAGATTCTGAAAGTAATGCTTTTCGGCGTCGGTGAGCGCGCGTGTTGGAGATCCGGAATCCTTGAACTCGCCGCTCTTGAAAACCACGTCCTGGAGCCTGGCCCACTTCAGCAGATCTCCGTAGTTGTACCACTCGGCAATCACTCCGATGCTGCCGGTGACCGTGCCGGGATTTGCATAAATCCTGTCCGCCGCGCATGCGACGTAATAGCCACCGGAAGCGGCTACGGACGCCATGCTGACGACGACTTTCTTGTGAGTTTCCGTCCGGAACTTGCGGACTGCCGCGGACATTTCCTGGGAGGCCGCGACACCTCCTCCCGGACTGTCGATGCGCAGGACCACGGCGCGCACGGCTGAGGACCCGCCGACGTCCTTGAGTTCATCCACGAAATCCTTCGAGTCGACGAGGATCCCCTCGATATCGATCACCGCAACCGCGTTGCTGGAGAAAGAAAGAGAGGAAGAACTGCCGTTGGAAAAAAACAGGACGAGCGCGAAGAGGGAGATCGCGAAGAAAAGCAGCGCACCTCCCCCCACCACAAGCCAAAGCAAGAGATTGGATCGCCGTTCAGGCATGGGTTCAAATCCTGCCGACCAGGGATCAGTCGGTGCTGGGCTTCTTCAGGCGCTGCAACTGATCGCCGAGACGCTCTCCCATCGATGCATTGCCGGAATCGGCCGAAGCCATGTAGGAGGTGAATTCCAGCCTCGGCTCGTCCTCCTTCATTGCCTTCAAGCTCAGCCCGATTTTTTTCTCCTGCAGGTTGAGCTTGATGATCCTCATTTCCACTTCCTGCCCGACGTTGAGGAATTCCGTGGGCTTTTCGATGTGCTTGTCGTCCAGTTCGGACACGTGGCACAAGCCCTCAATTCCTTCCTCGAGCTCCACGAAGGCGCCGAAATTGGTCATGCGCGCGATCTTGCCGCGCACGGCCTGGCCGAGCTGGTGCCTGCTGAACCAGTCTTCCCAGCGATCGGGCTCGAGTTGCTTGATTCCCAGGCTGAGCTTCTGATTCGCCGCATCGATGCTGAGGATGACTGCCTGGACCTCGTCACCTTTTTTGAGCATTTCTGAGGGGTGCTTGATCCGCTTCGTCCAGGACATGTCCGAGACATGGACCAGACCGTCGATGCCTTCCTCGACCTCAATAAATGTGCCGAAATCGGTAACGTTGCGCACCTTCCCGGTGATGACGGTGCCCGGAGCGTAGCGCGACTCGATGACATCCCAGGGATTCGGCTCGGTCTGCTTCAAGCCGAGCGAGATTCTACGCGCATCGATGTCGATGTCCAGGACCGCGACTTCCACCGAATCACCGACGCTCACGATCTTGGACGGATGTTTGACGCGCTTGTTCCAGGTCATTTCCGAGATGTGAATCAATCCCTCGATGCCCGGTTCCAGCTCGACGAAAGCGCCATAGTCGGTCAGGCTGACGACCTTTCCCTGCACGCGCAGGTTCTTGGGGTAGCGCATGTCGGCATGAAGCCAAGGGTCCTCGGTGAGCTGCTTGTAGCCCAGCGAAACCCGGCCGTCCTCGCGGTTGAACTTGATGACCTTGACATTCAGCTTGTCTCCCACGTTGAACAGCTCGGAGGGGTGATTGACGCGGCCCCAGGACATGTCCGTGATATGGAGCAGTCCGTCGACGCCGCCGAGATCGATGAAGGCGCCGTAGTCGGTAATGTTCTTGACGATGCCTTCCATCACTTTCCCGTCCTCGAGCACCTCGAGGGTCTTGGCCTTTTCTTCCTTCATCGACTCTTCGAGGACTGCCTTACGGGAAAGGACGATGTTGCCTCGTTTCTTGTTGACCTTGATGACACGCATCTCGAACTCTTCACCGCGCAGGCTGTCCAGGTTTCGCACTGGACGGAGGTCGATCTGCGATCCCGGCAGGAAGGCGCGCACGCCCACGTCCACTGCCAGGCCGCCCTTGATGCGCTCGATCACGCGGCCCTTGACCGTCGTGCCTTCTCGATAGGCGCGCTCGATCTCGTCCCAGATCTTCATGCGCTCGGCCTTTTCGCGCGAGAGCACGACATAACCTTCCGAATCTTCCGTCTGCTCCAGAAACACATCGACGGCATCGCCGACCTTGATGCCGACGCGGCCCTGTTCGTCCGTGAATTGCGCGACGGGGATAATCCCCTCGGACTTGAAGCCAACATCTACTATGACTCCGCCACCTGAAATCGCGATGACCTTTCCACGGATCACCTCCCCCTCGGAGAAGCTCTGAGTTCTTCCTTCGTGCGCCGCGAGAAGCGCTTCAAAGCTGTTTTCATCCTGGTGCTCGGCGGCCGGGTGGGACTGCGCCCGGGATGGGGCGCTTCCTTCCGCAGAACCTCCTGCGGTTGTCTGCGCGTCGTTGATATCCGATGACATTCTCTCCTCCTAAATTGACCCGAACCGGCCCCTACAGCACCTGTTCAGGATCTTCATGAATTCGATTATAGCCCTGTGATCCGGTGGGAATAGAAGCGGATTACCCGCAGAGTTTAGGTGCCAAGCCTGAAATGATACCAAGGGTTAACATTCCTTCGATCACAAGAATAAAGACCGACTTTTATACCTTAAGCCTTCGACCATTGTCAAGTACGTGTTTTTGTAACAATTAGCGGACGACACATCGATGTCGGGCAGCTCATAAATCACGACAACGCGTTTTTTGTACCTCGCCTTCCAGCGGCTTTTGGTATAATCCAAAGTTTTGCGAGGTCCGTATGAAAAAGGATATACATCCCCAATATCACAAAGTGATGGTAAGTTGCGCCTGCGGGAATCAATTCGAGACCCGTTCCACGAAGAAAGAAATACGCCTGGAGATCTGCTCAGCCTGTCATCCTTTCTTTACCGGCAAGCAGAAGTTGATCGACACCGCCGGACGCATTGAAAAATTCCAGAAGAAGTACGGCAAGAAGTAACGTTGCTGACGTGAGAGGTCGTTTCATGCCAGGAAGCGGTACAAAAGGCTCGCCGGAAGACATTCTTGTCGGCGGGCAGGCTGTGATCGAAGGCGTCATGATGCGCACGCCGTATGCCTATGCCGTCGCGGTGCGCCGCGCGGATGGTTCCATGGCGATCAAGAAGGAAGCAGTGCGCCGCCTGGCGGATCTCTGGAAACCTCTCACCTGGCCTATCATTCGGGGATTCGCGGTCCTGGTGCAATCTCTTATGCTCGGCATCCGCACGCTGAACTTTTCGTTCAACGCGGCAATGGCCGACGCGGCGCCAAAGTCGGAAACCGCCGGCGCGGAACCGGCCGCAGCGGCTCCGGAAGGCGGATGGCTCCCGACGGCACTGTCCATGGGCGCTGCCGCGGTCGTGGCCGTCGCGGTCTTCATCCTGGCGCCGCTCTGGATCACAACCTGGCTGAAGAATTATTTCGCGGCCGTCCACAATTGGTTCGTGTTCAATCTGGTCGACGGCATGATTCGCGTCGTCTTTTTCCTCGCCTACATCCTGCTGATCAGCACAATGAAGGATATCAAGCGCGTATTTCAGTACCACGGCGCTGAACACAAGGTTGTTTTCACCTGGGAGGCGAAAGAGGAGCTGACGGTCGAGAACGCGCGCAGGAAGTCGACATTGCACCCGCGTTGCGGCACCAGTTTCCTGCTCTTCGTCATGGTGGTCAGCATCGTGGTTTTTTCCATTTTCAAGTTCAAGGCCTTTTGGGCCATCTTCCTGTCCCGCGTGATCCTGATTCCGATAATCTCCGGCCTGTCCTACGAACTGATCCGCTTGTCTGCGCCCCGCGCCCAGCGCGGTTTTTTCCGGCTGATCGTTCTTCCGGGCCTGACTCTGCAGCGAGTTACAACCAAGCCTCCGAGCGATGATCAGCTGGAAGTGGCGATCCGCGCGCTGCAGGAAGCGCTGGAGCTGGACAGCGTCAAGGCTCGCGAAGCTCAGGCCGCGGCTTAGCGGCCCTCCCCCATCGCGCCCTTCCTGGCTGGAATCCGGGATATATCCTATAATCTCAACGGATAACCCCATGATCGATAAGCTGAACGAACTGGAACAAAAATTCGAGGAACTGAACCGGCTGCTGGCGGACCCGGAGGTTCTGGCAAATCCTTCCACCTACCAGAAGCACGCCAAGAAGCACAGGGAGTTGGCCGAGATCGTTGAAAGATTCCGGGAGTACAAGGATCTGCTCCAAGGCATCGAGGGAACGAAATCGCTGCTCCACTCCGAATCGGATCCCGAGATGCGCAAGATGGCGGAAGAGGAACTGGCATCGCTGGAAGAGCGCGCCGGCGCTTGCCAGAAAAATCTCCAATGGCTCATGATGCCCAAGGATCCGAACGACGAGAAGAACGTCCTGCTGGAGATCCGCGCGGGGACGGGAGGAGACGAGGCTACGCTGTTTGCCGCCGAACTATTCCGCATGTACAGCCGCCACGCCGAAAAATGCGGGTGGCGCGTGGAGGTTACGGAAGAGCACATTTCGGAAGTGGGCGGCTACAAGGAGATCATCGCGATTGTCGAGGGAGACCGCGTGTACAGCAAGCTCAAATACGAGAGCGGCGTGCATCGCGTCCAACGGGTTCCAGCCACCGAAGCCAGCGGCCGCATCCATACTTCAGCTGCCACGGTCGCGGTTTTGCCGGAGGCGGATGACGTCGATATCAAAATAGATCCCAAGGACATTCGCACGGACACTTTCTGTTCTTCCGGACCGGGTGGCCAATCGGTAAACACCACATATTCCGCGGTGCGCATCACGCATCTTCCTTCAGGGTTGGTCGTGTCTTGCCAGGACGAAAAATCGCAAATCAAGAATCGGGCCAAGGCGATGCGCGTGTTGCGTTCGCGCCTGTACGACCTCGCCGTCCAGGAGCAGCAGAAATCCATCGCGGAAAACCGGCGCAACCAGGTGGGAAGCGGGGATCGCAGCGAGAAGATCCGAACCTACAACTTCCCGCAGAACCGTGTGACTGATCATCGCATCGGGCTGACCACACACGATCTGGCCGGCGTTCTGGACGGCGGCCTGGATCCCATCCTTGAGGCCCTGATCACTCATTTTCAGGCGGAGAAACTCAAGCAGGCGGGTAGCAATTGATGAATGACGAGGGAATGAACCCGTCATTCCGCGAGCCGGCATAATGGACTCGGAGTCGAGGCAGGAGATTCCCGGTACGATCTGGCTGGCCTTGCGCGGGGCGAGTGAATCGCTCGCGCGCGCAGGCGTGGATTCTCCCCGGCTTACGGCCGAAATTCTCATGGCTCATGTTCTCGGCTGGGAACGATCTCGCGTTCTCGGTCATATCCAGGATCAGCTGACCTCTGGCGCATATGGGAAGTTTTCGCTTCTTGTGCAAAGGCGAGTCGCGGGTGAGCCGCTGCAATATGTGACGGGGAAGCGCGAGTTTTTCGGGCTTTCGTTCCGGGTGACTCCGGCGGTCTTGATTCCCAGGCCGGAGACCGAGCTCCTGGTGGA
>Ga0187866_1001491_pt1 | contig 21747 bp, 16 predicted proteins | sample June2016WEW_11_1_3_FD_133013 | JGI IMG/M metagenome (GOLD analysis project Ga0187866, IMG submission 133013) | Peatland microbial communities from SPRUCE experiment site at the Marcell Experimental Forest, Minnesota, USA - June2016WEW_11_150 | ecosystem: Environmental > Terrestrial > Soil >...
CACGGCAACGTTTCGCGCCTGGAAGAAGGGCGCGTTTTTCGCCAATCCATGTTATACGCAGATCCACCCGACGTGCATCCCCGTCAGCGGCGACCATCAGGCCAAGCTCACGCTCATGTCCGAGTCGTTGCGCAACGATGGGCGGGTCTGGGTGCCGAAGCGCAGGGAGGATTGCGGCAAACCGCCGGCGTCCGTTCCGGAAGGCGACCGCGACTATTATCTGGAACGGAAATACCCTAGCTACGGCAACTTGGCTCCGCGCGACATCGCTTCGCGCGCGGCGAAGGAGGTTTGCGACGAGGGCCGTGGGGTTGGCCCCGGCGGGCGTGGTGTTTATCTCGATTTCGCGGATGCCATCCAGCGGCTGGGAGAGGACACCATCCGCGACCGTTACGGCAACCTGTTTGAAATGTACGAACGCATCACCGGCGAAAATGCCTATCAAAAGCCGATGCGGATTTATCCGGCTATGCATTACACGATGGGCGGCACGTGGGTGGATTACAGTTTGATGAGCACGCTGCCCGGACTGTTCGTCATCGGCGAGGCGAATTTCTCCGATCACGGCGCCAACCGGCTGGGCGCGAGCGGACTCATGCAGGGGCTGGGCGACGGTTACTTCATTTTGCCCTACACGATGGGACATTATTTTGCCTCGATGAAGCAGGTGAAAATCCCTGCGGACCATGCCGAATTTAAAAAGGCGGAAGAAGATGTGCGCCAATTCACCCGGCGTCTTTTGTCCATCGACGGCAAACGCAGTGTGACCAGTATTCACAAGGAACTGGGCCGGTTGATGTGGGAAAACTGCGGCATGGTGCGCAGCCGCCAAAGCCTGGAGACCAATCTCAAACGCATTCCGGAATTGCGCGAAGAATTCTGGCGGAACATTAAAGTGGCGGGTTCGGGCGAAGAATTGAATCAGAACCTCGAACACGCCGGTCGCGTCGCGGACTTTCTTGAATTTGCCGAACTGCTGTGTCTGGACGCGCGGCACCGTGAGGAATCCTGCGGCGGCCATTTTCGCGTGGAACATCAGACCGCGGACGGCGAGGCCCGGCGCGACGACGCGCATTTCGCCTACGTGGCGGCGTGGGAATTCAAGGGTTTGGACCGGAAACCTGAGCTGCATAAGGAACCGCTGGTCTATGAGGAAGTGAAGATGGAAACGCGGAGTTACAAATGAATTTCACCCTGAAAGTTTGGCGGCAGAAAAATCCGGAGACGCCCGGGGGCTTCGAGACCTACGAGGCCAGGGACGTTTCGCCGGACATGTCGTTCCTGGAAATGCTCGACGCAGTAAATGAACGTCTGGGTCTGGAGGGAAAAACGCCCATCGCCTTCGACAGCGACTGCCGCGAAGGCATCTGCGGCACGTGCTCGCTGGTCATCAACGGCGTCCCGCACGGCGGCCGGAAAGGCACGACCGTCTGTCAACTCCATCTGCGGCATTTCTCGGACGGCCAGACCATCACCATCGAACCCTGGCGCGCGCGGGCATTCCCGATTGTAAAAGACCTGATTGTGGACCGCAGCGCGTTTGACCGCATCATACAGGCCGGCGGTTTCATTTCGGTGAACACCGGCAACGCGCCCGAAGCCAACGCAATTCCGGTGTCGAAGGAAATTGCCGATCTCGCGATGGACGCGGCCGCGTGCATTGGTTGTGGCGCGTGCGTGGCCGTGTGCAAAAACGCCAGCGCGATGCTGTTCGTTGCGGCAAAGGTTTCCCATCTCAATTATCTTCCCCAAGGCAAGGCCGAGAAAGATCGCCGGGTCAAAAACGTGGTGGCGCAGATGGACAAGGAAGGGTTCGGCAATTGCACTGTCACCGGCTCGTGCGAAGCCGTCTGCCCGAAGGAAATCAGCCTCGACTTCATTGCCAAAATGAATCGCGACTTTGCTGTGGCCGTGGTCAAGGGCGAACTGAAGCAGCGCACGGGCGGCGGCGTGGGTTAGAGAAAACTTCAATAGCCGGCCTGTGTTGATTGCCGGTGGGTCAAATTACTGGCGCGCGATTCAAGCCTCAACGCCTTCGGCTTCCATCGTGGCGACAAGGTCTTTTTCCGCCAGCACCCAATCCTGCAGCGTCAGCGGATGCTCCGGCAGCTTGTCGCGATACAACCGATACGCATGTTCACGCACCATGGCTTTGGTGACGCCGGGCGTGACCGGCTTGGGCTGTTCCATGCCTTTGGACATCATATTTTTCGCTTTCATACCCAAACATAGGCCTCCCGGCCTGCTCTGCAAGCGCCCGTAAATCCAAGTGCGGAATTTTTAGACAAGCAGCCGGCAAAAGAGCATGGCCTTCGGCGTAGCCGATCAGTTACATTCTAAAGCATTCGAACAACCATTATGAACAAAGTTCTGGAATTGGGAAAATATTCATTTGGCATGGGCGACCGTTTCGCGCATCAGGCAAAAGCCCAATTACAGGCGTGCTTCAGGGTCGCGCGCAATGTGGCGATAGAAAATGTCACCGTCGCACAAACGCCGCGTGTGTTGAATGTCCGGGGCTTCCCCGGCGCCGAAATCAGCAACGTGCGGATTTACTATTCAACCTTCAAGCAGGTCGCGAAATCGGATGTCGTCCAGGATGCCAACGTGAAACTGGTGAATTGTTCATTGGAACCGGTGAAGTGATTCAAGTTGTGATATAATTCTTGCAGACAAGAAAATTGTAAAAATTATGATAACGCGCAGTCGTTTCGCGCGCTGGGTTCCCCTTCTGCCGGCGGCAGTCGGGTTGCTGGTGTTCGCCACAACCCTGCCCGCCGTGCCGGTGCTGCCGAACATCAACACCAACAACATCATCACCATTACCAACGCGCCTTACAACGCCGTGGGCGATGGCGTGACAACGAACACCTTGGCCATTTCAAATGCCATCGTGGCAGCGGCGGCGGGCGGCAACACCAACGGTCTGTTCGGCGGCACGGTCCGGATTCCGGCGCCGGGCACGTATTTATGCGGTCCGCTCATGCTGAAGAACAACGTGAATCTGCAGATTGATGCCGGCGCAACCTTGAAGATGCTGCCCCTGAGCGTTTGGACCAATTTACCTGCGCAAAAGGACGTGTATGGCAATCTGCTTTACGCCACCGGGTTGACCAACCTTGAGATCAGCGGTTCAGGCACGATTGACGGACAGGGCGCGGATTGGTGGAACTCGACCGGTTCAGTATACACCAACCGGCCCTACATGATCTATTTCAACGGCAATTGCGGGCGGGTGTTGATACAGGACGTGACACTTCAAAATCCGCCGAAGATGCACATTGTCTTCAAGGGTTCCGATAACAACATCACCATCCAAGGAATTACCATCAACACACCCGATTCACCGAACACGGATGGCATTGATCTGGTCGGGGCAAACTGCCTGATTCAGAATTGTATTATCAATGCCGGGGACGACAACATCGCGCTCGGCGGCAGCAGCAGTTCCGCGGTTTGTAATGACATTCTGGTAACCAACTGCACTTTTGGTATCGGCCATGGTGTTTCCATTGGCAGCAACACCGCCGGCGGGGTGTCGAACCTGACCGTAATCAACTGCACCTTCAGCGGCACGGACTATGGCATCCGCATGAAGTCCAATGACAAAACCAGCGGCGGCAGCGGCCAGGGCGGCATCGCGCAGAATCTTTCCTATTACAACATCGGCATGACCAACATCGTTCACGGGGCGATTGTCATTTACAGCTACTACGGCAGCGGCGGCATATACGGCACGCCCACGACCGTTACTCCGTTCATTGCTTCGACACAGCCCGTTGACGCTACCACCATTCCGGTCTGGCGCAACATCATCATCAGCAATGTAACCGCGACCGTCGCCGGCAGCGGCATTGCGGGCATCATCTGGGGCCGGATGGAAGTGCCGGTTACCAATGTCCTTTTCAGCCACGTCAATATCACGGCGCCCGGCGACTTTGACGTTTACAACGCCCGTGGTGTCCAGTTTGCCGATTCACAAATCACGGCGACCGCCGTCAATACCGCCTTCACATTTTATAACGCCGAACTTATCGTCACCAACAGCGCGCCCTCCGCCAGCCTGATCAAGCTCGACGGCCTGACCACCAACGGCTATGGCAATTCGCTGGCCTTTTACAACGCCCAGGCGTCGCTCAAAAACACCAATGCTTTTGACGACGGCCCGCTCACGCTCGGCGACAGCATCCTCACCATCAGCAACAATTTCATGCTGTTTCCCAGCACCGTTCTGAATTTTATGCTGGATCCCAACACCAACCGGGTGGCGGTGGTGGGTAACTTGGCATTGGGTGGAACCATCAACGTGACGAACGGCCCCGGGTTTGGGGCGGGCACGAATATTCTGCTGACTTACACCGGTATTTTAAGCGGCAACCTTCCCACCCTTGGCTCGACACCCGCAGGCTACAACTATGCTTTCGACACCAACACCATCGGTCAGGTGAAACTGGTCGTGACTTTGCCCGCACCCGCTGCGCCGACAAATCTCACGGCGACGGGAACGAACCTGTTGATCATTCTGAAATGGAACGCCGTGTCGGGTGCGACCAGTTACAATCTCAAACGCGGTACGGCCGACGGCGGGCCGTATCCGATGGTTTTCAGCGGGTTGACCGCGACGAATTATTCCGATGCGATGGTGACCAATGCCGTGATTTATTATTATGTCGTCACGGCGGTGGCCGGCAGCGAGAGCCCCAACTCCTTGCAAGCCAGCGCCACCCCACTGCCTTCCTTGACACCGACAAACATCGTCCTGCAAGCCAGCAGCAGCCAATTACAATTGTCCTGGCCGCAGGATCATCTCGGCTGGCACTTGCAGATTCAAACCAACAGTCTCACCGCGGGTAACTGGGTTAACGTGCCAAATTCCGAGAGCACCAACCAAATTTTCATCCTCATTAATCCGACCAACGGCGCCGTCTTTCTCCGGCTGGTGTATCCATAGTCCGTGGCCGCTATCAAGACACGTTGCCTCACGCAAGCCAAGGAGATCAACCGGCCCGACGATAGGGAAATTACGGTTGGCTTGGAGGAACAACAGAAGCGGTTTGGTTTGTGTCCCGAAATGGAAAACCCGTCTGATAAAGTTTTCGCCGGGATTGAATGGCCTCGGCCAGCGGCCGGTTGTTTTGGACACCGGAAAGGTTCAGCGCCCGTTTGGCGGTTTCCACCGCTTGGTCAAATTGCCCCGCCTCCGCATAAGCCGCTGCCAGCGTGTCAAGAATTTCCGGAGACCTGCCTCCGGAAAGCCGCTCGGCCCGTTGTGCCAGTTCGACTGCCTTGTTTCCGTTCCGTAATGTGGCGTCCGGACACGTTGCCAGCAGCCAAGCCAGATTGTTTTGAGCCGCCACGTGCCGGGGTTCAAGTTCAAGAATTTTCCCAAACTGTGCGATTGCCGCTGCAAACCTCCCCCGGCTTTCCAGCAGGAGTCCCAATTGATAGTGAGCATGCGTGGAGCTTGGCATCTGTTCCAAAGCCCGTTGATAATGTTCAATGGCCTCGTCCACTCGTCCCTGTGCCGCGAATATATTGGCCAGGTTGTAATGAACCTTGGCATAGTCCGGCTCAACCTCAAGCGCCTTCTGGAATTTCCCGATGGCCTCGGCGGTTCGACCTTGGGTGGCAAGCAGGTTGCCCAGATTATTGTAAAACTCTGCGCGATTAGGATTGAGTTCAATGGCTTTCTGGTAATGTTCGATGGCTTCAGTGATTTGGCCCTGTTCGGTCAGCAGGATGCCCAGATTGTTATGCGCTTCTGCAAAGTTGGGGTCAGTCGCAAGAGCTTGGCGATAATACCCAAGCGCCTCATCCAGCCGTTCTTGGTTAAGAAACACCGTGCCCAGATTGTTATCAGCTTCCGCGCAGTCGGGATCAATCTCGAGGGCTTTCTGATAATGTTCGATGGCCTCGGTGGTTCGGCCTTGGGCGGCCAGCACATAACCCAGGTTGTTATGGGCGGTATAATTTCCAGAAGTACAGGTGATGGCATGTTCCCACAATGATTCATCATTCCGCCAATAAGAGGTTTGTTTCCACGTGCAACCCATCAAGGTTGCAATCACGCTGAATGACGCTACGCCGAGCACCTGGCCACGCCAGCGCCAGGAAGCCGTCAAATCTCTGATTGCCCAGACAATGGCGAGATACAACCCGATTTGGGGCAAATAAGTGTAACGATCCGCATGTGACTGGCCACCCACTTGCACCACCCCGATCACCGGCACCAGCATTCCGAGATACCATAGCCAGCCGGTTTGAAAATAGGGAAATCGTCGTGCCATCACAAACGCCAGCAAGGTTAGGAAAAACACCAATGTACCGGCACCCACGGTCTGCCATGCCGGCGTATCGAATCGGTAGGGATAATAAACCGCCAGATTCTCCGGCCAGACCATCTGCATGAAGTAGGTGACGTAAGAAATCAGGGCATTGCCAAACCGGAGTGTGAGGGGCAGCACGATGGTTGGCTTGATGGCTTCCCGTTGCGCCAGCACGGTTGCGACACATGAGACAGTGCTCAACGCAAAAAACGGAAACTTCTCGAGAACGAGCCAGAGGGCTCGTTTGGTTGAGAGTTGAGAGTTGAGAGTTGAGAGTCCAAAACGATTCAGCGGCCAGTAATCCAGCAACAACAGCAGAAACGGCAGCGTCACCAGCATGGGTTTACTCATCAGCCCCAGTGCGAAAAACAAGAAGGCCAAACCGTAGAAAAGTGAGGTGTGACGTGTGACGGGTGACGAGTCGGGTGCGGCAGTGGCTGCTTCTGTGCTTGTCCCCTGACACGCGCCACCCGTCACCCCCTGTGCATACCGCGCATACATCAACAGCGTCAGCATGAAAAACAGCCCGCTCAACACGTCCTTGCGCTCGGACACCCACGCCACCGATTCCACGTGCAATGGATGAATGGCAAAAACTATCGCTACAAAAGCACTAGGCCACAGAGCAGCAGTCAATCGTTTTAACAGGAGAAACAACAGCATCGCGTTGGCCGCGTGCAGGATTACATTGGTCAGATGCGGCCCTGTTGGACCGGTTCCGAAGATTTGCACGTCGAGCATGAGCGACAACCAGGTCAGTGGATGCCAATTGCTGGCGTATCCCGTCCGAAAAGCCCAAAGCACACCCTTCCAGGTCAACCCGGCCTTGACGTGATAATTGGAAGAGAAATAACTATCGTCATCAAAATTGACGAAGCCGTATCCGCGTGTCCGCCCAAAGATGAAGAACACAACCATCGCCAGCAGAAAGCACACGCCGAGAACCGTGCGCTTGCCGGCCAAATTGATGGAACGCGGCGGTGATTGGGGAATAGTCATGCTTTCCAAGTGATTTTGTCCGGGAGCGCCTGCGGATGCCATCTTTTTAGTTCCATGCCAAGATTTGCCCGGGCAAAAGTGTGGGCTGATTGGTTTGGGTTGCTCCCCCAAAACCAAACAGGCGCTGGAAGATGTATCCAGCGCCCGTCGTGAAGAAAATGGCAACCGATGTTAGCGGCGCAGTCGCCGAGCGAGAACCAAGCCAAGCGCGCCCAAGGCGCCCAAGGCGATGGTGGAAGGTTCTGGAGTGGGAGTCACATCCTCCCATGTCGTGCCGATCATGAGGTTATCAATCAAAAAGGCGCCTGTGGGAGTACCCTGAACCTTGAACCCTACATTGTCTATCGCGGTCGCCAAAGTGGTTGGTGTTAAAGTCAAAGTCGCTGCGGGCATGCTGCCACCGGGCGTCGGATTCACCCACAGAGACATGTTGTTGTTAGCCGCGCCGAAATCATATCCTAAAACGACAAGGTAAGTGTTGCCCACGGTATAGGGACTGGCTGAGGGGGTGTAAACGGTAGGAGCACCACCGCCGCGCAATCCAAATCTGAAGCCGCCAGTAGCAGTTCCAAAGTACATTGAGATGGCATCAGCACTGCCGCTCGGGGTGGACGTGCCCGGATTCAATGAAGTAAGGTAGCTGTTGGCGCTGGGTGCCGTCGTGACATTAAGGAGAAAGGAATAATAAATGGACCCACTGGTGACGGTCGCAAACCCGTTTGTATTAGAGCCGGCGCCTCCACCCCAAACTACTGAGAGTTCGTTGCCGCCAAGATCCGTCAAACCTGGATAAGTCAAATTGCCGTCGGCAATCGTCATGGCATGGTTTCCCGGTCCCCACGTGTCACCGCTGCCGGGGTTGACATTGCCGCCAAGGTAACCCGGGGTGGTGTAATTGAAAGCTTCCGAAAAAAGGAGAGAAGCATGGGCACCTTGAATGATAAGCACGCCGACACCAACCATCGCAAGAAGAACTAAACGTTTCATAATATTTCTGCCTTTCGGTTAGGGTTCTACAAATTACTGCAATTCTTACACTTCCAGGCGGACTGATTTTAGCCTGTTTCCCAACCATGTCAACATCATTTTGGGTTATGGTGTAGAGTTCTTCTGCATGCGTAACAACTTCATAAAGAAACAATTACAAAATGATATTCTCGCCCAATGGTGATTGCGGACATTGCTCATCGGCTCATGGCCGCCAAATGTTCCACTTGCGCTTCAGTGGGACGGTCCCGGTAATGTCATTCTTTTTTTTGCGCGCCCAGTGCGCGTAATTGCTGGATGGCCTCCTCGTAGTCCGGTTTTAGTCGGATTGCCTCATTTAAGTGGCTGATTGCCTCCTCACGTCGGCCCAGTCGTGACAACGTCATGCCCAGATTTTTATGAGCTGGGGCGTAGTTTGGTGACAGCCTAAGGCATTCGGCAAAGTGCACGATGGCCTCCTCGTATCTTTGTTGTATCGCCAGTGCGTTTCCCGGGTTGAAATGTGCGTTCGGCTGGTTTGCGTTAAGACGATTCAGCAGCATCGTATCCTGCCAGCCGAGGAAACGGCAATTGCGGAACGCCGCGCGGTCGCCGTCCACGCGGACGGCCAGCGCCTGTCCTTTTGGCCCCGCGCTGTTCTGGTAGGTGAGGTGCTCCGCCGTGAAATCGTCCGCGTCAATTGTCGTCGAGGGCGTGCGGAACGTGCCGATGGCCTTGCCGTCCGGGCCGGGGAGATTCGCACACAAATCATACGTCAATACGGTCTTTTTCGGGTCTGCCCGAACCAAATGAAGGAACCGTTTCTCGTGCTGAATATAAATTAATTCCTGGTAAGTGCCGGCTTTGACGTGGATGACAACCGGGTTGGTGCGGCTGCCCGACGGGGCAGCCATGATTGCGTCCTGGACGGTCTTGAACGGGCCGGGGCCGGCGGTGGCAACCGCCAGATTGGTCTGCGCCAACGATCGGTTGGCGGGGCTCGATGTGAAAAAATCAATGCACACAAGGCGGCGCACGCCTTGGTTTTTGACGAACTTACAACCCGTTTCATGGAGAAGGCAAAGTGGTGCGCGGTACAAGACTTGAACTTGTGACCCCTACCGTGTCGAGGTAGTGCTCTGCCAACTGAGCTAACCGCGCAATCACCGCCGAAAGACCGTTCAAAATGCTTGTTTTTCATGGTCTTTCTCGCAGATGCGAAGAAGCAAACATCATTCATTTTGAACCGCCTGGCAAGCGCAAAACAGCCAAGGTCAGGACAAAAGTCAGGAAAGGAAGTGTCCCGCAAAACCTCCGACCAGGAATGCAAATGACAGGACAAGTTTATTGCTTGGATGTGATGCGTTCACGCCCGTTTGGCTTCTCAATTGCTACATCGCTCCAGTGCTGGTTATGGAAACGGCTGACAAAGGGCTATGCGCACAGAATCAGGGCACGAATTGCCTCGATCCTGGGCGCGATCGGCCGTTGGGAGGTGGTAGTTCTATCAACCTGCAAAGGAGGGCTATATGAGTTTCCCGGAAATCATGGGTTTGGTTACCGGCCTGCTGCAATTCATCGTCGCTGGCTACGCTTTGCGATTAAACCGGATATTCGGGACGGCGCGAGTGGGCTGGTCGCTCTTCTGGGCCTTTTCGCTCCTGGCGCTGCTCCACTTCATTCAATCCGTAACGGCGTTCAATAACGGCGTACCCTTGGGAGTCGAGATCGAAGTAATCTATTCGTTGATTTCGCTGTTGCTGCTCACCAGTTTGGTCCACATCGAAACCCTGCTCAGGGAACGTCTGCGGGTAGAGCAGGAAGCAGAACGTTTGCAGGGCGAATTGGAATCACAGGTCAAGGAGAAAACGGCGCACCTGACCAGGGCCATTGAAGATTTGCAGTTGGAAATCGCCGAACGCAAACGCATGGAAGTGGAGGTCGAAAGAACGCACAAAGAACTCCTCGCCGCGTCCCGGCGAGCCGGAATGGCCGAGATCGCCAACTGCGTGCTGCATAACGTGGGCAACATGCTCAAGAGCATCAATACTTCCACCGCCTTGGTTTCCGATCAGATCAAGCAGTCCAAAATCGGCAATGTCGTCCACATCGGCAGCCTGATCCGCGAGCACGCTGCCAATTTGGGTGAGTTTATGACGCACGATCCGCGGGGTCAAAAGTTGCCGGTGTACATCGCGCAACTGGCCGAACATCTGACTGTGGAACAAGCTACCCTCAAAACCGAACTGGAACTCATTCGCAACAACATCGAACACATCAAGACCGTTGTGGCGATGGAACAAAACTGCGCCAAACTGGCCGGTGAAACCACCGTGACCGAAGCCACGACTTCCGTCGAAACGGCGATAATTAAAAATGCCCACGTGTTGGAGCACCAGAACGAGCAGATTCCCAGCGACCAACTTCTTCATTCTGTGGGATCATGCAATGCCGTCCAACCTCGACCCCTTCAATTTGGGTCATGACCGAATCCTGAAAACGCTGGAAGGATGGTCGGCGCTTGGAGTAACACAGATGGCTCGACTGGCTGCGGTGATAGTCCGAGGAGCCAAACCGGCTGAACGGTGAGCGAAAGCCGGGCATCCCGGTCAACTGAGCTAACCGCGCACCAGGCATTTCAGGCTGACATTCCTTCCCATGTTGGCAAGCGCGAATTGACCGCGCGCTTTCGTTGCAATGGTCAGTGCAAAAAATGCGAAGAAAAATTTGTTTGTATGGCATTCGCGTCCGCCGCTACTTTGACTGACTGTTATGACCTTCATCCACGAAGATTTTCTTTTGGGCACCAAAACCGCGCGACGCCTCTACCACCAATACGCCGAGGCCGAGCCGATTTTCGATTATCACTGTCACATTCCCCCGCGCGACATTGCGGAAAACCGCCGGTTCAAAAACCTTTTCGAAATCTGGCTCGAAGGCGACCATTACAAATGGCGCGCCTTGCGGGCCAACGGCGTCGCCGAACGCTTCGTCACCGGCAAGGCCACGCCGTATGAGAAATTCAAGGCCTGGGCTGCCACCGTGCCGAATACATTGCGCAACCCGCTCTATCACTGGACGCACCTCGAATTGAAGCGCTACTTCGGCATCACTGAGTTGCTCGACGAACAATCCGCCGACCGCATCTGGAAAACCGCCAACGAGATGCTCGCCACGCCGGAACTGACCACCCAGGGCATTTTGAAAAAGATGAAGGTCAACGTCGTCTGCACTACGGATGATCCAGTGGACAACCTGGAGTACCACCGCCGGTTCGCGGCATCAGGGCATCCGACGAAAATGTTCCCCGCCTTCCGGCCCGACCGGGCGCTGATGGTCAACCAGTCCGCTGTCTTCAACAAATGGCTCGGGCAACTCGCGCAGGCCGCCAACGTGGACATCAACAGTTTGGACGCGCTCCTGAGCGCCTTGCGCAGGCGCCACAGCTTTTTCCATTCACAGGGCTGCCGGTTGTCCGACCACGGCTTGAATCATTGTTTCGCGGATTTTTGTTCCGAACCGACCGCCGCCGACATTTTCGACAAGGCGCGGCGCGGCGAAATGGTTTCGCCGCAGGAGCATGGCCAGTTCGCGTCGTTCATGATGCTGTTCTTCGGCAAGCTGGATGCCGCGAAAGGCTGGACCCAGCAGCTTCACCTCGGCCCGTTGCGCAGCACCAACACGCGCGCGCTCAAACAAATCGGCCCCGACACGGGCTTTGATTCCATCGGCGATTTTCCGCAATGCCAGGCCCTGGCCGCCTATCTGGACCGGCTCGACCAGGAAAACGCGCTGCCGAAAACCATTATTTACAACGTGAACCCGGCGGACAATTACGCCTTCGCCACCATGATCGGCAATTTTCAGGACGGTTCGATCCCCGGCAAAATCCAGTTCGGTTCGGGCTGGTGGTTCTTGGACCAGAAGGAAGGCATGGAATGGCAGCTTAACGCGCTGTCCAACCTCGGCTTGCTCTCGCGGTTCATCGGCATGATTACGGATTCGCGTTCGTTCATGTCCTATTGCCGCCATGAATATTTCCGGCGCGTGCTCTGCAACCTGATCGGCCGCGACGCGGAAAACGGCGAGTTGCCCAACGACGAAAAGCTCCTCGGCCCGATGATCCGCAACCTCTGTTACGCCAACGCCAAAAATTACATGGCCTTCCCCGGGGTGACCGACAGCGACGCGAAAAAATCCAGCCCGGCGAAACGGCGGAAATAAACCCGTCATTCTCCAGCGCTTGGGGCAGTGGGTCAATTTGCTGTAGCGTGCGCTGCCGGTCGCGCCGTAACCTGGTGAAGGCCGATCCTCAGCGCACTGTCGGCTGAGACAGCCGACGTTACAATTCAAACTGACCCGCCACCAGCGCTTGGAATCGGCTTGTTTTGCTTCGGTGGGTAACTAAAATTGACCGCCAAAACCAAGTATGGCCAGCCCAACGCCATCGTTGCCAGCCCGTCCGTTGTCCTTGTTGTCCGTGATTATTCCGGCACGCAACGAAGAGGGCTGCCTTGGCTCAACCATCGAACACCTGCATGTGGAGTTGCGCCTGCACAACATTCCACACGAAATCGTCGCGGTGGACGATGGGAGCACCGACGGCACATGGGAAATTCTCGCCCAACTCCAGGCCCGGATCCCCGCGCTGGTGCCGGTGAAAAATGAGGGGCTGCACGGCTTTGGCCGCGCCGTCATTTGCGGCCTGGACCGCATGAAAGGCGACGCCGCGGTGATTATGATGGCTGATGAATCCGACGATTGTCGTGACGTGACCCGTTACTGGCAGGAGTTAAACCGGGGATGGGATTGCGTGTTTGGCAGCCGTTTTGTCAAAGGCGGCGGCGTGATTGAGTATCCGCGTCTGAAACTGACGCTCAACCGGCTGGCGAACTTCTTCATCCGGCTGCTTTTCAGAATCCGGCTGAACGACACCACCAACGCCTTCAAAGCCTACCGGCGGACGACCATAGACGGTTGCCGACCCTTGATCTCGCCGCATTTCAACCTCACGGTGGAATTGCCGTTGAAGGCCATCGTCCGGGGATTCAGTTGGACGGTCATGCCCATCACGTGGCGCAACCGGCACGCCGGCATCGCCAAGTTCAAAATCAAGGAAATGGGCAGCCGTTATCTCTTCATCTGCTTCTACGTCTGGCTGGAAAAATATTTCAGCCGCGGCGATTACCGGAAAACCGGACCGCCGTGATCTCCGGGCAAGCTTGAAGTGGCCGCGCGATTTCGCTAACCTGCCGCCATGTCACGCAAGACGCCAGCGGGTCCGGGCAACGGCTTCAACGACATCATCGGCGTCGCGTTGCTGGCCGCGGCACTGCTGCTGCTGGTCGCACAGGTTTCCTTCGACCGTTACGACCTCGCGTTCATCCGCACGCCGCCGAACAAGCCAATTCACAATTGGATCGGGCCGTTTGGCGCGCACGTCGCTTACGCGTCGTTTTTTCTCTTCGGTCTCGGGGCGTTCGTGCTCCCGTTTTTGCTGGCCGCGTTCGGGCTGGGCTATTTGTTCAATTTCCTCGGCTACCTGCGCGAGCGGCGGCTTTGGTCGGGCGTATGGGCGGTGGTGTTGATGCTGTCGCTCACCGGCTTGCTGCACATGATGGACATGCCGCTGCGGCATTTGCGCGAAAACGTCTGCGCGCAAAGTGCGGGCGGCTGGCTGGGTTACTTCACCTACGACTACGGTTTTTGGATGCTCGGCGCGGTTGGGGCAACGATTGTTTATGCGACGCTTTACCTCATCAGCCTGCTGTTCCTGACCGATTTCCGCCTCGGCGACTGGCTGCGCCGGTGGTTTGAAAAAAAGGAAGCCGCCGAAGGTGCGGTCGCCGAAGAAACCGCGCTCGACCGTCGCGCACGCGAACTCGAAAAACAGGCGAAGCAACTGCGGGAGGAGGCCGAGCGCTCCGGGCTCGGCGCGGATTTACAGCCGGTGCCGGAGCCGACCGTCCGCGATTTGAGCGTGCCGCCCGCCAAACCTCGATCAGAACGCGGCAGAAAAGTTTCGCCGCCCGAACCGGCCAAAGAATCCGCGCCCGTCGCTGAAGGCGAGGCCGCGTCCTCGCGCGAAGCCGCTGCCGCCACTACCGAGGAGGTTCCGGGCAAAAAACCGGACGAGAAATCCGCCGGGCTGGAGAAAGTTGAGGCAGGAAAGGCCGGCGAAGAAAGACCGGAGCCGCAGGTTCACATCGCGCCGGTTTCCACTGCCAGGCCCAAGGCGAAGAAACGCAAGCCGCTCACGGTCGCCGCCACACCCATTATCGGCGATTATCACTTGCCGCCAATTGATTTCCTGCATCACCCCGACATGCTGGTCAAGCCCACCGAGTCGAAGGAGGAACTCATGGCCAACGCGCGGCTCATGCAGCAGACGCTCGCGCAATTCGAAATTGAAGTCTCGCTCGGCGACATCACCAAAGGCCCGACCATCACGCGCTATGAATTGCATCCCGCGCCGGGCGTGAAGCTGGAAAGAATCTCCGCGCTCTCGAATAACATCGCCGCCGCGCTCAAGGCCGAGCGCATTAACATTCTCGCGCCGGTGCCCGGCAAAAGTTCCGTCGGCGTCGAGGTGCCGAATCCGGTCAAGACCATCGTAGTGATGCGCGACTTGCTGGAATCGGACGAGTGGCGCAATTCCAAGGCGCGCATTCCGCTGGCGCTCGCCAAGGACGTTTACGGCCATCCGATTATCGCCGACCTGTCCGAAATGCCGCACCTGCTCATTGCCGGCAGCACCGGCTCCGGCAAATCCGTCTGTCTCAACGCCATCATCACCTCGTTGCTCTATCGTTTTTCACCGGACCAACTCCGCTTCGTGATGATTGATCCCAAGGTGGTCGAGTTGCAGCATTACAATTCGCTGCCGCACCTGGTCGTGCCGGTCATCACCGACCCGAAAAAGGTCATCCTCGCCCTGCGCTGGGTGGTGAACGAAATGGAAAAGCGCTACCAGATTTTCGCGCGCGCCGGCGTGCGCAACATCAACTCGTTCAACTCGCGTCCCAAAAACAAACCGCTGCCGGAGGCTGAACCTGAATTGCCGCTTTCGGCACGCAAAGAAAAAGTCGAGCCGGGCGCGGAAGGCTTCGCCGTGGAGGTGGACGAGGAAATCGTCGTGCCGCGCGAGGAGGACATCGTCATTCCCGAAAAGTTGAGCTACATCGTCGTCATCATTGATGAGCTGGCGGACCTGATGCTGGTCGCGCCCGCCGACGTGGAGATGGCCATCGCGCGCATCACGCAAATGGCGCGCGCGGCAGGCATCCATTGCATTGTCGCCACGCAACGGCCGAGCGTGGACGTCATCACCGGCGTCATCAAGGCGAACATCACGGCACGCATTGCTTTTCAGTGTGCGGCCAAGGTGGACTCGCGGACGATTCTCGACGCGATGGGCGCGGACAAACTGCTCGGCAAAGGCGACATGCTTTACCTGCCGCCTGGCTCGGCGAAACTCATCCGCGCCCAGGGCGCGTTCATCACCGATCAGGAAATCCTGGACATCGTCGGGTTCATCGCCAAACAGGCCAAGCCGAGTTACGAAATGGAAATTCACCGGCAACTTTCCCAGCCCGCGAGCAGCTTTGAAAACGAAAGCGGCATTGACGAGGACGAAGAACTCATCCAGCAATGCATCGAAGTCATCCGCAGCGAACAAAAGGCGAGTGTCTCGCTGCTGCAACGGCGGCTGCGCCTCGGCTACACCCGCGCCGCGCGCATCATGGACGAACTGGAAAACCGCGGCATCGTCGGTCCCAGCAAAGGCGCCGAGCCGCGTGACATCTTGATAGACCTCGACGGCACGGGCGCGGATGGACGTGGGCAAAGCGCGGTGTGATTGAATGGGAGGGCTGCCGTGTCGGCGGCCCCGATTTTTGATTTGGGACGGCGACACGCCGTCCCTCCCAATTCTGCATGAAACAATTCTTTGTGACACTGCCCCGCAACCTCATCGGCTGCTTCAAGGGCCGGAGGCTTGTCTGGCATCTCGTCGCCATCTTGCTCACGGTCGTACTCGTCTTGTCCGGCTCCGACTGGCACTATTACCGTGCCACCCGCAACCTGGAACTGCGTTCTTGGGTGTGGCCCGCCGTTGTGATTGGCATGCTGCTACCGTTTGCCTTGCCGGTGATTCTTTTCGCGCTCGGCATTATCGTCCGAAATGCCAAAATCATTTTGACCGGCTGGGCAGTCGCTCAGGCTGAACTCATTGGCGCGTTGGTCGTTGTCGCCTACAAAGCGTTTACAGGCCGCGCCCATCCGGCACACCGTGTGGGCGAGGACATCAGTCATGTCTTCCAGTTCGGTTTTCTGCGCGGCGGAGTTTTCTGGGGCTGGCCGTCGTCGCATACCACCATCGCCTTCGCGATGGCCGCGACGGTGTTCACGCTCTGGCCGAAACAACGGTGGCCGGGGTTGGTAGCGATTCTTTACGCGTGCTATGTCGGCATTGGTGTCTCCATGACCATCCATTGGTTCTCGGATTTCGTGGCCGGAGCGGTCATTGGCTCGGTCATCGGAGCAGTGGTCGGGAAAAACTTTCGGGGAAACATCGAACACTGAACGTCGAACATCGAACGCCGAATAAATTGCAGATGGACGCTGGAAACCAATTCGATGTTTAACGTTCGATGTTGGATGTTCGATGTTCCCAATTCACTTCGCCGGATACTGCCAGACCCAGTCGCCTTCCTTTTCATCGAACAAAGTCTTTCCCGGCACGCCGCCGTCATCTTTTTCATTCCAACCGACGGAATAGAGGACGAATTGTCCGTCATTCGTGAGGTGATATTTGTATGGCTCGCCGGAAATCACGTCGTTGGGTAATTCGGAGATGAATCGCGGCACCAGCGCCTCCAAGGTTTCGGGAAATTGTCCGTTGGCCAGCCGGCAGCGTTCGAGGGCGCAGGCGATGGCCGCTTCATCCACGGCGGTCTGGGCGAAGGCCGCTTTCAACGTGACTCTGTACAACGCGGGCAGCAACACTCTTGCCATGAGCTGGTGACGGATACAAATGACGGTGACCCAGTTGCTGCCGGCAAAGGCCTGGCCCAATGCATTGACATTGGACGCAATTCGCCCCGGGAAAACTCTTTTTTTATCCGGCTCAAATGCCCCTTCCAACTGCAACCGAAAGAGCCGGTCATAACTCAATTGTTCCAGATGGTACCACCCGCGCGGGGCAATCCAGCCGAGGAGATTGACTCGTGCCGAACCTGATGGCGTCGGGTCAGCCGTCAGAACGTTCAAGTTGTATTTTCTCTGGGCCAGGAGATCGCCGGTCAGAATTCCCGCCGCGCGTTCACCATCAAAGGACCGCTTCATGTCCGCCACGAAATCGTACTGCTGAAAGCGCGCTTGAAGTTTCTGAAGCTGGGCATCGGACCAGGCGTGTTCGGCCAGTCCTTCCCAGACCGGTTGCACTGCGATTTGCACACAGGCGATGCGCACCAGATAAGAAATCAGAAACGGTTCGTCCTTCACCGTATCGGCCAGATAAAGCATGAGCTTCACGTCTGCCAAAGCCTCATCACTCTTGCCTGCCGCGAGTTCGGCGCAGGCTTGGAGTTGCAAACGCTGGACGGCCTGTTTGTCATTAGCAAGATGCGGCAGCAGGATTCCCCACGGATTTTCCAGGTCATAAACGACCGGGTAGCGCGAATATGGCCGGTCACTGGCGGCGCGGAGTGCCGCCAGATTCGTTTCGCTGGTCTGTAATCCGGCCAAAACCGCCGGGGCCGCCGCAACACGAGATTCCAGATCGAGTTTATCCGACTCAAATTGCCGATGGGAGTTTATCTGGCCGGATTGGATGGCCTCAAAAGCCATTTGCCAGGCAACGAGATCCATGAAATGGCGGTTGCTTTTTTCGTCTCCCTGCTTGGAAGTCGAAATCTTCGCGGCGGCTTGTGAGAAATTGTCACTCCATCGTCTGTCGGTATTGGTTCTTTCCAGAAACCAGGATTCGACGAATGGGATCGCGGCGAAGTTTTGGTCGTCGGGAACGGGCTTGGGGACGAATGCCCTGTAATCAAGTTGCACGCCTTGCGCCTCCAATTGCTGCCGGTATTGGTTCCAGGCGTGCCAGCCGCGCCAGTCCTCCTCGGCGTAAAACAGCGCGACAAGCGTCACCAGCCAGGCCGCCCCAATCAACATGCGTCGGACGGCGCGGTTTCCCGGCCAGATGGTTTTGCCAGTGTCTTTGGATTTTTCGTTCGGGTTCATTTTGAATCAGACCGTCAGGGTTTCGTAACACCGTTCGCTTCGCGGTTGGCGCCGAACCGGTCCTGGCGTCGCGGCATCGCGCGATTCGAGCGGTTGAATCATCTCCAGCAACTGCCGGCGGTTTTCGCGCAAGGACGCCAGAATGATTTGGGGCGATGGGATTTTTCCCCTCGGAATGGTCGCCGCCAAGCCCGCCGAATGGCCGGCGTTCAAGTTCAAAAGAACCACCACCAGCCATATCGCGCTCATCGCGGCGAAGTGCCGGCGATATTCCCGGAAAAATCCGCGTAGAAAATCGAGCGGACCGGGTGAAGACTGCCGGTTTTGTGCCCGGGCCAAATTCGCCAACGCACCCTTCCGAATCGCGTCGAGGCTGGGTTCAGCGGCCTGATGTCGTTTCAACAAAATTTCACGCGGTGTTTTCATGTTTTTGTTTTGGTAGGGCGCGTCACTCCGTGCGCGCCGTCATTGGTCTGCAGACGAGCGGCGGGCAGAGGTCTGCCCGCCCTACCTTGGCGTCTTGGCGCCCTGGCGTTGAAATTTTTGCCTTTCATTGTTGTTCTAGCAATTTTCGCAGCGACTTTTTGGCATAATGCATCCGGGATTTCACCGTGCCGGGATTTGTGTCCGTAATTCCGGCGATTTCTTCGATCGAAAAATCCTCGACGAAGTGCAACAGCAGCACGGAACGTTGCGGCAACGGCAACTGATTCAGCAGTTGCATAAACTCAGCCTCCTGTTCCCGCCGGATGAGCAAGTCGTCCGGGCTGTTTTCAAATTCATTCGGCCCTTGGGCGATTTCCTCACGCAAAATTTCTTCACGATTTTGTTTTCGCCAGCGTTGAACGCATTTCTGGTGTGCGATGCCGAAGAGCCAACTCCCGAATTTCCCGTCGTCGCGCAGGCTGCCGATGTGCCGGACCGCGGCGATGAACGTCTCCTGCACGAGGTCGAGGCTCGTCTGTTCGTCATGCACCAATTCAAAAACATAAACGTAAAGCGGCAGTTGGTAGCGCCGAAAGAGAATGTCCCAAGCCTCCGGTTGTCCGTCGCGGGCCTGTTGCACGGGCAGTTGTTCGCGTTCAGCCACTACCAGCATTTACACCAGGAGGAATGCGCGAGGCGAGAAAAGGTTCATTGCTTTTCAAAAATTTCCATGATTGCCAACTGCACGTCAATCGCGCTAAATAAACGAAATGCCGACGGTTGCCGAACAACTCCACGCCGCGCGCGAAGCCAAAAAACTCACGATCCAACAGGTCGCGGACGCCACCAAAATCCGCACCGACCACATCCGCGCGCTCGAAGAGGGCAACTTCGACATGTTCTCCGCGCCGGTTTATATCCGCGGATTTGTCCGCAACTACGCCACGTTGCTCAAGCTCGACGTGCCGCAAATCATGGCCGCCCTCGACACCGAACTGGGCCGCACGGAAAAATTCAAGGAGCCGCCGCCACTGGTCGAGGAATCCAAAACCGTGCTCGACCATCTGATGTATTGGCTCGCGAAACTGAATTGGCGGGTGGGATTCGTCGGCATCGCCGCCGTGGGAATTGTCCTGATCGTGGTGCTCGCCGCCCTGGCGTGGCGGCATCACCAACGCAGCAATCCGGCAGTCAATCTGCCGCCTGCCGTTTATCAATCCACCAACGCCGGCGAAACGCTCCCGCTGCCGTCGCATCGGTAGCAGAGGTAGCCGCAACCTTCAGGTCGCGCCACAAATCGCGAACTGAAGTTCGCGGCTACATGGCAAATCCAATTCCTCACACGTCGCTCAAGTAAATCGCCCGGTTGCGCCACAAATAAATCGCGCCGGACGCGACGGTCAGTACGACCGTCAGCCAGAGCATGATTTCGGCGAATTGCGGCACCCACGACCGGAACACTTTTTGCAGCCACACCGGCCATTCCTCACAGGCGTCCACCAGCAGCAGCGCGTTGATGGCCACGATCTGCGAGACGGTCTTGTGTTTGCCAAAATTTTCCGCTGCGAGCACGACGTTTTTTGATGCCGCCAACAGCCGCAAGCCGGTGATCGCCAGTTCGCGCGCAACGATGATGATGACCATCCACGCCGCGACCTTGACCGGCGCGTTCGGATTCAGGCGCGTGCTTTCGACAAAGGCGATGAACGCCGAGCAGGTCATGATTTTGTCCGCCAGCGGATCCATCAGGATGCCGAAATTGGTGATGAGCCGGTGGCGGCGGGCGAGCCAGCCGTCGAGGAAATCCGTCGCCCCGGCCAGGGAAAAGAAAGCCAGCGCCAGCGTGTCGTTGAACTGTAGCGGCGAGAACAGCGCCCAAAGAAAAAGCACCGTCAGCGCAAAACGCAAAATCGTCAGCTTGTTTGGCAGGTTCATTTTTAATTAAATCCTCCTCGTCCTCGTTCTCGTCCTCGACTTCCCAAACATTTTCGAGAACGAGGACGACGACGAGGACGAAAAAAAACTTACGCCCCGAACTTGTCGAACATTCGTGCATTGGCCTGCATCAGGCGGACCAAATACTTCGCCTCGAAGACGCCCAGCGAACCGCTGTTCGCGCCGGTTTCGGTGAAGCGTTCGAGCTTGTCCGAACCGCTCAACGCCGAATGCAACAGCACCGGCTGCGGATGCCACGAGTGGCCTTTGACAGCTACGGGCGTTGAATGATCGCCGGTGATGACCAGCACGTCGGGCTTTTTCCGCAGCAAAACCGGCAGCGCGGCGTCGAACTCTTCAATCGCCTTCATCTTGGCCAAAAAATTGCCGTCTTCACCCGCCTTGTCCGTGTATTTGTAGTGAATGAAAAAGAAATCGAAGTTGTCGTATTCCTTCAGGTAACGCTCGAATTGTTCGGCAATGGTTGCCGGGCCTTCAATTTTTTTCATACCGACGAGCTGCGCCAGACCTTTGTACATCGGATAAACCGCGAGGCACGCGGGCTTCAGTTTATAGCGTTCCACGAACAGCGGAATGTGCGGCTGATGCGCAATGCCGCGCATGAGAAAGCCGTTCGCCGGCTTTTCCTTCGCGATGATAGGCTGCGCCGACTTGTAAAAATCCGCGATGAGCGCCGCCATCTTTTTCTGGCCGGCGTTGTTCTCATCGCGCGGATGGACGGTGGGAACGGCAAATCCTTCGCGATTCGGGTCGGCATCGGTCAGCGGGCCTTCCAGTCCTCTACCGCGAAAGACGACGACGAAACGATGTTCCTTGCCGGCCTTGATGA
>Ga0187866_1001505_pt1 | contig 21567 bp, 15 predicted proteins | sample June2016WEW_11_1_3_FD_133013 | JGI IMG/M metagenome (GOLD analysis project Ga0187866, IMG submission 133013) | Peatland microbial communities from SPRUCE experiment site at the Marcell Experimental Forest, Minnesota, USA - June2016WEW_11_150 | ecosystem: Environmental > Terrestrial > Soil >...
CCCCAAGCCTTCGTGAATGGCTGCCGGAGAATCACTTGGCTTACTGTGTGTCGGATGTGGTGGACCAGTTGGATCTTTCGGCGATCGAGGCGGTGTATGAAGAGGAAGATCGCGGCCAACCACCGTATCACCCGCGCATGATGACGAAGATCCTGGTGTATGGCTATTGTGTGGGAGTGTATTCCTCTCGGCGGATTCAGAAGCGCCTGGTGGAAGACGTGGCTTTCCGGGTATTGGCAGCTGGCAATCAGCCGGATTTCCGGACCATCTCGGATTTTCGGAAACTTCATTTGCAGGCGCTGGAAGAGCTGTTTCAGCAGGTGTTACGCCTGGTGTTAGAGGTGGGAGCGTTGAAGCTGGGGAGTGTGGCCTTGGATGGGAGCAAGGTGAAGGCCAACGCGAGCAAGCACAAGGCGATGAGTTATGGGCGGATGGGGGAGGCCGAGAAGCGGCTGCGGGAGGAAGTTCGTAAGTTGTTGAAGCACGCCGAGGCCGCAGATGAAGAAGAGGATAAACGGTATGGTCGGGATCGCCGGGGGGACGAACTGCCGGAAGAGTTGCAGCGGCGAGAAACACGGATAGCGAGGATTCAAGAAGCCAAGAAGGCGTTGGAGGAGCGGGCGCGCGAGAAGGCCGAGAGCGAGAGCAAAGATAGCAAGGAAGCGAAGCCCGACCCGAAGGCACAGTACAACTTTACGGATCCCGAGTCCCGCATCATGAAAGGGGCGAATGAATTCGTACAAGGTTACAACACGCAGGTTGCGGTGGAGCCGTTTTTCCAATTGATTGTGGGGCAGACCGTGACACAGGCGGCCAACGATAAACAGCAGATGGTACCGCTGATCGAGGTGATCGAAGAACAATCGGGACAGAGACCGGAAGAAGTTCTGGCAGACAGTGGGTATTGCTCGGAGGAAAATCTGAAGTACCTGGCGAAGAGAAGGATGGCTGGGTTCGTTGCAACGGAAAAGCAGAAACACGGTGAGCAGAACGAGCCATGCAAACGAGGCCCTTTACCGAAAGATGCCAGTCGCCTGGAGCAGATGGAACGTAAGCTGAAGACGAAGGTGGGAGCGGCCGTTTACGCGAGACGAAAATGCGTTGTTGAGCCGGTGTTCGGACAGATCAAGCAGGCGCGCGGATTCCGGCAGTTTCTATTACGAGGGTTGAGAAAAGTACGAGGCGAGTGGGCCCTGATCTGTATGGCTCACAATGTTCTGAAGTTTCACAAGATGTGTTACGGATAGAGCGAGGAAGAAAGAGAAAAGGACGATCGAAAGCTGAAAAGGATGTTCCCGAAGATCCCCATCGTAGAAGCGGTCCTATCATTGGACGATGCGCACTGTACCGGATAGCCCGATATGGGCGCTTTCGCGCGAAGGATCGGGTCTAAAAACCATTTCTCAGACACACTCCTAGGGGCACACCTGCTTGGGAGGCAGGTGCGCAGTCCAACAGCCAGCAAAAGGCCAGCAGATATTACCTTCCCATGCTGACCGCGTCACAATCTTTTACTCCGATCTCTTCTGCTTTCCAACGCGTTTGTAATTCCGAAGGCGTGCCAGCCTAACGATCAAATCTGAGATTCTTAGTTGAAGTTCTTTCTTAGCCTGTAAGAAGTGCTTCTTCCTCCAGCCTCTTCCTGTTCCAATACACCCAGCTCAATCAACTCCTCAATGTCTCGAAGAGCCGTTCGTGAAGAGGCTTTCGTCAGCTTCATCCACTTCTCTCGGGTTAACTTTCCCTCGAATCCACTGAACAATTTATTCAGAACTTTCTTTTGGCGATGGTTCAAAGAGACGTTCTTCTCCTTCAGGTTCAGCCAGAACGATTCCTTTTCTAACGCACTGCCTGTGATTCTATTGGACTGTTCTATGGCTCGGTCCAGGCATTCCAGAAACCACGTCAACCATTCGGTGATGTCGAGCGATCCAGATTGTGTCTTTTCCAGAACTTCGTAGTAGTTCTTTCGCTCTTCAAGAATCTGTGCCGACATGCTGTAGAAACGCTGTGCGCTGCCATCCGACCTCGCGAGACACATCTCAGCGATCGCTCTTCCGATTCTCCCATTGCCATCCTCGAACGGATGGATCGTGACAAACCACAGGTGCGCGATGGCGGCCTTCAATACAGGATCTTCTTGCTCGTCGCTCTCAAACCATTTAAGAAACTTTCCCATTCCCGTTTCTAGCCGGACAGCCGCGGGCGCCACGAAGTGAACCTTGGGGCGACCAATTGGCCCTGAGACAACCTGCATCGGACCTTGGCTGTCGTCTCGCCATGCGCCCACATGAAATTTATCGGCCGTCGTACGGACGCCTGGAAACAGGTGCGCGTGCCAATTAAATAGGCGCTCTTTCGTGAGCGGCTCGTTGAATTTCTGAGTTGCGTCGAGCATCATCTCGACCACGCCATCGACGTTGCGGTCTTTGCGCTCCTTCAGTCCGGCAACATCGAGACCGAGTTTTCTGGCGATCGACGAACGGACACTTCCCGGATCGAGAACGACTCCTTCGATGGCGCTCGATTTGATGGTCTCTTCCGTGAGCACCTTGAGGGTAGCGGTCCACTGTGACGCGAATCCGTAGCCTCGCATCTTCCCGAGCAAAACCCCTTGGCGCAGCCTCACGCCAGAAAGTAGGGGGGCGAGGCCTTTGGCGTCCCACCTAAATTTAGGCCAGCCAGCGCGTTCATGGATGTAGATTCTCGCCATAATCTCGCCTTTCACCTCGCCATGATCCTAGCATATTCTCGCCATAATCTCGCCACTATTCTCGCCAAAGGTCGCCGATCGCAACTACTTGCAACCGAGACACGCATTTCCTCTCCTGCTCCAGATGACGACGGCAATTCCCGCACCCTGCGGATTCCAAATCATCATTGCGCTACTTGGAGCTAGGATTGCCGGCCATTGGGTATCTCAGGAAACGGGGTTCGAGGACATTTCCCTCTCCGATGGCAAGCTCTTAATAGTGAGACTCGTCTTCTCTTTCTACTCTTTTCGGTCCGTGTACATCGCGATGACGCGTTCAATCGCGCGGCGGCACACCGCACAAAACGATTGATGACGCGTGAACATGATGCAGTCCACCTCAGGGCGGTAGTAACCCTCTGATTCGTAATTCGCGCCCTCGAATGCCCCGACTTTGCCGGCGTACCTCTGCGCCCCGAGCATTGCATCTTCTTTCTCGCGTTCCTTGCGGAAGAGGGCGTCCAACTCTGCTTCTGGTTTTCCCGCGGCGCGCAGTTCCTTCCTCTGCTTCTGGATGTCCCGCTCGAACCGGTCGAACTCTTCCTTATTCCAAGGCGTGGGAACCAGCGTTCCGGGTGTCACCAGGTCCCGCCACTTCAAATTTGCGGGATCGAGCAGTGCGGTGACATTGGGTTCCCAAGGCTCGGTTTTCTTTGCCGGTGACAGATAGGCCACGTCCGAGGTGTAGTACTCATCCGCCAGCGCGGCGAAATGGTGCGCGAATTCGTGCACGCCCACATATCCCGACCAAGGATTGTCGATGGCCACGGTGGCGAATTGGTTGAAGATTCCTCCTCCGCCGTAGGTCTGCCCGTTCACCAGAATCTCGATGAACTCATATGGCGCAAACGACGCTACGTCACGCAGGGCGCGGTTTTCTGTGGTTAGCACGTAGCGCTCGGTGCCGAAAGTGTCGTAGGAAGCGCCCAACGGCGACCTCCGGTAAATTCCGCTCGAAGGCCGGGATACACCCGATTCCTCGGCCGCCGGACACAGTCCCCAGACGTTGAAGTCTGAACGGTGCTCATGAAACGGCGACGTTGCGAACAGCGCTTCCATGAATCGACGCGCGTCTTTCTCAAACTTCCCCCGTTCTGCTGCCGTGTAGCCATCCCCCAGCACCAGCAGATCAACCTTGGTCGCGGGATCGCCCATCTTCTGCAGCTCGAGCAGAGGCCCCGGAGAAGGTGGGCGCCCTCGCTCAATAAACTTGTCACGGGGATCTATCGCGATCTTCCACACTTCGTGAAAGCCGCTCTCCCCGCGTTCCTTCAGCGATACTTCGACGGGCGTGTCCGGTGCAGGGAATCGCAATGCCTCGGAAAATGTCCGGTTGCCATGGAGCGCCTCTTCGGTGGTCTTCCATTCACCAAAGACGGAATTGAATCCTCGCGAGTACAACAGCTTTCCACTGCTTGTTTCGCGCACCTCGAACAGGTAGATTCCCAACTGGCTTTGGTCAATGGCATGGTGCGGGTTTCCTGGCCATTCGAGCGGTTCTAGGACGATTCGGTCGAGACTAAACCATTCCTCGTGGACATTCCCGGTGTGGTAATAATCCACGCGAAGTGTGCGCGGTGCAGCAGCGCCAAACACGCAGAAGAGCAGCAAGAACGCTACAGCACAGACGATTCGTTTCATGCGAATCCCCCTTCTTGTCCTTGACAGTGACCCCATTGTAAGCCCTTCTCGCCTGCGCACAGGCACTTCGGGCTCGAACAGTCCGCTTACGGTCGCGAGCAGCGCTTTGCCGGCACGCATATGTGTGTACAGATACAGAAATTCAGGGTCTCTCGAAATGCGAAGCCCGTGGTAGAGCAGTTTGAGGACGAAACCAGCGAGTATATGCTTGTTTTTGTAGAAGGTACTCGCGTGACATTTAACCGCGCGGATAGATTGTGGAAGCAGAGTGAAAATCGTCCACCTATGTGACTATGAACCAAAATGATCCATTCAATCTGCAGCGCTTCTTGGAGGCGCAGCGTCGCTGCTACGGGCAGGTGTGCAGCGAACTGAAAGCAGGCTGCAAGACTAGTCACTGGATGTGGTTTATCTTTCCGCAGTGGAAAGGGCTGGGACAAAGTCCCATCGCCAACCTTTACGCCATCGCATCACGTCGGGAAGCCGAAGCATATCTAGCCCATCCCGTTCTGGGACCTCGATTGATTGAGTGCACTCAGCTTGTGAACGGTGTGGTAGGTCGCACAGTGGAACAGATTTTCGGAGATCCGGATAGCCTAAAGTTCCGTTCTTCGATGACTTTATTTGCCAATGTGGCCGCGGAAAATGCGATCTTCGTAAAAGCTTTGGCGAAATACTTCGACGGCAAACCCGACCAGCGCACCATCGACCTTTTGACGCGGAACACATAACGAGGCTTACTAACCCTGAATCTTGCGCAAAAGAGTTCGCGAAGTCGTAGGTGAGGAAGTTCTTAGAGGGGGAATATTTGACGGACGATCTTCTTAACTGCCTTCATATCCCTGCGAGTTGCGCATTTTGCAAGAAACTTCCTTTCAGACGGCCCGTTGTAGAGATGAAAAGGTCTGTAAAGGTGAGTGAGTGCGCATTCAAGGGCCGGTAGAATCTTTATTCTGTTGTGTTTCGGAAAATAAACTACAACTCTCTTTGCATCGCGGAAATAGTAGTTAAAGGATTGCGATGCTAAGCATGCAAAACCAGATCGAGAAGAGCACCGCGAACTTGTTTGCCTGTCCGTGATTCAATCACCACCGCAATCGTGGAACCAACCGTTCCGTCGATGTGCGCCGAGCTGTCGCCATAGCAGGTGATTGTACTTGGTCCGTCGCAACTGCATCCTGCTGCTTGCGTGAGAATCAACTTTCCATACTCGTCATGCTGCCCCATGACGCGGATTCTAGCACGCGACGGAAGTTATACCGTGCGGGTACCTGGGGTCCTATCCGGATGGGATGATTGTCTTACTCGTCCTGAACAACGCGAGTGCGCAAATCAAATTCAACGTTGGGTGGAACGGCCAGTTTGTGCCATACACATTGAATCAAAATACGGTCGCAACATTTGTTTGGACCACGGATCGCAGGAACTGAGGCTGTCCCGTTGCTTGACACAACCTTAGCGGGTCACTAGATTTGCGCCAAAGGCGGAGTCCTTCGAACTCATGAAAAAAATTGGATGTTTGTGTTTTCTTGTTTCCCTGCTGTTCGTTCAACAATGTGCCGCACAGAAAGCCAACGCCGGCGCCGAGACTGGGCTCAAAGTGGGAGCCGCGGCCGTCAAAATCACTCCTTTCGGCGAGAATCCTGATTGGAAAGGGCCAAGCACCGCGTCCGGCGTCTGGGGTGACGTCTTTGTGGATGCAAATCACAACGGCCGCTGGGATGAAGGAGAGCCATTCACATCCTCCGACGTGTACGGAACCATGGGACAAACGGCGGCAAAACCCTATCGTGGAATCTTTATGGCTGGATTTGGAAACAACCGGCTGGCGACCGGAAAACACGATGATCTCTGGGCAAGAGCGATCGTCCTGGAGTCGGGCTCAAAGCGCATTGCCATCGTTTCTCTCGACCTGATTGGCTATTCCCAAAACAGTGGCTATTTTGGGTTGGACCACGCCAAATCCCTGATTGATCCCGGGCTAGGCATTCAGGAGATCTTGCTAACCTGCACCCACAACCACGAAGGACCGGATACGATTGGCTTGTGGGGAGTCAGTCCAGCGAGTGACGGAAAATTCCCAAAGTATCTGCAATTCGTGGATCGGCAGATCGCCAAAGCGGTCACCTTGGCAGCGCAATCTCCCGTTCCCGTGCTTCTGAAACTCGCGCTAACCAATCCGAGCCTTTCGCCCTCCCTGGTAAACATGCAGACACGCACCGACGGCCGTCCCCCGGTCTTTTTTGATGATGAAATGCGCGTCATGCAGTTTGTGGCAGCCAATGGCGAAAAACCAGAGAGAGTGGTGGCGACGCTGGTGAACTGGAATACCCACCCGGAGTCCCTCGAGGACGAAAATACTTTGCTCACGTCCGATTTCCCGGGCACCGTGCGAGACGAAATAGAAAAGAAGTACGGCGGCACGGCCGTGTACGTCTCAGGCGACCTGGGAGCCGTGGAAATTGTTGGCGACAATCAGCGAAGCACACGGACCACCTTTGATGGCAAGACCTTTCCGATGGACCTGAAAAATAAAGCGGCGAGCTTCACGTTCGCGCGGACAGTAGCAATCGGACAGGATGTGGCGAAGGCTGCCATTCAGGCCCTCGATCGCGGCGAATGGTCCACCGTTTCGGGGATCGAAGTGAAGCAAGCCCAACTGCGCGTTCCCATGGACAATGCCGGCTATTCCTTTTTAATGCAGCAGGGTACTTTGGTGAAACCGCCACAGTGGAACACGCCAAACGGGATCGAAGTCGTGACCAAGGTTTACTCGGTCCAGTTTGGCGATGCCCAGATTCTCACGACACCCGGAGAGCTCTTCCCTGAGGTGTTTTACGGCGTAACAGAGCACCGGCGGAACGATTGCCCAGCCGCCGATACGGGAAGGGCAGCGGAACCTGCACTGCGGCCATTGATGAAGGCGAAATACAAATTTGTTTTCGGGCTCTCGCCGGAGGAACTCGGGTATCTCGTGCCCGGATACGATTTTCATTCGCCATCGTTTAACCCGAACGAAGGCTTCAAGGAAGCGGCCGACGCCTGCGCAGACAAGGGCGTTCCTGCCCACTATCACGAAACCAATTCTGCGAGCTCGCAGTTGGCCACCGGTTATGCCTGCGTTGCTGCGGAACTCTTGAGCGGAAAACCGATCGAAAAAGCACCTTGCGACAAGCTGGACACCGGCCCTGCCACTAAATAGCGATTCGATTGTGGCTGCGTTCAACTGCCTGCTGTTTTTTCGACAAGCGGAAGTATGCCGCTGCGGATGGAGTCTTCCGCAGTGATTGGTGGAACGCCATCGAACAGCCACCAATGCTCCACATGCTGCGCAGTTTTGCCGGGCTGCAAAGTGACAAGTGGTCCGAGCGTTTCCAGTTCCAGAAATTCGGAATTCGTGAATAGTTCGAAGTTGCAGCCGAAGTCAGGATACTGTGCGCCTGGCACGACTTTCGCCCGCTTTAGAAATACGCATCCAGAACGCACGTAAACTCCCCACTCTGCAGGACTGAAGATGCCACTCATCTGTTCCGGGAATCTCCCCGTGGGATGCTCCTGCTGGATTAGCTGTAAGAATTCTTGCCCCAGAGCCCAGCGGCTGTCCGTGAAATCCGTAAAGGACCACAAAGTCAGTGGCGAGACCGACTGAAAATGATTTTTATCCATTGCAGCGCGGGGCGGTAACGGGAGGATCGCTCGGCCGCCCGGCCGCATCACCGTCGGTGTCCAGACGGCAAGCTGTGCTGGTACCTGCGCATGGTTCGTGATGGAGTGAACGAGCCGAACGCCACTTCCCTGCTCGCTGAGTTCGATGGAGATCTCTTTTTGCAGCGACGTACCAGGCGCTTCGGATTCGACGGGAGCGGTAAAGGTAGCGCCGCTAGGATGCGTCGCGACATCGACGGGGCGGTTATCGGGGAAATAGGTGCGCTCGACTTCCGGCCAGGCCCACAGGCGATGGCCTCCATAAAGACGGAATTCATCGCCTCCGCAGAATCCAGCCTGACCGGCGCATTCGTGAAATTGATTCTCCCCATCGCGGAAGCCATATCGGATGACACGCGGACCAACATCCGCCAGCACTACAAGCTCGACCGAATCATTGGAAAGAAAATAGGAATTCGGCCAGCCGCCGTAGCCCCGTTTTTCAATTCGAATCACGCAAGCTCTTTCGCAAATTTCTGAATTTTGCTCCAGGCGGCGGCAATTTCGTGCATGTCTTCTTCGTCGCCCAGCAGTGTGGGCTGAGGAATCCAAATGGTTTCAAACGCGGCGCGGTGCGTGTGGGGATAATTTGCCTTGAGGAACGGGTGCGGCTCGATGGCCTGGGTGCCGCAAAGGCGCTTGCGGTACTCACCGTTCTGGAAAACGTCGAGTGCATGGACGGGCGGATAGCTGGCTTGATTCGGAATGCCTTCGGCGATTATGGCTTCGATCAGTTTTTCCGTGCTCGCGCCAGCAAATTGTTTCGAATCGACGTGGAAAATATAGGCGTAGTGGCCATTGCGCGTGCAGCGTGGGTCCAGCTTCTGCGGGGTGATCCCGGGAATCTGAGACAGCAGCTTGTCCAGAATGCGGGCGTTCTTGTGCCGGAGCTGCGTCTGCGCATCCAGGCGCTTCAACTGCACGCTGAGAACCGCCCCCTGCCATTCACTCAAGCGATAGTTCGACCCGTTGATGTAGTGGCTGTAAAACCACTGCCCGGGCATGCGGCCGCAATCATGGACGCTGCGAGCCTGCTTTTCGAACGCGTCGTCATTGGTGATGATGACGCCGCCTTCGCCCGCGGTCATGAGCTTGCTCGCCTGGAAGCTGAACGTGCCCGCGGTCCCGATGGCGCCGATAGGCTTGCCCTTCCATTCTGTGGCGTGCGCGTGTGCGCTGTCTTCGATAAGCGCAATGCCCTTGTTCTTCGCGAGACTGCCGAGGGCATCCAAGTCCGCTGGATGCCCGCCCATGTGGACAGCGATGATGGCCTTGGTGCGCGAGGTAATCGCCGCTTCCGCAAGTTTGGGATCGAGACAGTACGTTTCGGGTGAAACGTCGACCGTGACCGGAAGCGCACCGGCATACAGAACAGCGCTCGCGGTCGCAACGAACGTGAAATCGGGAACAATCACTTCGTCGCCCGGACCAATGCCGAGGCCGGACATCGTGACTTCCAGAGCGGCGGTGCCATTGGTAACCGCAATTCCGTGCTTTGCGTGATGAAACTGGGCAAACTCCTGTTCGAAAGCGAGCGTGCGGGTTCCGGGTGTTCTCCACCAGATCCGGCTGTCGAGGACCTCCATCAGGGCCTTGCGCTCAGCTTCGTCATACTGCGGCCAAACGGGAAATGATTTCTGCTTGGACTTCTTTCCGCCGTTCAATGCAAGTTCCGCCATGACAATCTCCTGACCTGGTAAAAATGAATTCAAACTTGATCAAAACTGATTGAAGCCTGTCGCGTAACGAAACGCTTCGACGAAGTGACCATCCTTCCGCGGTTGTTCGCTCCGCAATTCTTCCTTGGCCTTTGCATAATCTTTGGCATCCCAGTCCGGCCGGTATTTGTTCACTGCGGGTTCGAACTGGCTCACCTGCTTGAGGGCGGCCTCGACTTTCAGATCCATGACGCTGTCAATGTTGACGAAGTAATTCGCTTCCAGCGGAGAGGGATAGAAGAAATACATCTCCGGAACCTTGTAAGGTTGCAGCCCTTGTTGCAACTTCTGGTTGGGAAAATAGAGCCAGAATTCGGCGGCGCGCACGGCGTCAATGGTGTTAAACGCAGCCATGCGATGATCGCTCTTGTGCCAGCGCTCGTACCACTCACCCGGATCAACACTCAGGAGCACGTCCGGGCGAATGCGGCGGATGATGGCCGTGGCTTCTTCCGTGAGCTTTGGCTGAGGCGCGTACTCGAGCATTCCATCGTCATAACCCATCCAGAAGATATTCTCTTTCGGCGTGCCGAGCAGACCTTCGGAGACTTCCTGTTCAGAGCGGCGAATCTGCGCCAGGCGCTGGGAGTTCATGTCGGGATCGTAGGAACCCTTGTCATCATTCGTGTAAACGACGAGGTAGACCTTGTTGTGATTGCGGTTGAGAAGGGCGATCGTGCCACCCGCGCCAAACACGTCATCATCAGGATGAGGAGTAAAGACCAGAATCGTTTTGTCCCGGAGTTCCTCTAAGCGCTTCGGCGGCTGAGGGGTCGGGTTTTGCGACGGCATGGCAAAAAGAAATGGGATGGCGAGAAACAAACCGACGACGAATTTCATAGGAAAGCACTCCCCCTAAGCGGAAGATTCCGTTTGCTTGGCGAGTTAGTCACGTGAAATCGGAGCGAGACCAACCTCGATGGTGAGAATCTTACTTGACAGCAGGCCGCCCCTGCAATATTAACTCGATTCAACACTTGTTTCTTTGAGTCCATGGGGGGTGTCATGTTCAACCAGGTCCGCAAGATCTGCGTTACTTCCCTTTCAGTTTTCTTACTTGTTTTGGCATTCGCAGGCGGTTCGAACGCCCAGGTGGACCGCGGCACAATTGTTGGCACTGTGACGGATTCGACTGGCGCAACCGTTGCTGGGGCAAAGATTATCGTCACCAATCTGGAAACAAACCAAGTGACCGAGCTTTCGACAAATGACGAGGGGAACTACTCTGCGCAACTGCTGAAGATTGGCCGATACTCAGTGCGCGTAGAGAAGCAGGGTTTTCGGAGCGCGGTCGAGCCTAGCGTCGAGGTGGGGATCAACCAAGCCGTCCGCGTAGATTTCTCGCTGAAACTTGGGGTGGCCTCGGAAACCATTGAGGTAAGCAGCGCCGCACCACTTCTGCAAACGGATAGTTCTTCCCTGGGGACGATTGAGACGGAGAGGCGGATCACCGACCTGCCGCTGAACGGGCGTAATTTCATTCAACTCGCCTATCTGGGCCCAGGCGCGAACGGCGGCCAGACCGGTTCGAACGTGAGTGGCGGCGTCTTCGAAAATGAGCGCGCCAATGAAGCGATTTCCGTGAACGGTCTGCGCGTCAGCAACAACAATTTCCTTCTCAACGGCGTGGATAACAATGAGTTCGGACTAGGCGGCACGGTTGTTCTTCCGCCGCCGGATGCCATTCAGGAATTCCGTACGGAAGAGAACTCAATGGGCGCGGAGTTTGGGCGTGGCGGAGCTGCGGTAAACGTTGTGCTCAAGTCCGGCACAAACAGCTTTCATGGTGGTGTTTACGAATTCATCCGCAACGACAAGCTCGATGCACTGAACTATTTCAGTCCTGGAAAGACGCCATTCCAGCGCAATCAGTTTGGCGGCTTCATCGGCGGACCCATTCGCAAGGACAAGACTTTCTTCTTTGGCAATTACGAGGGCTACCGCCTCCGCGAGACCGATCCATTTGTGTCCAGCGTGCCGACCATTCCTGAACGCACGGGAGACTTCAGTGAACTGCTTCTGCAACAGGGCATCCAGCTCGTGAATCCCTACACGGGGCTGGACATTCCCAACAACCGGTTGGACCTCGCGACAAAGCCCGATGGCTCGCCTCTGATCAATTCCGTTGGGTCCAATGTGCTAAACGCCTATCCACAGCCAATGAACACTGATCCGACTCAGCAGAACTATTTCACCCAGAATTATGTGACGACACAAAAGCGGATCAACAATCAGGATTCCTTCGACATCCGGGTTGACCACCAGTTCCGTGCCGAGGACACCGTATTCGCTTCTTACAGTTTCAGCGATGTTCGAAGCCAGCGGCCCGGCCCCCTGGGCGATTTGGGAGGTTCCGACTGCTGCCCCAGCATCAGCAAATCACGCGGTCAGCACCTAGGCATCGGCTACACGCACACGTTCTCCCCAACGCTCATCAACGATCTTCACGGCGGATACTTCCGCTATTCGGTGAATGCCCTGCCGTTCAACTACGGAAAGAACTTGGGGTTGGCCCTGGGAATTCCAAACTCTAACCGCGGCGATTTGAACTCTTCAGGTCTGACGAACATCGACGCTGCCGGCTACACCTCGCTTGGTGATTCGCAATGGCTTCCCGAGCATGTTCACGAAAATATTTATCAGATCGCGGACACGGTGACCTGGACGCATGCCAAGCACTCCATGAAATACGGCTTCGATTTCCGGCGGCAAAAGCGCAACTTCTTTCAATTGGAGTCTCCGCGCGGCTGGTTCGTTTTCAGCGGTGCCTACACCGGCGATGGCTTTGGCGATCTCCTGACGGGGATCTCCAATTACACCGAACAAGACTACCTCCAGGGGAACTACCTGACGAGTTATTGGGACTTGGCGGGTTTTGCGCAGGACGATTGGCGCATCCGCTCGAATCTGACTTTGAACATTGGGCTGCGCTATGAAATAGCTTCGCCAGCCGGCGGTCGCGTCAGCAATTTCAATCTCCAGACGGGGATGATGGACGTCGGTTATGGAACAGGAGCTCTTCCCCACGCTGGAGTGCAATTCGACAAGGACGGCTGGGCGCCGCGCATCGGGTTGGCATGGACCTTACCGCACAATACAGTGGTCCGCTCCGCGTTCGGCATCTTTCATTCCGCGGAATCTAACATTTTTGACGACTTGGGTCTGAACCCCCCCCAGGATACCTTTAATGCGGCACAATACAGCGCGGCTAACCTTCCAGTTACGGCACAACTTATCTCCACTGGTTTTCCGGCTGCTTTTCCGCCTTATGACCCAAACAACCTGGCAGGTTCGGTCAAAACCACCGGATCCAAGCGTGTGATGCCAAAGATTCTGGAGTGGAATCTGACGGTGCAGCATCAGTTTGCCCAGAACTGGGTGTTCACCGCGGGATATGTGGGAACTCATGCATATCGGCTCTGGAATCACGAGTCCAGCGACTTGAACCAGGCTTTGCAACCTTTGGACAGCAATTTCAGCGGACCCGCTCCTGCCGATTGCCTTTCGAATAACTACGGCAGGCCGTACTTCAATCAGCAGCCTTGCCTGGTGTCCATAGTGCCGCTCGACTACGCTCAGCTTCACACGTTCTACAATGCGTTCCAGACCTCTCTGAACAAGAAGTTCTCAGGCGGATTCAATATGCTGGTCGCGTACACTTTCGGGAAAAGCCTTGGCAACGCCGATGGAAACGTGGGCGCCTACATCCAAAACTCTCACGATCCCAATGCTGAGTATGGGCCTGCCGCCCCAGATATTCGCCAGCGCCTCTCGATCAGCGGTCTGTACGAACTGCCGTTTGGACGCGGCCGGAAATACATGCAGGACGTCAACGGAGTGGTGGACGCATTCCTTGGCGGATGGGAATTGGGTGGAATTGTCACGGCGCAGACTGGTGAAGCGGTCACGGCTGTGCTCTCCTACGATTACACCAACACTGGAAGTGCGAGTCCACGTCCGGACCAGATTCATAATCCCTATGACTTTTCTTACGGCGTGGATGTGCAAAAAACCACTTTCCAGTGCTCCAATCCTGGACATCAAACTCTGGATTGCTGGTTTAACCAGGCGGCGTTCGCCATTCCCGCTCTCGCGCCGGGGCAGTCCTTCGCAACAACCTGGGGCAAGTCTCCGATTGGCAATCTACGCGGCCCGAACTTCGTGAATTTCGACATCGTGTTGCAGAAGAGCTTCAAGATTCACGAATCGCAACAAATCGAATTCCGTTCGGAATTCTTTAACATCTTCAACCATCCAAATTTTGGCCTGCCTGGGGGTGGCCCCACGGCGGCCGTAGACGTACTGGGAGGAGCAGCCATCTCCAGCACCGTAACACCTGACGCAAACCGGCAAATTGAATTTGCTCTCAAGTACACGTTCTAAGGAACAACAGAGATCCAGGAGACTGTTCATGAGCAAGAGATACGGATTCATCGGCACGACTCTGGTCGTCGCCTTCGCGCTTTGCACTTTCCTGCTGCAGGCCCAGACCGTGAAACTGCACGTTTCCTCAAAGGAAGGCGACCGTATCGCGGCGAAGCCCGACGCTAAGTTTTCCGATGCGAAAGCCACCGGCGGAGTAACGTTTCAGATCAACGATTCCGTGAAATACCAAAAAATCCACGGCTTTGGCGCGTCCATCATGGAAGCTGGCCTGATGGTCCTCAACATGCTACCCGCCGATAAACAAGAAGACGTGCTGCGGGCGTTTTTTGATCCCAAGGAAGGCGCGGGCTATACGGCGATGAAAACCCCTCTCGCCGGGACCGATTTCCAATCCGCCGGCCCTTGGTTCACCTATGACGACACGCCGGGAGACGTGGAGTTGAAGAATTTTTCCGTGGACCGGGACTTCGGCCCTAATGGCGTGGGAACTTACATTCTCCGCGCGCGAAAATACGGCAACTTTGCGCTGCAGGCGCCCATTGACTACCCCCCGGACTGGATGCTCTACAACGTGAATACCCATCAGAGCGTTTTGCCGAAATACTATCCAGCCCTAGCCAAGTACTTCATCAAGTACCTGGAGGAGTACAAAAAGCGTGGAATCGTAGTGGACTACCTGAGTTTGTTCAATGAGCCGGAAGAGGTGTACACGAAAATCTCCTATCCCGAGATCAATGTTCTCTTGCGGGACTTCGTCGGGCCAGCCCTGCAACAGTCAGGGCTGACAACGAAACTGATGATCAGCGAAGCACCGGAAAGAATCGTGGCGTACGAAAGATACCACGAAGTGCTCGACGATCCGGCGACTCGGAAATTCGTTTCCGTTGTCGCGTATCACGGATACGATTTCGACAACTACGACAAAATCGCGGAACTGGAGAAAAAATATCCCGAGTTTCCGTTCTGGATGGACGAATTGTGCTACGCCTACGAGGCGGGGTATCCCACAAACAAGATTCTGCCACGTTACGAGTTTGAGGATGGCGACGTCTGGGGCAATGTGATCTTCAATGACCTGGAGGCTGGCACATCCGCCTGGCTGTATTGGAATGCCATTCTGGATGAAACCGGCGGGCCATGGGCGATATCCCCAATTCACGGGAATCCGGACCCCAACTCCCAGCACCCCGTGGTGATCATCAACAAGCACACGCACGAAATCACCTACACGGGCACGTATTACTACCTGGCTCACTTCAGCAAATTCGTGCGCCCGGGTGCAGTGCGGGTGCAAACCACAGGGAAAGCTGATGGAGTGCGCGTGATGGCGTTTCAGACGCCCGAGGGCGGCTACGTTGCCCAGTTGCTGAATAGCCGGAACGAAAAGGCAGACGTCAGCCTGGAAGCAAAGGGCAAAACGCTATACCTGACGTTACCGGCCACTTCGATTACGACGGTCAGCTGGTAGGCCCGAGGCACGTTCAGGGCGCCCGGAGTGAGTGTGTCCGCGGACATTCCGGCATGACTGGTGTTTGGCCTAAAAGTTCAGTACCGGGCTGAGTTCCAAAATTCTTGGCGTGAGTGTGCCGTTCACGACCGCAAAGTTGGGATCGTCGAAGTAACTATCAGAGGCACGGGTGCTCGGAGATGGGCCAGTACGCGTTGCACTCCGGCCTGATGGAGCCGTTGGGGCTGCGTGGTGCGGCAATGCGTTGTTGTTTTTCCGTGAGGACCAGATAATCAATGCCTCTGAATCGGTTGACTGGCCGACCGCCCTGACGATGCTTGGCGATGATGTCGTGCTTTGGCGGAGGAACGATGTACAGGTAATGAACTCCTATGGCCAGTTGATATTTTCAATCGAATTCTCGAAAACTGTCCGGAGTGTAGTAACACATGGCAACACGATTCTGTGCGCGGCTGGCGTGCTGACAGCTTTTAGACGCATAGCTAAATAGGATCTCCTGGAAGTGCTTGGTATCAACACCCGCCTTGGATCGTTGCGCCCAACTCATGTTCGGCCCCTCGGTCCGTACACCTAAACGAAATCGGCTTTGGTGGGGCGCCCAGCCAGAACATACAGCCGCGCCTCACGTGCATTGGTTAGGGGTCCCGCCGACGAAGAACGTGCCTCTCTCGGCGTCTGAGCGGCAGAGCGGGTGGTTCTAGGGGATGCAGCAGCAGAACTTCGTGTCTACTTCGGAAAAACGCTCTCACTCTTCCTCATGATCCGTTCCGCCCACTTCAGAGGAATTCCAGCCCGTGATTCCGCGTACTCAGGGCTTCAGCATGGCTTCCATCACCTAATTCTGAGCGGCCAGCTTGTCTTTATTAACTAAGTTTTCGCCACCCTGTTTTTCGCCATTCCGTACCGCTGAAACGATTTCTAATACGTATTTCCACGCACTTAGGCAGTCCTGGTAGGTGGCTCTAGCATGGCGCGGAGCGCTTGCGCGGCTTGCGCGTATATGTCCAGTGGATCATTTCCGGGGGCCGTCATCCAGGAACTATCAGCACACGGACAAAGGTGACCCGTCTCTGGAAAGACTTGGATTGACCTGCAATAAGCCCAAGCCTATGCTTCGCCGTAGAAGGTGAATGGGAAGGAGAACTTCCCATGCCAGACCAGGTCGGATCGTTAGATTCCCTCATCGGGCGCGAGTTCTCTCGCTACCACATCGTCAAGAAGTTGGGCGGTGGCGGGATGGGTGTCGTGTACGAGGCTGAAGACACCCGCCTGCACCGCAATGTTGCGCTTAAATTTCTACCCGACAATCTAGCAAAAGACCCACACGCATTAGCGCGTTTTCAGAGAGAAGCACAGGCAGCGTCGGCCTTAAACCATCCCAACATCTGCACCATTTATGACATTGGCGAAGCGGAAGGCAAAGCGTTCATCGCCATGGAGTTTCTCGACGGCATGACGCTCAAGCATCTCCTCCGCGGGAAACCTCTCGATCTTGAACAGCTTGTCGATGTTTCCATCGACATCGCTGCTGGGCTCGCGGCCGCCCACTCCCAGGGCATCATCCATCGCGACATCAAGCCTGCCAATCTCTTCGTCACCAAGTTTGGCCACACGAAAATACTCGATTTCGGCCTGGCGAAAGTTCCGCTTCCAGCCGGCTCCTCACGTCCGGCCTCCGTTGATCAAGGGGAGACTATTTCCGTCGACGAGGAATTCCTCACGAGTCCTGGCACGACCATCGGCACCGTCGCCTACATGTCCCCGGAACAAGTCCGCGGCAAGGAGCTGGACCCCCGCGCCGACCTCTTCTCCTTCGGCGTGGTGCTCTACGAAATGGCTACGGGCATCCTTCCGTTCCGGGGCGACACCTCCGGCGTAATCTCCCACGCCATTCTCGATAGCCCTCCGGTTCCTCCTTCGCGCGTGAATCCGGAGGTCTCTCCCAAACTCGAGGAGTTGATCCAAAAGTGCCTGGAGAAGGACCGCGATTTGCGTTACCAACACGCTGCAGATATTCGCAGCGACCTGAAGCGCCTGAAGCGCGATACGGAGACCTCGAAGAGCCAGCCGGCGCACAGCGTTTCTGGGATTGCGAGTACACGCGGCCTTCCCTCCCATTTGTGGATCTGGGCTGCCAGCCTGGCGATTGCTGTCGCTGCCATCCTCGGCATCGTTTGGTGGCGCACTCCATTGCCTTCACCTCGCATTCTTGCAACGAAACAACTCACCCATGACAGCGCACAAAAAGGCAGCTTGATGACGGACGGAAGCCGCATCTATTTCGTCGAGGGTTTCGGGCCGAGCGACCGCCTGGCGCAGGTTTCTGTGGCGGGCGGAGAAGTGGCGGTAATCAATTCGGGAAGTTCCCTACCTTACCTGTCATCCATCTCACCAGATGGTTCGGAACTTCTCGGTACCATCGGCGCGTTTTCCTTTGCAGAACAAATCTGGGCTTTCCCCGTGCCGGCGGGTTCGCCCCGGCGCATCGGCGATTTCATTGGCCACGATCCTGCCTGGGCACCTGACGGGCGATTGTTCTTCGGTAAAGGAAATGATATTGGGGTTGCAGAACACGATGGAAGGCGGGAAGGCCCGTGGTAAATGGTCAGCTATTACGTTTCGTCCGCTTCGGTACCACCAGCAAGAGTGAGTTCGATCCCTGCGGTCAGTATTTGGTTGGGATCACAATCAATGCTCCTTTCGCAGAGCAAAATCACAAGGAGTGTCCCTAAATATCCACGCGCCAAAAAAAAACGATGGACAAACCATCTGGATATGGCGACCACAGTGTTTGAACGAGAAGCTCGGAAAGAAGTCGGCCGTGGAGCAAGCCTACACAAAAAACACAGCCTGTAGCAGCTCAGAAATGAACTCCTCTAACGTCCATCTCTTCCCCCATTGCACGCACTCAACAGCAGTCTGTCTACAGAATCCAATCTGAGGGAAAGCAGGCAGTGTCACTTGGCCTCAGTTTAGGGCCCAATGAAGACGCCGTAGTATCAAAGTCCAATCGCAGCTATCTACCCCTGAGCACGTTTTGGTTGTAATACCAACCAACCATCGATTTCTTGCGGTACTTGCAGCTCACCAACTTACTCTTGCGCGGTTCCTAAACTCAGGCGTCCGGGGCCTTGCTCCCTTCGCCTTCAAATACTTAAGGAGAACTGTATGCGCTCAATGAAAGCCCCTTTACAGCTTTGTGCACTGGTTCTATTTACAGTTGTGGTTCTATTGCCATACGCTGGAAAGACCCAAGGAAAACTCAATCGAACCGCACCCGGAGCCAGTGGCCACCCGATCATGACCAAAGACGGGGGTGACCCGGTGCCGAGGTTGCCGCAACTCCCCAAAAAGCCAAGTGCATTCACCGCCTGAAAACTCCGGACACTTGGGAAAGATGCCGTGGCATCTTTCCCATCCCTTTGCTAGCATTCCGACACACAGTTTTCCGTGGGATTAGGTGTGCAGAGGAATGCTCGACCAGTTCATTTGGTGGGGCAGTATAGCAATCGAGACTCTTCTTCTCGTGCGAGGTCAGCAGTCAAGACTCGTATCACGATATCCTGCTTTTTATTTCTATATCTTCTTTGTCCTATCCCAGTCTTTCCTTCGCCTTTATGTCTATCACTGGAAACCGTCCTTCTATCGTTACACTTACTGGTCCACTGAGTTCGTTAGCATTCTGGTGGGATGTGGTGTCGTCTTTGAGATTTTTAGAGTAGGTTTGAGAGCCTATCCTGGAGCATCCCGCATGGCTCGCAATTCACTCATTCTGCTTTTTCTCGTTGCACTTGTAGTAGGAGTTGCCATTGCGGCGAACGATCCACGATGGTGGGCCCAGACTACCGTCACTCAAATTCAACGGACAATGAGGACGGTCCAGGCTCTTTCTCTTTTTGCACTTGTTCTATTGTTTCTCCACTATTCGATACCCTTTGGAAGGAACCTTCGGGGCATCTTGTTCGGCTATGGTCTGTTTGTCGCCGGAAGCGTTATTTGGCTGACCTTTGCATATACCGGCGGTGGTCGCTTCCGCAACTTCTGGTTCTATCTTTATCCGTTCCTTTATGATATCAGTTTGCTTGTTTGGATCGGACATTTGTGGGGATATCGTCCCAATCCTCAAACACAGGAGTCCGCTCAGTTCGAACGACAATATGAAAGAATCGCGGACGCCACAAAGAGGCGCCTGCAGGAAGCGCGTTCATATCTCGATAGGGCGATTGACCGATGATTGGGCTGATAAGCGCATTGACGGTTGGTCTTCTTCTCCTCATTGCCCTGGTAGTGTTTGCTCTAAGACAGGGATCAACAGCTCGGGATTTTCACTCAATTTCGGAATTCCCCGGAGACCTGCGGCACTCCGGAGAGATCGAGGTGTGCCCGCCAGAATTGGTTGCCAGGATATTCTCTCGTGAAGACTGGGAACTCATATCACAGACACACTCTCCCGCCCTTGAACGACTCTTCCTCGAGGAGCGCAAGAAGGTCGCCCTTCTTTGGGTGCGGCAAACGTCCCGCGGCATCCAACAGGTCATGCGAAACCACGCAGATGCTGCAAAACAGGCTGCTGATATTCGCTTCAGAACAGAACTCTCTCTTTTTCTTATGTACATCGAACTCCTGCTGATATGTGAAACTCTTTTGCTCCTCATTACAACCGTTGGTCCGCCGAGGTTGGAGAGAATCGCTTCGTATGTGCACGAGCTATCGCGGCAAATCAGCTACGCTCACGAAGCTTTTGCAAGATCCTCGGCTGGAGCAGCGACTGAAATTCCCACATCTCCCTAAAAGAAGGTTTCCTTGAACACCAGAAACTCACGCGAAACGTACGCCGGGTTTGAACTCGTACCCGTTCGTGATGTCTATGAGGATTTGCTCCGGCGCACACTTTCGAAGATCTCGAGCGATTTAGCTCGCCTGATTTTCATCGCTTCAACACGAGACTACAACACAGGAACCTATCACCATGAGGGATTAGATTCGCGATTCAGCCCTGAGAAGGCCAGTGAGGCCTTGGAGTTGGCCCACACCGAGATTTTCAAGCAGCTGGCGGCTTACTCGCTTGAGGCATTAGTAGAGGAAATCCAAATCTATGCATGCGCTTCGCGACAGAGCGCCGCAACCATTGTCCGCACCTGGCAAATATTGGAGCCGTATCGCGTCGCCGTTCCCCTGCGACTGAATCCGACAATCGGCCAGCTTTTTGTGTCAAATATCAGGCTCGCCCTGGCAATCTTGAGACATCGGCAGAATCCGGAAGTGGCGGATCCGTCAACCTCATCGCAACCGCAGTTACCTGACCAATGATTTCCGCTTCCGACCCATAGTTCAGGCTGCGCACCCTACAGGGGGATAAGGGATGTGGTAAAAGCAAGAGGCGGCCGTCTTGGAGATCACACCAGGAGCAAGCATAGCCGTCGCGCAGCTCAATGAAGTAGATTGGCCGGTCGAACTCCGTGCGCCACTGCAACGTGCGAATCCTGCGGATCCGCGGGTCGATCAGAACAAAAGACCCTGGACGAAGGAGCGGGTAAAGCGTGTTGTCGGTCAGCCCGATGTAACCATAAAGATTATGCCTGATATCCAAGTGCTGGATGAGCGCGATCGGCACCTCACCCCAAACCTCCACCATCCTGGACACCAAATTCGTGTTGTCAATGTCAAATGACCTGTCAAACCGGACCGGGAAGGAGACGGTTCGATCTGGATCGTACACTTCCAGCGTTGTGAGATGAGTGTGGGGTAAAGGGCTCGCGAGTTGATGCTGTCCCATCTTCTCCAGGTCAACACCGTACAAGCGAAGGAGATCGGTGAACTTTATGCGATAAACTGCGCTCAGGCTGTAGAGCTTGAAAATGCTGGGTACCGAATCTGAGTTCTCGACCTGCGTCAGC
>Ga0187866_1001523_pt1 | contig 21436 bp, 17 predicted proteins | sample June2016WEW_11_1_3_FD_133013 | JGI IMG/M metagenome (GOLD analysis project Ga0187866, IMG submission 133013) | Peatland microbial communities from SPRUCE experiment site at the Marcell Experimental Forest, Minnesota, USA - June2016WEW_11_150 | ecosystem: Environmental > Terrestrial > Soil >...
AGCAGTTCGCCTATGAGCCGAAGGTGGAAAATGCCGAGAAGCTCAACAAAAAGAAATTCACCAAGTTCGTGGTGGCGGGGATGGGCGGATCGCACATTGCGGCGGACATCATAAGGGCATGGCATCCGGAGGTGGACATCGTCGTTTGGCGGAATTACGGCCTGCCACAGCTCCGCGAGAAGGACCTGAAGGAGCGCTTGGTCGTTTTGAGTTCCTATTCGGGCAACACCGAAGAAACGGTAGATGCATTCACGGTGGCAAGAGAGAAGCATTGCGCGGTGGCGGTCGTCGCCGCCCGCGGGAAGCTGATCTCGCTTGCGCAGAAATTTAAGGTGCCGTACGTGCAGATGCCGGATTTCCACATGCAGCCGCGCCTGGCGACGGGATTGAGCCTGCTCGCGATGCTCGCGATCATGGGCGAGAAGGCGTGGCTTGCGGAAGCAAAGGAACTCACCACCCTTTTGCACACGGCGCGCGAGGAGCACCGCGGCCGCGACCTTGCAAAGCGCCTGCACGAAGCGGTGCCCGTGATCTATTCCTCGGCGCGCAACGGCGTGATCGCCCGTAATTGGAAAATAAAATTCAACGAGACGGGGAAGATCCCGGCGTTCTATAACGTGGTGCCCGAACTGAACCACAACGAGATGACCGGATTTGACGCGAAGGGCAGGACGACGCCGCTCTCGCGCCATTTCCATTTTATCTTTTTGAAAGACGGCGGCGACGACCGGCGCGTGACGAAGCGCATGAGCACCCTGGAAAAGCTTTACCGTGACCGCGGGTTCAAGATAGAAATAGTCCTGCTCCAGGGGAAGAACGAACTGCACAAAATTTTCGGCGCCTTGAACCTTGCCGACTGGACGGCGTATCACACAGCGAAGCTCTACGGCGTGGATCCCGAGCAGGTGCCGATGGTGGAGGAGTTCAAGAAGCTGATCGGGCGGTAAAACGCCCGATTTTCCTTAATAAAGATTTAATCTTTGTTTGGGATAGTTTTAATGGGCGATGTGCAACGATGGTGACGAAACATTCGGTCATCTGGGATGCGTTAGAACAAGAAAGGAAAATGTCTGGTATTTTATAAATAATGCTTCTTGAGTTCATTTCCCATACCATTGTCGATATTCTTAACCTTGCGATTGGTGGGTATGTTCTCCTAAAAAATCCTCGGAGCATTATGCACCGCTCATTTTTTGTTTTTGTGATTGGCATTGTCGGGTGGAGTGCAAGCGTCCTGTTTTTGTCCTCTGTTGGTACGGGGCAACTGGGGCTTACCACGATTCCATTCTTAAGTGCGGAAATCATGGTGCTTGGATTTGTTTTTTTTGCGGAGGTTTTTCCCGATGGGCTCGCCTTTGGCGGGCGCCGCGTGCTTTATTTTGTGCCTTGGCTTGTGGTTGTTCTTATTACCCCGACAGGCCTCGTTATCCATTCGGCGCGGTTGATCGGCAACCATTTGGAAGCACGTTACGGCCCACTCATCCCGCTTTTTGGTATCGTCATGGGGGCGTACATCCTTTGGGGCATCATGAAATTGTTCCAGAAATACCCCACTCTTCAGGGTATCCGCCGCGTACAAATGCGTTATTTCGCGGCGGGCGCTGGAACGTTTCTTGTTCTTGGGTTTATTACCAACGTTATCCTTCCCTTATTACACATTTACCGGTTCAATCTTTTTGGCCCGCTCTTTTCGATCGTTTTCATCGGTACCACGGCATACGCCATCGTGCGCCATCAATTCATGGATATTCGCGTCATCGCCCAGCGTGGCCTTCTTTACGCTTTTTCCGTCGGTCTCATTGCGTGCGTATTCTTTGGTATTGATTTTGTGGTGCGGCAATTTACCCAATTGGATGGCTGGAGCGACGACGTGATTGCAGCGATAATCGGTGCGTTCGGTTTTATGTGGTTCCGGCAATGGTTTGAGCGGGTCACCGACTCTATTTTCTTCCGAAATGACTATCGTTACGAAGCCGCCGTGCACGAGCTTGGCGTAGTGCTCCGCTCCACAATTGATATCGAAGCACTCCTTCTGGCGTTGGATGATTTCCTTGTGCATACGATCAAGCCGGAACACACATCCTTCTTTGTAAATCGTGCGGGTGCGGGGCGGTTCGCGCGCGTTTTTATCCACGGGCCTTCTGGCGGGATATCTCGCAGTGAAGAAGAAATTGCCACACTTGCGGAGAAAACGCACGAGCCGACGTTTTTTGACAGGGGAAAAGATGTTGCCGCCATCATCCCCTTGGTTGCTCGGGACGATTCATTCGCTGCGATGGTTTTGGGCAAAAAACGATCAGACGATATTTTTCGGTCGAAAGATATGGCATTGTTGTCCGACGTGGCGCATCAGGCGGGCATAGCGATCGAAAATGCATGGCTCTATGAGGCCTCGCAGCGCCACGGCGAAGAATTGGAAGAGCGCGTGCGGGAACGAACAGAAAAAATTTTGAGCATGCAGGAAGCACAATCGAAATTTTTGACCGACGTTTCGCACGAACTACAAACACCAATGGCTGTTTTCAAGAGCAATATGGAAGTGCTTATGGGAAAGCATAACGGAAACAAAAAGACGGCGCTTGCGGTAATGGCAACCACGCTTGAGTGTATGTCCAGCATGATCGGCCATCTTCTTGCCGCCGCGAGATTAAATTTTTCTAAAGAGAAACTTCACAAAAAGGAAATTGCAGTGGAAAATTTATTGGAGGAGGCCTACCATGATTGTTTTATCCTCGCAGAAGATAAGGGGGTATTGCTTTCCTACGCAAGCGAGCCGATTCGCATTATGGGGGGTTGGGAACAACTGAAAGAGGTGATACTTAATCTGATAAGCAATGCCTTGAAGCATACCGCGAGCGGCGGGAAAATCGTGCTCCGCGGGAAGGTATTAGGAGAACGGGCAGAGATTAGCGTTGAGGATACGGGGTCGGGGATCGCTCCCGAAGACCTGCCGCATATTTTCGACCGCTTTTATCGGATTCGCGCGGATGCTTGCCTAGGGACCGGCCTCGGATTGGATATTTGCAAAAAGATCATTGAACTGCACGGCGGGAATATCCGGGCAGAAAGCGAGCTTGGTGAGGGGAGCAGGTTTATTGTTTCTTTGCCGCACGCATAGTTATTATTTGCTATAATGAAACAAAAGCAAAAAAACATCATGAACGTAACGGAACTGCGCGGTAATTTGTATCTGCAGCAGAGCGGAGATTTGATTTTGGATAACGAAGAGAAGCAGTATGTGATGCGGCTCCGCGACCTGCCTGCGGAAGAGAAGCCGCGGGAAAAATTGACGAAATACGGCCCGGCCGCATTGTCGGTGGCAGAGCTCTTGATGATTGTTTTGAATGCGGGTACTAAGAAAGAAGGTGTGCTTGCTATGTCGCGGCGGCTGCTCAAAGAATACGGTGAGAGTGCCATTATCCATCAAAAAGACCCTAAAAAAATCGAAGCGGCGCTCAACATTCCATTGGTAAAGGCGTGCCAAGTAGTGGCGTGCTTTGAGTTGGGACGGAGATTCTTCAATGTGGACGGCAAGCGGCCCCTTACGATAAGAACCGCAAACCAGGTTTATGATTACTTGAAGGACATGCGCGATCTGTCGAAAGAGCATTTGCGCGGATTATATCTTGACAGTCATTACCAGCTTATCCACGACGAAGTCATTTCCATTGGAAGCTTGACTTCAAATATCGTCCATCCGCGCGAAGTATTCCGGCCGGCGATAGAATATTCCGCCTCCGCGGTGATCCTCGTGCACAATCATCCCTCCGGCATTTCAAAGCCCTCCGAGGCCGACATTGCCATTACGCGCCAGATCGTGGAGGCGGGGAAGATGCTCGGCATCGGCGTGCTGGATCACGTGATCGTCACAAAAAATAAATACGAGAGTATTCCAGCAGAATATTAAGTTATCACTCCGCGGTTGAAAAATAGCGATTGGGAGAATACAATGGCAGTATTGCAATGCCTGAAAATCCAGGAGGACCTGAACAATACCGCGGCGATCTGGCGGGAAAGTTGCGGCAAGTGAGGGATAAAGAGGAGCGCCGCGGGATACTGGCTGAAGAAAGCGAAACCCAAGAGTACCAAGAAACCCGGGAGGCTCACGATGCGTCGCGGCGGGAGGTGCTTACGGAAAAGGAAAGGCAGGAACAACTGGTACGGGAAAAGGAAAAAGCGGAATATTTGGAGGAGGTCAGGCGTTTGGAGCTGGAGCTTGAGTTAAAGATCGCCGATGCGAACCGCTTGGTTGACCAGGTTTTTGCCGGCTTTTCCGGAAGCGTGAGCGAGGTTCCTCCGCCGGCATCACTGGAGACGGTTGATGAGCAGATCAAGGCACTGGATGAAAAGGCAATGGGCGGCCGAGGATATCTTGAGGGAGCGTCGCAGGCATTCCTGCAACTGCGGAAATTGGAGGCGGACCTAAGGGCCGACATCGGCAGCCGCGGTGCTGCGAAAGCGCAACTGAGCGCGCGCATTGCCGAAGTTCAAAGAGAGATCACCGCCCTTAAAACGGGAGGGCTCATAAAGCGGTTCCGCGCGCGTTCGGAGATCGCCGAGCGCCAGGGGAGAGTGGGGAATATGAATCGTGACATTGCCGCGAGCGAGAAGACCGTGCGGAAGGAAAATTCAACGCTGGCAAAGATCGCCATGCAAAAGCTGGATTTTGGAGGAAGGGTCTGCGATCTGCTGAAAAGAGAGATAGATGGGACGGCGGCGCGCGAGATCGGGCAGTCGCTCAAAGAACTGTGGGACAAGGTGAGCGGCACTACTTTTTTCGCCGAGGACGTGGGAGCGGCATACATGGAGCAGGTCATCGCTCCGGCGTTCGACAGGGTGGCCGCGGAACGGGAGGCGCACCGGCATGAACACTCTTTTTACAGGGATATGCCCGGATGGTACGAAGCAGAAAAAAACAGGTCCAGATTTTTCGCCCTTCTCAAAAAACGATTGGCCGGCAAAAACGAGGAGATGGGGGAGACGGAGGCGTTGCGGGAGATGATGGCGAGCCTTCCGTCGGAACTGTCTTCCGTGTGCCAACCGCTTTTGCAAGACGTGGTGTTTCTCGGAGGCCGGAATGCCATAAAGCCCATCGTGCGCTCCCTTTTTGCTCAATATGCGGCGGAGAGGATCTCTGCCGCCGTTGACGGCGTGAAAAAGAAGAAAGAAAAAATGAGCGAAACCGAAGCGGCGGACCCGGCGGACGCCCATATACGCTCGCAGCTTATGCCGGATTATGCCCTGCGGTTTCCTGAATCTTACGATGGATTACCTTCCGACGTTGAGTGGGATATAAGATCGGGGGGGACCCGCCAGGATGAACTGCCGGACGTTGCATTATGGACGGTCGCCAAAAAAGCGCCGTCTGTCCGGGTGTTCGGCGATGCGGCGGAAGTGCTTGATAAAAAATATTCAGAAACTATCCTTGGGAAATCACTCACCGACCTTGACGGCAAATTTATTGATAATCTGTATTACTATCCGAATCCCGATTCCATCAAGACGCTTGTGCTGCTTGCCGCAGCAGATGCAAAAAGCTACCGGACGGTCCATGCGAACTGGGCATTGGCAAGATTGGCGCGGCTGCCGGATTGGCCGCAGTTATTGGACGAGGCGGAGAGGAAATATCCCGAATTGAGGCAGACAAGGGAAGCCTTGGAGAATTGGAAAGTAGGCGAGTTTCAGGAAAGGAACCCGGAAGTTGTGGAACGCGCAGCGGACCTTGCTGCGTCGCTTCTTGAGAAAGAGCCGGAGAACAAGCTCCAGAAGCGTCTTGCGGAAGAGGCGCTTCCGAACGATCGGCTGATCGCGATCCTGGAAAAAAGGGGAAACGTTCCACCCCAAGACATCGAAATGCTCAAAAAAGCGGAGGAAATTACTAAGAATAGTGCCGGCGGCTACACCCTTTGCCAGAGCTTTCGGAAACTCGTCCATGCAGCCGTTGAGTTCGTTCCCCCGGAAGGCGGGACGACAGACCTTTCGTTGATCGCTAAAGGCGAATCCTCCCTCGTGGCGATCCTCGCGATCGCAAAGAAGGTAGTGGAGGCCGGAGAGGATCCCAATGCCATGAATTTCCTTACCTCTTCGTACGTCATCAATTCAACAGAATTATTCATATCCGACGCTAAAAGAGGCGCGCCGAAGGACCTGGATGTTTTTCTCTCCGCGTACAAAGACTTGCCCGATCTCCATAAAGAACCGTCCATGATCATGGCGTTTTGCGAATATTTTACGGGAAGCGAAACCGTCGAATTTTATAAGAGGATATACGAGTCATACCGGGAAAAGCTTGACAGCAGCGATCGCGATGTTGTGTCCGGCATCGCGCGCGCAGTGGGAGGGGGGAGCCTGACCCCCGATCGCGCTATTGCGCTCTCCGGTCCGGTCAAAACGAGCCGCGGCGAAGTTGATTTTTTAAGAATGAGCAGAGATGTTCAGCAATTGGGATTGTGCCAGGCGGGCATTTTCCTTAAAACAGACGACGGCTTGGATTTCTTGGACCACATAAGAAGGAGCGGCGGCGTAGATGGGTTGAGTCCTGACCTTGATGGGGCGATCGGTGGGGAGTTTGTGCGCGATAGGTCCGGATCTTTGAGAGACGTTGTCCCAAAGTTGGGAACCATAGAATTCGCTCAAAGAATCCGTCCCATGCTTGCGGATGGCAAAACACCGGAAGTGGATGCGACGAACTGGAAAGAGCCATTGATGGCATTCGTGAGCGTCGCAGAAGGAGAATGGGCCATCCAAAAGGAAGATGCCGAGCGGATAAAGAAAATGTTCGAGGCGCCGGGCGCGAAGGACACCTGCCTTGTCGAGATGAGAGAGCTATGGCGCCAATATTTGGAGGGCGGCAAGTTGGACGATTTTCCCTTCAGCCTGCAAGTGATCAATGAGCATGTCCGGCGCGCAGGCGGCGCGGGGCCATTGAGCCAGGTTGAATCCCTCAGCACATTCACCGATGCCTATTGTTACATGTTGTACAGAAAAAGTACGGCTCCGCGTACAAAAAAGGAGATCGCCGAAGGGCTTGCGGCTGCCGAGGGGCGATTCGCGAAAGAGCGCTGGGCGAACGAGGATATTGCCGACTTCTATAATGTTTCGCGGGACGTTATACGGGCCGCTCCGAGCTTGTTTTCCGAATATTTCGACCTGTTTCAAAAGCTGAAACCCAAAGATTTCAAAGAATTTTCGCAGGTGCTTTTCCCGTTGCACCGTGTCATCATTTCGCTTTCAGGGAAACGTGAGAGAGGCGGCGGAATTGCTTTTGATAAAAAAGATATGGTACGAATGCGTGACTACGTTGGGGACGTTGTTGACGGGGCGGGGAACTTGAAGCCCGTGGAGGTCCAAAAAAGAGAATTAACGGAGCGGATATTGGAAATGTTCACCCGCAGGTTCGGCATTGTGAAGATCCCGGAGAATCTGACCCAGGAACATATCCGCGCGCTGTCGGACATGTCTCTGTATTTGGCGAATCTGTCCGGCAGTACGGTGGAAAAAGAGGATATTCTCGGTTTTTATCTTGCGCTCACAATAAACGACAGGTGGGATGACTATCGGCGGGGCGTGGCGATAAATCCGGAAGAATATTTGACCGCAGAAAAAGCAGCGCGGCTCAAGCCGTATCTCGAGAAACGGGATAAACTGAGTCCGGTTACCGCGGAAAACGTAGGCGTTTCCGCCGAGCAGATGCCCGAATTCATGAAGGTCCTTCAGGAAGAATCCGAAAACGTGACGATCGGCAATGTGGAGACGGTGGACGTGAAGCTGAACAATGTCATCGCGAATATCAGGGGATTGGAGGATTTAGACCTTTATCCGGACGCTTTGGATAAAGAGAGAATGCGGCTGCTTGTGGAACGCGGGAACAAAAAGATCGGGGCGGTGTCGGCGAAAATGTATCAACTGCTCGCGAGGCCGGAAAGGCGGATTGAATTGTCCGAAGAAGAAGCGGAAATCAGAAAGGAAATTGAAAGCGCACTTGCGAACAATGGCCTTGCGCTTACCGCCGAAAACGTGAAGAGATATTTCCAGGACGAGATAAGGCCGCTTGCGGTCGTCGCGAACATATCATATTTCGTTGAAGAGATCGGCGCAGAGAGGGAGATAGCCGAATTAAGGGATGTTCTTAAGCCTTCGGGCGAGGTCATCGCGGTGTTCAATAAAATGGGGGAGGAATTCAAGCCGACCTCCGGCGCGATAGCGATCTCGCAAGACCTGGAATATCTGGACAATTTGATCGTGAAGAAAAGCGGCGAACTTTCGGAACAAGAGGCGGATCTTGTGAGGTCGTATATCGCAAAGGTGAGGGAAAAACTAGCGGCCCTTGAGGATATTTACGACCTCATCGGGAAGAAATTTGCCAGCATGAAGCAGGGACAGACGGGGACCAAGAACGAGCTTCTGAAAAGCAAGCTGGAAGACATTTCAAATATCATTAACATGCCCGAGTCGCAGCATATAATCGCGAGCACCATGACAAACAACCTCCCGCATATCATTGAGAATATCAGGGAATGTCTTTCGTGCGTGAGGCAGGGGGCGAACAACGATACCAACCTGACCTTCGGCGATCCGAACAGGTTCTATCTTTCCAGCAGGTCGGAGATGAGGGCAGGGAGCATTTCCGATGAGTTGGTTTTCTTTGAGCCCGTCACATTCCCCGATGGCAGCAAGGAGATGGCGTTCGTGCTTGATCGGATCTACGGTACGAACACCCCCGCGATCTTACTGAACCAGATCGAGACGGTGTACAAAAAATACGCGAAGATGAAACAGGCATTCCCGGGAGCAACCGTTTCTATTTTCGTTTCTTCATCTGCCATTCAAAGCGGCGGTATGTCGGCGAGACTGCTCATTGAGAAAATCCAGGAAAAGACCGGGGGAAAAGCGCAGATCCAGGAAGCTGGAAATGTTGAAGTGAACGTCGTGGAATCCGCTGCGGGAGATCATTACGTGGAATTCGGCGGAAATGCGCGAAGTGCCGGCCCAAGGAATGTGGGTGGCGTGACGATACGGTTATAATCGCAGATTTTGTCTTTTGGGATTTTTTTATTATCATTGCTAAGTATGGTGCAGTTTTCGCATCTCACGAAGGCCTACAAGAAGCATAAGGTGGTGGACGATTTCTCCCTCACGGTGGATGTGCCGATTTTTGGTTTTTTGGGGCAGAACGGGGCGGGGAAGACGACGATCATGAAGATGGTGGTGGGATTGCTCCGGCCGAGCGCGGGGACGATTTTGCTGGACGGCGCGCCGTCGGGCAGCGAGGCATCCAAACGCCGGATGGGCTACATGCCCGAGACGCCATATTTTTACGAACACATGACGGGGCTGGAGTTCGTGCGGTTCTGCGACGAGCTGGATGGTTCGCACGGGCGGAACCGCACGGAGCACTACGAAGCGCTTTTGAAGCGCGTGGGCATCTATGATGCACGGAAGGATGAGGTGCGCACGTATTCCAAGGGCATGCGCCAGCGCCTGGGCTTTGCGCAGGCCTTGGTGAACGATCCGGAATATCTTTTTTTGGACGAGCCGCTGGACGGGCTTGACCCTATCGGCCGCCGCGAGATGAAAGAGGTGATGCGTGAATTGAAAAAAGAGGGAAGGAAGATCTTTTTGAACACGCATATTCTCTATGACGTGGAGGAAGTATGCGACGAAGTGGGCGTGATCCATGAAGGGAAGTTGCTCTATGCGGGAAGCGTGAAGGCATTTTGCGCCGGGAAGCCGCTTGAAGAGCGGTTTATGGAAATGGTGGGGGCGCATACCAAACGATCTTCATGAGAAATATTTTCATCATTGCGAAAAATACTTTAAAGCTGGAGATCCGCGACAAGATCCTCTACGGCATCATCGTGTTCGGCCTGCTCTACGTGCTTTTTGAGCTTTTTCTCGCGGACCTTGTGCTCAAAGAACTTCCTATGGTGAAAAGCTTCGGCCTCACCGGCATCTATTTCTTCAGTGCGATCATTGCGCTTTTCTTGGGCACCACATCGTTCTTCAAGGATGTGGACCGGAAAGTGGTCTATTTCATCCTTTCAAAGCCGGTCTCGCGGGCGCAGTTCCTGCTTGGGAAGTTCTTCGGCCTTTGCGCGGTGCTCCTACTCACGACCGCCATCCTTGCCGTGGCATATTTAGGGCTTATTGCTTACGAACACGGCGGATTTGACGGGCTGGGCCTCCTTGCTATCTGCATGCAATATTTTGAGATGGCGCTTTTCATCGCCTTCGCGCTTTTCGTGTCCACCTTTTCGAGCTCGCTTCTTTCCATCGTGTATACCTCGGCGGTGTTCTTCCTCGGCCATATCGTAAGCTCGCTCATTGAGGATGCAAAGGCAATCGGCCTCACGGGCGTTAAATTCGCCCTCGTGGAAACTTTGTATTATATTTTCCCGAATTTGGAAAAGTTCAACGTGCGCGACCTCGCCGTTCATAACGTTGCGACGCCGTTCGTTTCTTTCGGGCTCGCGTTCGCCTATGCGGCGGTCTACATTATCTTCCTCCTCGCGGTCGCCGTGGGGATTTTCAATAAAAAAGAAATCTGATGGCGCGCGTGGGCATGATTCCAAAGATCATTCTTCTCGTACTGCTCTTGGGCGGCGTGATGGGGCTGCAGGTTGCTTATGATCGCACGAAGCCCGCACCCATTGCCGGCGCGGGCGGCGGTCTGCCTCCAAGCATGATCCGGATGGCGGATATAGGATTTCATCCGGCGATGGCGTCGTTCCTGTGGGCGGCGACGATGCCGGAAATTCTGGACCTTTTCCACGGGCGGAAGGGATATTTAGCGGACCTTGCGTTCCTGAATACGGTTGATCCAAAAATGGGCTATCCCTACGCCTTTTCCGTGCTCACGCTTCCGGCGTTGCCGAGGGCGGTGCTTCCCGATGGGGTCGCGGAGGCACAGGCGATCGGCCTGCGGGGGATCGCGAACGGCGACCCCGACTGGCGCATCCCGTATTATATGGCGATCAATTATTATCTGGAGCTCAAAGACCTGAAGGATGCCACCTGGTATTTCAATGTTGCGGCGGATACTCCCGGCGTTCCCTCATACGCCAAGCGGTTCGCGTTGAATTTCGGCATCAACCAAAAAGAGCGTGACCGCGTCCGCAATCTTTGGGCAACGGTGTACGAAAGCTCGAACGATCCCGATACGAAAGCGCGCGCGGCGGCGTACGTGGAGCGGCTGAACGATTTTGATTACTTGGAAGCGGCGGCAAAAGCGTACAAGCAGAAATACGGTTCCTATCCGAGCTCCGTAGATGCGCTCGTTGCGCGCGGTATCATCCCGCAGGTGCCGCAGGATCCGCTCGGTTTCACGTTCATCATTAATTCCGACGGGACGGCCGGAATAGATTTAATCAACTTGCCGGCGTATATCAACGCGGCGCCCGCGCAATAAATTTCCGGATAGCCCGGACGACGCCGGCTTCTTTTCCTTTGAAGCTGTGCCGCGCCTTCGGGACGATCGTTATTGAATGATGGCGCGACCGGACGTTTTCCTTGAACCATGCAGCGATCTCTTTGATGCTCCGATCGCGGTATTCATCGTTTCCGGCGAACATGGTGAGCAGGGGAACGATTATTTTTTGAAGCGCGCGCGGCGCTTTTCCGGGTTGCGCATAGGGAAAAATTTCCTCTTTGCTCTCCGGCGTGTATAGACTAAGGAATCGCTGCGCGTCAATGAGCTCCGGCCAGATATTTTTGGGCAGGAGGTCGTGCGGTTTCTTTTGTGTGACCAGTTTCCGCGCCGTCGCCTGCGCCCGCTTCAATTTTTTTGCGGGAGTAAATTTCTTTATGCCCGCATAGTCGCTTATCGGACAGAGGAGCGCCGCACCGCTGATCTTTCTTTGTTTGTTCTTTTGGCTTAAATAATAAGCGATCTTCTGGCAGCCCGTGGAGTGCCCGACCAGATAGATTTTTTTTGCTTTGGCTTTGCGAAGCAGGTTCACGGCCCCTTGAATATCATCAACGCATTCCGTGAATATCTCGTGGGCCTTGCCGCCCGGTTTCCGCCGGCGCCCCCTTCGTATTCCCGCTACCGTATCGTGGCCGCGATTGTTGAAAAAAAGAACGGCCGTGTCTTTCCCCGCGAGCGGCGTGAGGAAATTGTGGTGGGCGAACACATTTGAACCAAGGCCATGAACGAAAACAATACCTCGTTTGGGGCGTCTGCCGCCGAACCACAGCCCGTGAAACACGTATTTTTTGGGCGTGATGATCACGACGGGCAGGCAGCCTTTCTCCATCTCGCTAATTGTGCGTGGCCGGCGTAGGGGCGGGCGCTGACATCGGTACAGGGAGCGGCGGTGGCAATGGCGGATAAACGACATTCTTTGCGTTTATGATGCTCGTAACCTGCGACAAAACATTTTTCAGACGATCGAGGAGGCCGGTCAGTTGCAATACGGCGCCGACCTGGATCGGGCTTTGTACGGTGATGGTTTGGCCGTTCTGGGTTTGGATGATGAACGAGCCGTCGGTATTCACCTGCGTCACGGTACCGGTATACGTTGATGGGGTGGCAGGGATAGAGAGATCGCGGACAATGTCGGCGGTCAAAGTCTGGCCGTTGTCGGTGGTTTCGCCATAGACGTTCAACACGTCGCCGACATTCAGGTTTGAAAGCGAAAGCTGCGTCCGGTTGGCATCAAGCAGGATCGTCTGCGCATCAACCGTAACGACGTATTTGCGGAGCGCGATCCAGCTTGGCATCATCGCGGCGGGCGGGGTTACGTCTTTCGTCGCCGCGTTGCCCGAAAAAGACGAAACTCCCATCGGGCACGCATAGGGCTGTTTTATAGAATTCGTATCAAACAAGTAGCACGGTGCGGCTTGTTGCTGGGTCACAGCGATCGTCGCGGGGATGCTTGTCCCGGATATTGAAACGATTTCCACGTTGTTAAGCTGGAGCGTTTGTGTCTGCACCGGTTTTGAAAGGTCGCGGACAAGATAGGCCTGGATGCTGCCATCGGCGTTGTAATAACCGAAAACGTTGATCTGATCTCCAGCGGCGAAATCGTTCAATGTGGCGCTCGTCCGGTCGCGGAGCGAGAGCTGCGTTGAGGCATCAACTTCAATGCGATAAGGCTGATAGCGGAAAGGAGGATATATGGACGGCTCCGGCTTTGTTGTCCCGCCCGTGCCCGCATTTACGCCCTGAGTTGTTGCGGTGCTCGTAGTAGTGGTGGGCGGTACAGGACATGTGACCGCAGTGCCGCTTGCGGCGCTTTGCGAGTTAAAGCGATAACATTTTACGGTTGATTGGGTCGTGGGCGTTGCGGCAGCGGAGCCGACGCTCGTGCCCCCGCTCACGGCAGGACTATTGTAGATCACGGGGAAGATGCTTTGATCCGTGGCGAGAATTTCCGCAGGTGGGTTGGATGCCGAAACACTTTGCACCGTCAGATTATTAAATTGAATGAAACCGTTCGCCGGCTGGACCGGCATCGCCGTTTGGGCGTTCACATTCAGCGCGGCGCCGAAGGAACCCATAACAACGCCTACGACCAAAACCGCCACCGCGCCCCCCGCAAAAATAAATGTTTTCTTCATATTCATATTATATACCGTTTGATAGGCGATTACGTTACACACAATTGACTGGTTTTTATCAATAGGGTACATTAGAAAAAGCAGGCTGTACCACGCTAGCTAAGAAGGGAGTTTTGAGGGGATATGAAGACCTGTCCCTTTCGTCCATGGCAGCACGGCGCGCGCGTCATTGCTGCTACTTTCCTGATGTGTATGGCGGCGCCTTACGTCGTCAGAAAGGAGGTTGGCCTTCCGAGACGGATGCATCCACTGAGGATAATGAACTTACCGCGGCGCTACTGTTCGCGGCGAGGTTCGCAGTGGCGGGGCACTCGGCATTGGCGGCGATGCATTGCGGGGTGATGAGCAGTATGGATTGGAGAACAGATCCCGCAATTGCGCAGCAGGCAGCTTCTATCACTCGCGCGTGGCGTGTCAGCCCTTGTGCCGACACCGCGCCGCACACACCCCCAACTTCACAAATTCATCCTCCCAAAAGGGCTCCGCGGCTCATGGCGGGGCCAACTACGGCAGTAGCGCCGAAGCCGCTCGACAGGCACCAGGAGAAATCTGGAGGGCCGTTGCGCCCACCAGCGTTTTTCACTCTTCGCCTCGGCAGAGCATGAGCTTTCCTTCTCCAGCCTCATTATCATCAGAGGTGGGCCACTTCCGCCGTCGTGCGCGCGGAGGTGGCCCTTTTTCTTGGGAAGGCCAATTGACCTCGCCATCCTTCTTGCCATAGTATGGGGATGTCCTTTGTCAACAGATTTACGTAAATCCCTGATTGAAGATTGGAGAGAGGTAGGCATATGGGGACTAAAACGGCGCTACTTTCCGTTTACAACAAAACGGGGATAGCGGAGTTCGCGCAAGCGCTGATTTCCCGGGGTTGGAATATTCTCGCCTCCGGGGGAACGGCGCGGGTGCTTCGCTACGACGCGGTGTATACGAACATCGGCCAGATGATTTCGAAGCTCGCGCCGAACGTGATTCCGAAGCTGCGGCCGCTTTCCGAGGTATTCGACCCATCCTACCTTCTCCATGCGAAGGCCATGCTGGGGGAGGGCGGACTGGGCGTCGCGGAAGTTCCGCATTATACGGAAGGAGCGATCTCGGACGTCGTCGCTTCTCGGCCGTACACGATCAACTTCGACCCAGGGTCCGACCGGATCCAGGCGGGTTCGATGGAGACCATCCGTGAGTTGTACCAGCAAGTTGCGAAGAGCGACCTGAAGGTCAGCATCGTGGGACATACCGACAACACGGGCGGCCCCAACTTCAACAACCAGGCGCTTTCCGAGCGGAGGGCTGCCGCCGTAAAGACGGCGATCATCGCCGCTTCGCACGGCAGCAAGTTCCTGCCGGAGACCCGGTTCTCCACCGAGGGACGCGGGGCAAGCGAGCCCGTGAATCCCGAAGCGAATCAGAACTCGGCCACCGAACGCGCGCTCAACCGGCGCGTCGTGATCACCCTCGGCCGGTGAGTTTCTCTGTTAGCTGGTTCAGTAGGGCAGTATTTAGCTCTTTGACCAGTTACGCGGCAGCACAGTACGTGCTCCGCACTGCCCGACCACCAACGGTCTCCGTTGGTCGGTCGGGCGCTTTTCTGAGTTCCGTTCTTTTTGTTTGAGAAAGGAACTCAGAAGAGTAGCTTTGCAGCTATTTTGTCAATTCAATATTCAGACACAGAAGGAGAAGAAGTCCTATGCCCGGAGAAACCGCGACCGCGCGAGCGGAATCGCAACCAAATGGACGGGTTACGCGGAAGAAGAGCTCCGCTGTCCTGGCGTTCACCCCCAACGCGGCAATGCCTTCACAGGCAATGATCGCAATGACGTGGATCCAGATCGTAGCGGCAGTATCTTTCTGGGTCCTGTCACCAAGCGCGATTCTGCCGGGTCCGGTGGAACTCGCGAAGGCGCTCCAAAAACTCTGGTTCGAGGACGCGCTCGGCCGGGAGATCCTGACGTCGCTCATCCTCAACGTTGAGGCAATGGCGATCGCGGCAGTGATCTCTCTCTTGCTCGCGTACGCAAGCACGATGCCGTTCTTCAGGCCACTCGTGCGCTTCATCGCCAATTTCCGATTCTTGGGCTTGGCCGGCCTCTCGCTCATCTTCACGGTGTACACGAGCGGCAGCCACTCGCTCAAGGTCAGCATCCTGGTGTTCTCGGTGAGCGTGTACTACCTCACATCGCTCGTGCGGATCATCGTGGCGATCCCTGAATCGGAGAAGGATTATTTCCGCACGCTCGGCATGAGCGAATGGCAGGTGGTCTACGCCACCGTCATCCGCGGACGTGCCGCAGAGATGTGGGAAGCCTTACGGCAGAACTCGGCTATGGCGTGGATGATGCTGACGACCGTTGAAGGGCTTTCAAAGTCCGAAGGCGGCGTCGGCGTTCTCATGCTCCTTAGCCAGCGGCTGCGGCGGCTCGACGAAGTTTATGCCGTGCAACTCACGCTGTGGTGCCTGGGCCTCACGCAGGATTACCTCTTTGCGCGTAGCCGGCTGGCGCTCTTCCCGTGGGCCGACCAGCGCATGAAGGGAGGCAAGTGATGGAATACACAGTCACCAGCAGAAAGCTGTTGTCCGTCCAGAACCTGAGTCTTGTCCTGAACGACAGGGTGATCCTCCGTGACGTGAATACGGAGATCTTTGAAACCACCCAGCCCGGCGGCCCTGTCCATGGGCAGGTCGTCGCGTTTCTCGCTCCGTCCGGCATGGGCAAAACCCAGCTCTTCCGTTGCATCGCCGGCCTCCAGGAACCAACGGGCGGGGCGGTATACGTGAACGAGGATAAGGATCCCGTTCGGGCGGGCGAAGTCGGTGTTCTGGCCCAGGACTATCCGCTGGACGAAACGCGGACGGTGCTTGGGAACTTGGAGCTCGCCGCGCGGCTTGCGGGTCGCAAGGGCAGTGACGCCACGAATGCGGCCAAGGAAAAACTGGCTCGCTTCAATCTGTGGGACGTGCGCAAGCACTATCCCTGCCAGTTATCCGGCGGCCAGCGCCAGCGAGTGGCCTATCTCCAGCAGATCCTGTGTTCCAAGCACTTTCTGCTGATGGATGAGCCGTTCTCAGGGCTGGACGTACTCGTAAAGGACCAGGTTGCGAAACAGATCCTTGAGTACGCGGCGCAAGACGTGGTGAACACCATCATCATCACGTCGCACGACATCCGCACGGCTTGTGCCGTCGCGGACCTCGTGTGGCTCCTCGGCCGCGATCACGGCGAGGACGGACCCATCCCGGGAGCAAGGATCCAGAAGGCCTACAACCTGAAGGACCTGGACCTGTGCTGGCATCCGGAGATAACGGCGACTCCTCGCTTCTTCGAGTTTGTGACGATGATCGAGAAGGAAGATTTCCCGAAGCTCTCGTAGTTCGGGATCAAGATCAAGGGCGTTGCCACACCGGTGGCAACGCCCGCTTTATTATCTATAAAATAGAATGCAGCCCGAGGGGATCGGGCTGCAGGGGGGCTACTTGCTCCAACTAGGCGAGTCTCGCTCGCCGCCGGATCATCAGTGCAAGCATGACGAACAGGACGAGCGATATCGGCCATGGCAGCTTGCACAGCAGGCTGACCACAAAGGCCAGGGACGCCCAAACAATGTTCTTGGTGATGTATCTTGCGAACATACGCGCCTCCACGCTGTTTTAATAATACCCTATAATTATTAATTTGTCAATTTGAGGGTTGCGAAAAAGGGACATAGAATAGGGAAGTCATGAAATTAGAAGTCGGCATCGTAGGGCTTCCGAACGTGGGGAAGTCCACCCTTTTTAAAGCGCTCACCAAGCAGGAGATCACGATCGCGAATTACCCGTTTGCGACGATCGATCCGAACGTTGGCATTGTTTCGGTTCCCGACGAGCGGCTCACAAAGCTGGACGCGTTGAGCAAGTCAAAAAAGAAAATTTCGGCGGTCGTGGAGTTTTATGATATTGCGGGATTGGTGAAAGGCGCCTACAAGGGCGAGGGACTCGGCAATCAATTCCTTGCGCATATCCGCGAGACGCAGGCGATCGTCGTCGTCCTGCGCGTGTTTGAAAATCCGGAGATCATCCATGTTGAAAATTCCGTAGATCCGCTGCGCGACTTGGAGATTATTAATAGCGAACTCATTTTCAAGGATCTAGAATCGGTGGAAAAGCGCCTCGCGAAAGCCGAAGCCGAGGTACGGAGCGGCAGAAAGGAGGCGGTACAAGACAAAGAACTGCTTGCGCGGCTTAAAAAATATTTGGAGGACGGTACGTTGCCGATCGGCGATACGGCGCTCGTGCACGATCTTCGTGCGAACAGCCACATGAACGACCTCAATCTTTTGACGCTCAAGCGGCAGATATATCTTTTGAACGGGACCGAAGCCGAAGTGCCGCCGGCGCTCGTTCTAAAAATAAAATCGCTCGGCGCCGATTATCTCGTGAGCGACCTTGCGAAAGCGGAAGCCGTGCCCGATCTTATCAAGAAAGCGTACGAAGTGCTTGATCTTGTAAGTTTCTTCACGACCGGCGAGGACGAGACGCGCGCATGGACGATCATGCGGGGGACGAAGGCGCCGCAGGCGGCGGGCGTCATCCACACCGACTTTGAGGAGAAATTCATCCGGTTGGAAGTGGTGGGCTATGAAAAATTGATGGAAGCCGGCGGCTGGAACCAGGCCAAGCAAAAAGGATGGATACGGATCGAGGGAAAAGAGTACGAAGTGAAGGACGGCGACGTGCTTGTGGTGCGGCACGGGTGATCCCGCCCGACCCTTTACAAATCTATTCTTTTGTATTAATATTTAGCTGGCATCTTGGGATGTGGTTATTTCCCGGATCGAAAGGAGCGTTTGTTCGATGAGCAACGAAGAGAAAAAGAGTTTCCGCGACGGAGCAGCATTTACTGCTTTTGTAGCTCTAATGTACTTTGACCTTGACATGAGCACCAGGACGAGGACCCTGCCCACCGACGGCGACCTGCTGAAGCACCTTCGACTGCTCATGCGTGCGCTCAGCGGGATCGGGGATCGTATGAGCAGGCCCCTGGTTTTTGGGACGACGATCGCCGGTCTTCTCGCAGGGGCGCCCTCCGAAGCCGAGAAGCACTTGCTCCTGTGGTTGAAGGGGTGCGGCGGTCTTTCGCCGTCCGATTCCGTAGCGCACCTTGTGCCCGTCCTTTCTTCAGTCAAAGACATTGTCAGTAAGACGATTGATGGCCGGGCGACCCAGGAAGAAAAGAGCAGATTGCTCGTTCAGCTGAGATGGCTGATCGAGACATTGCTGCGGCGCGGCGCCGAGTCGCTCTTTCGTGAGGCGGCGTAATCGCTACGATCGCCTCTCCAGTGCGGACGAAAGCGTTTCATCGTCCGCGAACTCAATTTCACCGCCGGTTGGGAGCCCTCGTCCCAACCGGCTTAGCCTTTTGGTAAGCGGCGCAAGTTCTTTCGTGAGGAGCGATGCCTGGAGGTCGCCGAGCGAAGTGGGATTGAAGGCGAGGATGATCTCCTCGGCTTTTTTTTCGCCCAGTTCTTTTTTCAAGCTTTGCAGCCGCAGTTTTTGCCAGTCCTCAAGGAATCCGGTCTTTGGGATCTCGCCGATCACAAAATAGCGCCCGGCGAATTTACCGGTGTTCTCCAGCGAAATAAGATCGGTTTCTTTTTCAATGATCATAATGATGTTCTGCGCGCGGTGGGGATTTTTGCAGATGTCACAGAGGGAACCCTCGTTCTGGTGGATGAAAAAGCATCGCTCGCAGATCTTTATGTCGGCGAGACCGGCAATGCCCATGGCGAGCCCGCGGATGTTTTGCTTCCCTTCGCCGATTAAATAGAACGCGAGCCGGATTGCCTGGCGCGGCCCGATGGAAGGCAGTTCGGAAAGTTCGTCAACGACTTTTTGGATCGGCGCGGGAAGCTTCATGCAGACATTTTACCACGACCATGCCGTATTCTATAGAGCCGGCAGTTCGCTGTAACGCTTATCAATCGTTTTGAAGGTGACCCGTTCGGCGTCAAAGGCGACTTCAACCTCGCCGATGGGGCCGTTGCGGTGCTTTGCGATGAGGATCTGTGTGACGTTCTGCCCGTCGCCGCCCGCGCCGCTGCCGCTCCCGTCGCCGCCGATGTCGAGCGTGTCCGCTGCCTTGTCTTTGCGGTAAATAAACATCACGATGTCCGCGTCCTGTTCAATGGAGCCGGAATCGCGGAGGTCGGAAAGGCGGGGGACTTTGTGGTCGCGCTGCTCCACGCCGCGCGAGAGCTGCGAAACGGCGAGTACCGGCACCTTCAGTTCGCGCGCAAGCGCCTTCAGTCCACGCGATATTTCCGTGACCTGCTGGACCATGCTGTCGATATTTGCGCGCGGGCGGATGAGCTGGAGATAGTCCACAATCAAAAGGTCCAGGCCGTGCTCCACCTGCAGGCGCCGCGCCATGGAGCGCATCTGCATGATGTTCAGGGACGGGGTGTCGTCTATAAAAAGTTTCGTGCCCGAGAGCCGGTCAAGCGCGCTCTGGATCATGCTGAATTCCGAGTCGCTTTTGATGCGGCCGGTCAGGATGTTCCAGAGGGGCACCTGCGACTCGGCGGAGATGATGCGGTCAATGACCTGCTCGCGCGACATTTCAATCGAGAAAATGCCGATTGTGTGGCCCGCGAGGGCAGCGTTCCGGGCGATGTCCAGTGCGAACGCGGTTTTACCGGTGGACGGCCGCCCGCCCAAAATAATAAGGTCGGATTTTTGCAAACCGGAAAGTTTGTTGTCGAGCGTCGTGAACCCCGTTGGAACCCCGCGCAGTTTGTCGCCGCCTTCGTGGAGCTTCGCCATGCGTTCGTACGCGCCCTTCAGTTCTTCTTTCATAGGGATGAAGTTCTGCGGGGTAGATTTCTGCGAAATGGAAAGGATCTTCTGTTCAACGTCGTCCATCAGGTCCTCCAGTTCATTTGATGGTTCGAAGGCGTCCTCCGTGATCTCCGCAGACACCTTGATAAGATCGCGGAGCACTTTATTCTTTTTTACGATGCCCGCGTAATGCGCGACGTGCGATGCGGTCGTCACCTGGTTCGTAAGTTCGGCAAGATAGCTTGAACCGCCGACCTCTTTCAGGAAATCCTTTTCTTTCAGGAAGTTGGTAAGGCTCATCACGTCGATCGGCTGCCGCTTTTCGTAGAGGACGAGGATCGCGTCGTAGATCCTCCCGTGCGCAGGGGAATAGAAGTCGTCGGGAACCAAAAGGTCCGCCACGCGGAAGATCGCGTTCTTGTCGATCAAAACGCTGCCCAAGACCGCCTGTTCGGCCTCAAGATTCTGCGGCGGGATCTTCAGTTGTGATTTTTTGGTTGCGGCCATAGGAAGGGACCTTGAGGAGTATCCTCAATTTCATATCCTAGGCCTTTTATCTCCTTGCGCAAGCGGTCGGCCTGCTCAAATTGTTTATTACCTCTGGATTGCTCCCGTTCTTTTGCCAAATCCTCTATTTTTTCCGGGATTTTAGGAATTTTTAATGAAAAACCCAGCAGATCCATGGAATCGCTCAAATAATCCTTAATGATCTTGATATCGGCTTTGCCGAGCTTCCAGACCCCGTCTTGGTGGCGTGCGATGGTGCTGAAGATACCCGCGACGGCAAGCGGCGTATTAACGTCGTCCGCGAGGGAATCAGAAAGGTCCTTTCGGGCGGACTCAATTTCGTTTTTGACCGCAGCAGAAGAACCGACCGTGGCGGAGTCCGCCGCGCCGGCGTTTTTCTCCGAAAATAAAAGCTTTGCAAGAAATTCTTTTATAAGGTCCAGCGCCGATTGTGCCTGTTTGGCCGAGTCGTCGGAGTAGTCCATGGGCGAGCGGTAATGATGGCTCAACGTTATCCATTGTAATATTTCCGGCGGATATTTTTTGAGAAAATCGCGG
>Ga0187866_1001524_pt1 | contig 21423 bp, 14 predicted proteins | sample June2016WEW_11_1_3_FD_133013 | JGI IMG/M metagenome (GOLD analysis project Ga0187866, IMG submission 133013) | Peatland microbial communities from SPRUCE experiment site at the Marcell Experimental Forest, Minnesota, USA - June2016WEW_11_150 | ecosystem: Environmental > Terrestrial > Soil >...
CCGTAGTTTTGGGATTGGTTCCTGGAAGAACCCAATCCAATCTATCAGAGGCTCAGCCTGCTCACGTCCCGGCGCAGGCCCCGCAACGGGCAGGCAGTTGCGGCGCTAATTTGGACAAGAGTGATTTTGCCTTTCCGGCCACCAGCCAGTATACACCTGAACACGGATTTCCGCTTTGGCTTCCTGGCCACGATCGATTGTACATCCAACCGCCTCCGTTGGAGCCGTTTCTTTCATCCTTTCCATCCCGAGCGACTGTGGCGACCCAGGAAGGGGCCAGCTCTGCCTCCTCCGGGTACGGAAAAACCCGGAAATGCCTCATTTCAAGCGATTTCTCATACACTTCTCCGTCCCCCCTCCTTCCTTCGACCTGTTTGCTTGCCCGCCGCCGCCCCCCTATCCGGTCGGCACCGGCAGCGCGGCGATCCGCCGCACCATGCTTCCAAACAGTCGCCGCGTCAGATGGCTTTCCGCCAGCAGCAGCCAGTAATAGCGGGCGTGCTTGATCAATCGGCCACCGGTTTTCACCAACCGCTGCTGTAAGCTGGTCAAGGACCAACCGTCGATCCTTTTCGGTAGCACCAGCCTCCGCCACAGGTTTCCCAAGTTATAGGCGATCACGCTCAGCCGCAGGCGCACCTCGTTGGACCGGAACCGATGGCAGCTCAGCCGCGTCATCTTCACCGCTTGCTTGCCTTCCTTGATCCACTGCTCTGCCGTTCCCCGCTTGTTGTAGAACCGCACTACCGCCCGGCTGTCGGTCTCCAGGTTCGTGACGATGAATCCGACGCGAGGAAACAGTTCCCCAAAGTGGAACTCCACCTTCGCCACCATCCGGCGTGCCGTCTTCCAGCTCGCTGCCTGGTAAAGAAGGCTTTTGTACCAGACCACCGGTTTGTGGCTCGGTCTTCCCACGGGCCGCGTCAACAACTCCGCGATGTCCCTCTCCAGACCGTCGTTGGCCGGGATGCGAATCGCGTACTTCACGCCCCGCTCCTCCAGCGCCTCGTAGATCTCCGGCTTGGCGAAGGCCGCGTCGGCACGAAACAACACCTCTTTGCCCCGCTTCTGCTGGCGCTCGATTTCTGGCAGCAGGAGTTCTTGCCAATCCTCCGCGCTGTGCACGTTGCCCGGCCGCAACTTGACCGCCAGGCAGTCGCCCTCACGACTGAACAGCAGCAGCGGGTGGTAGCAGGTGGACTCGAAGTGTCCGTTGTAGGCGCTGTTCTCATGCTGGCCGTACACCGGAATCTCGGTCGAGTCCATGTCCAACACCACCCGCTGCGGAGAGTCGATGGTTTCCGCCTTCGCGATCAACTCGCGATTGATCGCGGCCAGCCCAGCAAGGTTCTCTTCCTGGGTGAGCAACTCGGTCTCGAAAGACTGCAAGCGGGAAGTCAGCGCCGCCCCTCGCTCCCAGATCTTCTCCGACCCGATGAGCCGGAAGGTCGGATCTTGCGAGAGCCGTTCGGCATCGTTGACATCCTCATAGCCCGCCATTCGGCTGTAGACGGACTGGCGCAACAGGTCCGCCAGTGGAAGCTGCGTGTTCTTCCCGCGCCGTCAGTCTGTCAGGTGTTGGGCGATGAGATCACCGACTCCCAATCGCTCGTCCAACTCCCGCACGAGAATCAAGCCGCCGTCGGAAGTGACCCGCGATCCCTGGAAATCGACCTTCAGAGAAGCGTTGAAGGAAAGCTGAAACGGCCCGTTTTGTTTCTCACCCATTGGGTGTCGTCCTCCGGAGGGTCCTCATAGCGTTCAAACCCGCATGAATAAGGACGTCCGAAGGCTTCACGAGGGTACTTGTTTACCGCCCTGGATCGGTGCATAGGTGGGACCGGGCATCGCCGACCAAGGGATAGACGTAGATGTCTTTGACGGCCTGGCCGTGGTTTTGGTGCTTCAGGTCCATGCGGCCACGTCCCGTGGTCTGCCCTACACAGATCCAGTTGGCAGCTCGGTAGCAAGTTCCGTGAAAACGACTGGCGTCGACCAGTGTTTCCAGCAGCAGAGGACGATGGCCGTATCGGTTTTGCCAGTCGTGGGGCATGTGTCGGGCGCTCAGCGCCAGGATCTTGCTCGCCAGCCCTTTGACTCGCACCCACGGCAGAATCAGAAACCGTCCATTGTTGACGATCCCCTGCAAATTGTGCTGTCGCTGCTCGTCGCTCCACCCGATCCAAACGTCACGGGGCTTCATCTTCCAAGCGGGGGATGTCCACAGCAGGCAGGCTAGTTTTCGGTCGCGATTGCGCACCCAATAACGCAAGTGCGCGCCGAACGGCACGCGGCATCCCAAGTAGTGATACCGCTCCACGTACTCACGCCATAGCCGGCTCTCGGCTTGGCCTTCCACCAAGACCAACTCCAGGGGCTCACATTCCCGCACCGCGCACTCCACAGGCTCCGGTTCGAAACGTTGCTGAGAAATGTCTACACGGCGCGGCCCCCTCCCTCCCAAAGGCCGCAGGGCTGGAAGCGTCAGCATTCCTTCACCTTCGAGATGCTCCAACAGTTGCCGGCACTCGTGATTCTTCAGCCCGCCGCTGGGCCGCTTCCACTCCAGCAACTCGCAGACCGTCCTGGCAATCTCGGTCACTCCCAGGCCGGCATAGTCGCGCGCCAACACGCGCATCAGTTCCACTTCCTGCGGCGTGAACGTACGCCCGCAGAAGGTCACCGAGGATGGCGGTTCGGAGTTTGTCATGGATGATCCGCGTTACGGTGGCGGCGGCGACGAACGCGCCGGCACCAGATCCAGGATGATCGCGCGGGGCGCACGCAGTAGCCCCACCCGCCGCGCAAAGGCGTCCTTGCCTTGTTGCCGGCAGGTCTCCAGCACGCTGGCCAGCACTTGCTGGGTCCGCGCCCCGTTCGCCGTGCGATTGCCGCCCCACACTTTGCGCACCACCACCGCCGGTCGCAACGCCCGCTCTGCCCGGTTGTTGGTAGCTTCCACATCGGGACAGTGCAGGAACGTGAACAGGTGCGGTTCCTGCCGGCGCAGATGCTTCGCCAGACGGCGATTGGCCTCCGTACGCCAACTGCGCTCCAACCACCGTCCCAGTTGGGCCGCCAGCCGCCCGCCCGCAGTCCACAGACCATGTTCGGAAATCTGACCCTGCTGGTAGCGGTCGCGCAACTCCAGGCTCTTCTCCAACAAGCCCTTCACCGCCTGTGGCAACCGCGCCGCCGCGGGGCTGCTGCTCGCCATCATCTCCCGGCAGCGCTGCAGCAGGTGGTTCAGGCAACTCTGATGCAGGGCCTCTTCAAAGCCCCGGTATACTACCCAACCGTCGTGTTCCAGGCAACGCCGATAACCTGCGGGCACCAACTCCACAGCTTGTTCCCAGCCCCGGCCGGGCAGAATCCGGTATACCGTCACTTCCCGGCTCAATCCCACCCACAGCCACTCCAGCCGCGCCGCTACCTTCCAGCCCGTTTCATCCATCCAGATCACCAGGCTTTGCTGCAAAGCCACCGTCAGCTCTTGGTAGGTGGGCTCGGCTTTCTGCCCCAGTCTTCCCAGCGCCCGGCACAGACCTCCACGGCTCACCGGAAGACCATAGCCGATTCGCAGCACCGCCGCCGTGTGCCCGTAGGACAATCCCAGTTGCTTGTTCAATTGGGCCCCTAACGCCAGCGCCTCCGGCCCCAACTGCACCTGGCAGGCATCCAGGCCATCGGAAGTTTGCAACGGGTGCCGCCCCTGCCAGCGTTTGCCGCAGTCTCGGCAGTGGCCAATCTCGACCACGAACCGGCGCACAATCTTGCGCCGCACGATCGCTTCCTGATACTGCGGCTTGCTCTGTTCCCAGCCGATCCGGCCGCCGCACGCGCACTGCTGGGGCAACGAAGCGCGATAGTCTTCATCCACTTGCTCGGGAACGGCGCGCCGCCGATGCTCTCCATATCGCGCCCCGCACTTGCGGCCCGGACGCTGGGGATTCCGCTTGGGCTCGCCGCGCGAGAACGGCGCCGCCTGCCGCTTGGCGGCGCGCCAAGCCACTTCCAGTTCTTGGCGCAGCCGCTCGTTTTCCTGCTTGAGCCGCTCGATCTCCCGCAGCGCCCGCTCCAACTCTCGCTTGGAGACGAATTCCTCGCTGACCTCGGACTGCTCCCGGCGTTCCGCTGCATCACCGTGGCCGGATTCCTTCATCCAGTCTACGGTAGCCGAAACGGCAGCTTTTGTTCAGCGAAATCTTCAACCGGCTGATTTCACGGCATCCTCAAACCGGTAAACAAATACTCACGAGGTTATGAGTAAGTGGTCAAAAACGGAAATCTGAGCTAAGATCTCTTGTCGATGTCCTACGCCGCGATCCCAAGGGATGCGAACAAGTCCTCGGATGAGCTCATGGCCTCTCGCTTCGGTGCACGATGCTGGTAAACCGGGCGGCGCCTCCTCTGGCGAGCAGCGCCACTCCTCCCTCGGTGAACGACTTGTCGTAGCACTGGATCACAAGCACGTCGTCGACATACATGTCGAGCATCCCGGCAACCTCCAGTACCCGCAACTTGGTGATGCGCCCGGAATCGATGGGCCACCGGCGCAACTGTATCGGCAGCAGGTCGGGAGCCCGGACCAGTGAGACTTCGCTGTTAACAGCGTCCAGGACGGCGAGGTAGGCGGGACCGGCCGTACCCCTTCCGGAGTACCGCACGGCCAACGCCGCCGCCTCCGCGCCTCGGAAGGTGACTTCAGCCGAAATCATGCAGCCACGATCGCTGCTTCGGAAGCTGTCCACCGGGCGGACAGCCCAGCCGCGCTCAGAATGCAACTGAACCCGTGCGACCTCGGTTGGTCGCCCGAATGCCCGGTCAATGCCGTTCCAGTAGATCGGCAGCAACCCTCCGCCCGGCCGGGAAACGAGCTTGACCGGCCAGCTTACGACCCCGACCTCACCTTCGCTGCGGGTGTAAAGCATGAGGCGTTCGCCTCCGATTTCGACGGTGCGCGCTGCATTGCCTCCGCCGTACGGCCGATTGTGCCCGGCAATGACGAAATTGTCTCTGACCTCAGTAAACGGCCCGTCAGGCCGGTCAGCGGAGAACACGATCGTCGCGTGCCGCACATTGGGATCGCTCCACCGGATCGGCTGCCCGTAGCTATCCGCCGTGAGCGCGATCATGTACCAGCGGTTGCCGATCTGGAAGACGTCAGGAACTTCCATGCAATTGAACCGGTTGGGCGTACAACAAGGGTCTCCGACCGTCCAATGGACTAGGTCCTTCGACCGGCAGAGCGCAATGCAGGCCGAGTGAAACGCATCCACCTCTTTCCGGCGCATTACCACATAACCGAACCAGCCGCCGGTGGTATCCGGCACAATTGCGATGTCACGACAGTCGACCAGAGGCCAAGCGTGATGTTTGAAGGTCGGTGGAGGCTCGTCGATCGAGTAATAGCGCTTTGGGTTGGGCCGAATCACCGGATTACTCGGATACTTGGTGAATGTGGTGCCATCTGTTGACGTCGCCAGACAGATACCCTCGTCCCGGCGTTCACCGACAAATCGGTTGCTGCCGTAGTAGAGGTAAATGGTCCCGTTGTGTTCGTACGCACAACCCGTGTAAATATCACTCTCGTCGTAAGATCCCTTCGCTCCGGGTCTGACAGCCACGGGCTGCTCCGTCCAGTGCAGGAGATCGGTGCTGGTGGCGTGTCCCAAGCTCCCGATTTCCTTTGACCGCCGCTGCAAGTAGAACAAGTGAGTCGTGCCGCCGCGGTGAAGATACCAGGTGTCCCCGACACTGTAGCCATCTGCAGGATGGTAAAAGTTTATCCCGTCCGCTCGCTGGTGTGCTGTTGGAAAGATGGCTGATAGTCCCGTGCCCAGCATGAACTCACGACGACGAATATTTGAATGCATCCTTACCTCCAATGGGTTCCGATTGCTTCCATTCCAGTCCGGACTCATTGCATAAGGTGCGGCTGAGGAAACAGCAGTCGCTAATTTCATCCGCCTTCGCGTCACTTTGTACACACGCAGCTTCCCTTATGACTTCGACGTGTCCTCCAGCGCGATTGCCTTCACAGAGCCAAAAACGCGCTGCCCTGTTCTACAAACAAACCGAACCGCCCGGATCGGAGCGACGGGTGGTGCAACTGGAGCGCGAGGACGTCGTCAACGTAGGCGAGATTGGTCGGCCCGAACGCCAGGATTCGTAACAGATAAGGTCTCCCCCGCGCAATTCTCCATTTGCGTGCTTCGATTCGCGGGAAATCCCGCCTTTTCGTGAACGGCACCTTCCCTGCGTCACTGAGTTGGTTTAGGGGTGACGCTCTTTTGTCTACGCCCGAGTTCCTTAAAAGGGATTGGAAGGCATCATCTCCCAGGCTTTCACAGTCGCGAACTTAGCCACGCCTCCCGTGGCGAACAAGATCGCTCCTCGACTGTCCTGGCCAGCGGGATAAACGCGACGGCAGATTGCCTGGCGGTCGTTGGCAAAAATCTCCACCACCGGCTTGTCCACAAACACTCGCAATTGCAGAGTCTCGCCCGTCTTTAGGGACAACGGCGCGCGCTCGACCACTCTTCGGCCATCGGCACCGCTACTCGTGGCATCGAAAACCAGTTCTTTCGCCTCGGCGTCAAAGTACAAGAGCGTTTCCTCCAGCCCGTCGCCGGAGGCACGTACTTTCACGCCGCAGCGCTTCGCGGGGCCCACCTCGATCTCCATCCAGAGCTCACACGATTCTCCGGCGATTCCTTCGAGTTGTTTCGTTTCGCCGTCGGCCAGTTGCACGCTGCTCCATGTTTTCTCGTGGTAGCGCAGCATTTCCAGTTCCGGCACGGGGCGCACGCGCAAGGTTCCGTCATCGCCGAGCCAGAGCGTGCGGGGCAGTCCATAGACGCCGGACCAGCCTCTTTCCTTATCTCCTTTGGGGTTGTCCAGCAACCACGACCACATGATCTGGCGCCCGCGATCATCCACCAGCGCTTCCGGCGCGAAATAGGTATTGTCTACCCAGGTCATCCGTCCGTGGTTGTTCGGGTGGAACCGGTCGCCACGGTAATCTCCCACGTAGTACTGGCAGCCTTTGTTGTGGCTGATGAAGAGAAGAAGGTATTTCCCGCTCGGTGGCCCGCCATCCGGACTCATTGGCAGCGGCAGGAAACTCGGGCACATGTTGTCCTCGCTGCGGTCGGTCCACTGCGGATTCCTTTCGTAGAAAACGTGGAGATACTTCCAGTTCTTCAGGTCATCCGAGACAAACAGGTAGACGCGGTCGCCTTGTTCGGAAAGCGGGGCGTCCGCGGCGCGTCCGATTTTCTTCAGCACGGGCAGATTGCCGGTCAGTAGATAGTAGCGCCCGTCCTTCTTCCAAATGTTCGTCGGATCGGCCGAGCCGTAGAAATAGGTTTTGCCGTCCTGATCCTTGACTTCGGTAACGCCCCATTCGGTGGACTTAATGACCGGATTGGTTTCGAACTTCGTCCAGGAATCGAAGTAAGGGCCGCGGCTCCTGGCCAGGCCGATTCCGCGAGCGCCCCACAGCATCCAGTAGGACAGATAGGCGGTGCCGTCGTCATCCACGAACGCGCCGCCGCTGAAGCAGCCCTCGTCACCGTGGCCGGGGCCAATCGCGTCGGGATGATGCCGCCAGTGGACGAGGTCCCGGCTGGAGACGTGTCCCCAACAGAAACCGGAGCCGTTGCGATTATAGAGATACATCAGGTGATAACGCCCGTTGTGGCAAAAAGCGCCGTTCGGATCTCCGGGGTTAGCAATGTCTTCCGGCGGAACAAAATGGTAACCAGGGCGATAAGGATCGGCGAGCAACCGCTCCCGCAGCAAGCGCGTGGAACGGACCACTTCATCCGGAACCGGACCGCTGAACGACCACTCTTTCGGAACAGCTACGCGCTGTCCACTGTCGGGCGGTGAGGTGTTGACTTGGGCGCCTTTCGCGAGATTTCCTGGCAGGGCACCTGCCACCATCAATTGCAGAATCTGCCTTCGTCCGGTTCGCACGTGTCGATCTCCGCTGCTGCGCGAACCGGCGGGTGCTTCCCGTTTGACACCGTCACCAAAGGAGTTCTTCCTCATCATTGGTCACCTCCTGACCCAGCATAGCCGGCTGTCTCACGCTGAGGCCGCTGCGGCCTGGTTCTGTATCCATTTCTGCAGTTGCCCAACGAGTAGTTGAGCGTCTTCAGGTTTCTTCAACCTGATCCAACATTCGATCAAAGGTCTCCAGGCTCTTCACCACTGGCGACCCGTTCCCAAGGTTCGATCACGAGCGTTTCCTCGCCCAACTTGTGGACGAGTTTGTTACCGACCTTGCCGAATCCGCTCGGCGCCGCGGCGCTCGTCGTACTGGTCGCCTGCTGCGAAAGAGTTGGCGGCACCCCTGCCAGGGCCTCCGCCCCGATAGAAGTGTTCAGAAACTCGCGTCGCTTCATGAGTGTTTTCTCCCCTCGACGGTTGAAGTTCCGAAGCGCCACTGGAGCGGAACTCTCCGGGGCTCACCCACCCGGCCGTCTTTCATGACAGCCCAAACGTAGTTGTATTGACAGTCCATGATGATCGACCTGCGGCTTTTCACTCTGAATGAGGTAGTCCACACGTCCTGTGCCTCGTCGTAGCGCAGCAACCGATCTTCGGCTGGAAGACCCGTGGACACATAGACGCCTTGCAGTTCGCTGGCCGGCACGTTCGTCGTCACCCTGAGATACGCGGTCTCTCCTTCACGGAGCGCGTCGGGGGTCATGCTCGCCGAGAGGATCACCGGAGTGCGCGCGTTACGCCGCCACCGCACAGGCATCTCCGGATCGACGGGCTTATCATAGACTACCCTCCCGCGAGCCGGACCGCGGGCCGGCGTTACTTCAGTGGAGATGCGCGCTGCAGGGTAGTCCAGGTACGGCCCGAGGAACTGGTTCGCGCCCAGTCCAACTAGCCGGAGCAGGAGCGTGTTTTCGGCGCCCCACACCAACCCATTTGTAAGGTCCGCATAGGCTATGATGCGCGTCTTGCGGACAGTGAACCAATCCACTTTGAGGTCTTTCCTATTGACCTGCAGTTCGAGACCGCCGACAAGTTCGGCGTCAGTGAAAGGAACGACCAGGAACAGCCGGTCAGGGCGTGCCCAGGTGAACACATCGGGCAGCTTCTTTTCGCTCTGCCAGCGCTCGAGCAGAGGCTCGATCTCACTGTAGTTCGCGGGCCGCGCTGCCTCGAGCAGCTTCCGCATCGATAAGCCGGCATGAAATGTGGTAGCCAACGTCAGATCCCGCGACTCCTCGTGGAACGGGAAGTAAAATGCCTGCCCATTTGCGGTGCGCCAGTTGTCCAGGAAGCGCGCCAGCGGTTCTCCCTTAAAGCGAGCCGTGGCTCGGATGTACTCTCCATCAGCTTTGAACGGGATGGCATGTCCATTCACTCTGACCGAAGATACGGCGTTGCCCTCCGAGGTTAGTACCGCGAGAGCCAGTGTTTCCCCGGCTTGCCCCACCGCGCCATCGATTTCCAACATCCCGCCATTTACTCGGACATTCCCCGAACAGCCGAAGAGCACTGGGGCTTGCTCCGCCTGGGCAGCGTTCAATTCGAGGAGCATGATCTCGTACGCGGGAACGACTACCGTGACCGTACTTCCGTGAGACCAGACTCCCCATTGGTGCACGTCGTCTAGAACTTTCACACCCTCTCTCGGGTAAAGTTCCTTCAACGTGTACCGCCCCGCCTCGTTGAGCCCTATCTGATGATCGAGAGTAAGCCGGGTGCGTGCAGGTCTCGGACTGGGGTTGCACAAGAAGATAAAGCCATGATTGCCCTTAATACGTGCGTGGCCGTCCACGCCCCCGGGCCGGATTTGGTCCCCGAAGGTAACCTGATACTTGACATATCGGAAGTTCTCGCGTGCCCATCCGAGCCACTTTCGGTAGAAGTTGCGGAATTGTGGTCCTGCGACATTGTCGATATCCTCCGGCAAGATACACGCGGTGACGCTTCCCCCCATGGCCAGACCCGACATCAGGCTGTACCTCCAACCGAAGTGGTCCCAGACCTTCGTTAGGTTTGGATCGAAGCTGTTCTCCTGGATGCGGTGCACAAGTGCGTGGTTAATTGCTGCGGGCAGGAACCGGAAATTTTCGTTCCACCAACTCTGAAGCCGCACGCCGTCGGCATTGATGCGGTCGGCATGAAGGTCCGGGTGCATGCTTGCCAGGAATGGCACCGTCTGTTCCCAGTAGGCTTCGTGCTGGTCGAAGTACTTTAGACCCCAGAGGCCGTATTCTTTTCTGCCGTAGAAACCTTGGATGTAGAGCCCCGGAAACTCGTCCTTCAGCCGCCGGATCAGCGCCGTGGCGTTCCGCCAGCCTTTGTAGCCGCCCTTACCGGGCAAGTGGCCGTGTTTGTCGGAGTGGCAGAAGAGGCCATTTCCCGGCCCGGGATCCCAGGACCAGAGCGACAGCCCGTATTTCGCGATCGTGTTTCGCTGGACTGCAAACCACCACCCCGCGTAGGCGTCCGAAGCCATGCAATTCTCCTGCCCGATTTCGCCGTACATGTCGACTTTCTTCCAGTCCCTGTGCTCGGGCGCGAACGGCAGCGCACAGGCGTTGCCTCTATCTCCCTGCGCTGCTACACCCATGTAGAAACCGAACTTCAGTCCTTTATCAGCCGCATGGGCGAGAATGCGCTCGGCCGGGGACCCGGCCGGCGCCATAGTCCAGGAACTCGCGGGATCGCTCGTGGGCATCTCCGGCCGGGCGAGGGGATTGAAAATCACCATGTCTCCGCCAAGCTCCCGGAACGTATCGATCATTCGCCGATACTTCGCCTCGACCGCCTCTGTTTGCGGCAACTGCTCTATGGGATACCAATAGCAGTATAGGATCGACAGGAATCTGTCCACGCGCAAAGCGAGATACTCCGACGCGAACGCCTGCATCGCGCGGATTTCGTTCTGATCAAGCGGGATGTGGCCGGCGGGGTTGCGAAACCGCGGCCGGTGCACTTTCTCCTCGGCGCACCAGGCGTTTTTCGGATAATGATCCGCAACCAGCCGGCCGGAATTTGCATAGATGCCTATGAACTGGGCCTCGCTCTCGTAGGTTTCCTCCCCTCTCAGCTGCAGCGCCGGCTCGTAAGAAAACGCAGCGTTGTCACCTTTGATCGCCAGATCAAAGAACGGATTCTCGATTCCGGCGAACAGGCCCCCCTTAGCCCAGCGCAGAAACGCGACGGTCGGCGCGTTCCAGAACGTGTCATACCGCACCGTTTCCCGGGGCGGGTTGCGAAATGCGGTCCGCCCCAGTTCGACGTTCTGCAGTGTCAACGGCACTTCCAGATTGGAGACGGCGAGAGAACGCTTTGCGTACTGCGCATTCTCGGCCAGCGAGTACTCGAGCGAAACACTGGCAATCCCGGGCCAGTTGAACGCAAAAGAGGCACGGCCGGGCTTTCGCTCGCTGCGTATGAACTGTGCCTGTCGCGAGGTAAACGTACCGCGGTCGGTGGCCAAACGGAGACTGTCCTCCTCGATTTCGTACATCTCACGCGCATCGAAGTTCTCGATACGCTGAATCTCACCCTGCGGCGAGAGATGGACTGCGAGCCGCGAGTTGCGCAGAACAATCGGCTCGCCCACACCACCTGCCGCCGGCGCGGCGGCTGCCAGGGCGAGTAACTGCCTCCGTGTCATCTTCATCCAAACACTTCCAGGCCGGCCTTGTCGCTACCAGAGGCCGTCAGATCGTAGACAGTCTCAAACCTCGGAAACCGCTTCGCCGTGGTTAACGAATGCCCCCGTGTGCCTCGTCCATCGCCGCGCAATATGGCCGATTTCACGGTGAAGTCTCCTGTGTGGGGTTCAGGCCGTCGATAGCCGTAAGTTCCGGAACCGAGCCGTGCCCTCTTTGACGAACACTCCCCAATTGCCCATGCTCAGGTTGTACATCCGGGTGCTCATGGCCATCTTGCCGTTCGCATACACAACGCCCACGGTTCCATCTACGAGGATCTTCAGTTCGACCGGCTTCCCGGGAGCGAGTGCAACCGGACGCTCGAGTTCAACCATGAAGGGCACGTCCCCGGGCCGCGGCCACGTGTCGAACACCATTCGGTTCGCCCCAGGCTCCAGACGGACATAGTACGCCGACTCGAAGTCGTCGCTCGACCGCAGCATGATGCCGCAGCCACGGGTACCGCGGTCGAACTCGAGGGTGGCTTCGATCTTGCAGCGGCTCGGCATCGCTCCGGCAGGCGCGCACCCGAACGACCCGGGCGCCGCAAGCCGGACGGTGTTCCGGTCGATGCGGGCATCGCCCAGGCCGGTCCGCAGCTCGAACGGTGCAGGTTTTGAGAAGGCGGCATCCACCGTGGCCGGCACGTTGACCGAGAGCGTACCGTCCCGCTCCTGTGAGAGTTCGTGAACCACAAGATTGCCGCCCCAGTTCCACGGCCGGTAGTCTTTGCTCTCGCTGCGCGTCGGATTCCAACCAAAAAGGAACCTCCGGTGGCCGTCGGAGGCGGTCTTAGCCGCGTAATATGCCCGAGTGTCGAACGTGTCATCCCGGGGAGTGAGCCACGGCCCCCTCAAGTTTCTCGCCATCCGGTACCGGGTCTTGCATGCATCCGAGTACTCCGAGAAGAGCAGGTACCACCAGTCACCTATCCGGAAGAGGTCAGGGCACTCATGCGCGTGGTACAGACCCGGCACAAACAGCGGCTCCCGCACTTCCCAGCGCTTTAGGTCCTTAGACGCGCACAGCGCAGTGCAGCCCCGGCGGCGTGAAGGTCCGGCTTTGAGACGCGCGCACACCAGCATCCAGTATTCGCGCGCCTCGTCGTTCCAGAAAACGAACGGGTCGCGCCAGTCGTCCACTTCATATTTCCCGCCGGGCGAGCCGAACGTGTCCGCCGACACCTTCGTCCAGTGCAGCAGGTCCGTGCTCTCGGCGTGCATGATCAGTTGCTGCTGCTTCCCGGCCTTGCGGAGATACGGGTTGTGCCCGGTGTAGAAGATGTGGAACCGGCCCAGACCCTCTACTGCCGACCCCGTAAAGACGTACAGGTCCTGCTGGTCTTTCGAGCCCCGAGCAAGCATCTCCCCGCGCTCGCTGAAATGGACAAAATCGCTGGTGGTGATGAGATACCACGGCGTGCCCTCACCGAATTTCTCCCTGTTCCGCCAATCGTGCAGGTAATACAAGTAATACTCGCCCTTTGCGTACAACGGTATGAAATCCGCGGCCCACGCGCTCGCGGGCTTATAGAAGAAATCTCTCTCTGTTGAACCCTGTGCTAGCGAAAACGCGCTTCCGCGCACCGCCATCGCGATCGGTGTGGTCACTGCTACGCGGGAAAATTCTCGTCTGGTCATGGTTCTCTCCTTTGTATATCGTGATAGTAGAGCAGCCAGTTCATCGGGATTCGCTTTGTCTCGCTGACCCTGCCATCTTTCGATGCAGCCCGCACGTCGCATCGGTGAACGGGACGACCAGCAGCAGCCGGTCGGGCCAAGCGCAGGGGAAACCCTCGCGCTACCTGCCCATCTCGAGCAGTTCCTTGACTGGTCCTGCGGTTTCGACCCGTTTGCCGGCGGTTTCCAGCAACCGCTTGATCTCTGGGTCCGCCTGAAATGTCGTCTGCTGAGCAGCACCTAGCGCAGTACTCGGAAGAGCCACGGATTCTCTTCGCGTTAGGCGCATGACCTCTCCACCCTAGACCCGAACACGGCGGGGGAGGGCGTACGTCAACCGCCCTCCGCCCGATACATCACCAGGCGAGGTCCACCTGGTCTACCGTTTACAGCTATGGCCCGGTTACCACACAACGCGCAACGCGCCCTGGATGTTCCGGCCCGGGTACGCGCTGATAGAGCTGCCGAAGAGCGCGTTGCTCGTGTCACCGACTACTTGGGTCAAATTCACACGGTTCCAGGCATTAAACACATCCGCCCGGAACTGTGTCTTGATGCGCTCGGTCACCTTGAACGACTTGGACAAGCTGAGGTCAGTGCTGGCGTAACCCGGCCCGCGGTATGTATTCCGGCCCAGGTTGCCGTCCGTGCCAAGCGCCGGCACCGGGAAGTTAGCCGCTGCGAAAATGCGGTTCGGGTACTCGTAATTGATCCTGCTCAGACCGCCATTGAGGATCTGTCCCGCCGGCGCATTCGGCCGGTCGAGGACGTACCCATCCGCGTTGTAATCGCATCCGGAGTTCCGGACAATCTGCCCGCTGGCATCCCGAACCGGCACAAACGCCTGGCTGCACGTGACCGTAAACGGGGGTGAGCCCTGGAGAATGGTGACCTCTGCGAGTTGCCAGCCATTCAGAGCGAAGCCGAGCGCTCTCGACGAAGTTGCCTTCGGTAGCGCGTAAACAAGCGCCATGGCCAGTTTCCGCGAGATGTCGAAATCGGACACGCCGTACTGGAGTTTCATGTTGATGGGATTGACAACCGGCAGACCGCCGCAGGACGGGCAACCGTAGCTGCTGGACGTGTCCATGGCCTTGCCGAACGTGAACGCGGCTTGGAAATCGAGGCCGAAGCTGTACCGCTTCTTGATGCTGAAGTTCCCGCCGTTGTAATGGGCGGCGCCGTTGTTCTGGCCGTAGTCCATCGTGCCGAAACTCGTGTTCAGACGGACGAGCTGGCCGTTGTTCTGGACCAGGGAACCGTTGAAACGGTTTACATCATATGATTGGTACAGCTTCCGTCCCGTGGAACCGACATAGTTACCCTCAACCACCCATTGGTTCCACAACGAATACTGGAGACCGAAAAACCAATTGAACGTGTAAGGCGTTACCAGGTTTCCGGCAACGCCCGCCACCCGGTAGTTCAGGCCGACCAGCCCGCCTTTTGAATCCACTAACAGCGGGAGATTCGGCAGGGAAGGGCAGTCGAACGGCGGTTTGTTCAATTTGCAAAGCCCGTATACCGGGACAATCGGGGCCGTCTGCTGCGATGCGGTGGCGACGCCGTAAATAGGGGGCTCGAGTATGGACTCGGCGAATAGCTGCGAGGAAAAACGATCGTAGAACATCCCGACACCCGCGCGGACCGAGAGGTTGCCCTTGTCGGTAGGATCCCACGCGACGCCAAGCCGCGGTGCGAAGTTGTTCCAATCCTCTCCCAGCTTTGGCTTTCCCACGACCGAGCGGGCATTGGCCACCCGTTCACCGAAGCTATTCCCGCTTCCCATAATGAGGCGCGTGAACACGTTGTGGTCTTCTGTCGGCCAGAGATACGCGTCCCACCGCAGCCCGAGGTTCAGCGTGAGATTGCGGCGGGCCTTCCAGTCGTCCTGGATAAAGGCGCCGAAGGCGTTCATGTGAACGGTCATGTCGGGACCTGCTACGCCGTGCTGGCCTGTCTGCATATTGAATCCGATGTTTCCCTCCGAAAACGGAGCGTCCAACGCGAAGTCATACAAGTTCAGGAACGTGTAATTGGGCCTCAGGTAGTTCACCCCGAACTTAGCCAGCAGATGGTCTCTGACGAAATTCACCCCCATCTTGAAATTGTGGCTGCCGCGATTGTAGATGACGAGGTCCCGCCACTCGTAGTTCTGCTGGATGTACACCGCGTCCGCAGCGCTGTTACCGTAGGCCGAAATGCCCGGGATCGTAAGCTTTGGGATTATAGGGTCGGCGTACGGACTCTCGCCTCGCACCCAATCGATCGCGAACGAAGTCTCGTTCATAAGCTTGGGGCTAAACAGGTGCGTTTCGTTGACGTTTATATACCTGGTTCTGTTGGGGTTGTTTCCTACGCTTGGTGGTTGCTGGAATACAGGGTAGGGGTTCGAGGTACCTGAGTTAACGTACGTGCTGAAAGTGCTTGCGTAGAAACGGTCCGCGTCGCCGTTGAACATGTGGTCGAGGCGTCCGTTCACCTGGACCCCGTTCCGGAACGGCGTGCGGTTCATTACTGCCGGCATCGTGAGCTGGAAATTGCACGGCAACTGCCCGATCGGTGTCGTCACCAGGGAGCCGGCCCCACCGGGTAGCCCATCGCAGGCGCCGATGTTCGGCACGACGCCGGCCAGCGGGCCAGCATACAGCGCGCTAGCCACCGGCCCGGCGCCGGCAGCGATCGGCGTGACTTGGGCCGGCGCGTTTTGCATGACGAATGTCGAAATGTTCTGCGGGTACCGCTGGCTCACGTAGTTGATGAACTGAGGCGTGACGACTGTTACGTTGGACGTTGTCGCCACACCGGAGCGCAGGGTATCGACTGCGGCAAAGTAAAACGTCCGGTCCTTGCGGATGGGGCCGCCAAATGTGCCCCCAAACTCGTTCCGCCGGAACACCGGGACCTTGTTTTGGAACACGTTTCGGCTGGTCAAGGCGTTATTGGTGTGAAACTCCGAAACGCTCCCGTGGATCTGGTTCGTGCCTTGTTTCGTGATTACATTCACGATTGCCGAGGAGTTTCGGCCGTACTCGGCCGAGAAGTTGTTGACCGAGATCCGGACTTCCTCAACGGTGTCCGGACTCGGATTGATGTTCAAAACGCCGCCCCGCGGGGCACCGTTCACGGACGCGGAATCCACCTGAAAGTTGTTCCCCTCCGCCCGTTGACCGTTGGCGTTCATATTCGGGCCGTATTCGGCGGCATAGATGTCACCGAGGGCCTGGGCATACGCTTGTCCGCCGCCGGTCGCAAGCCCCGTGATACCCGGAGTCAGCACGACCATCGTGAAGAAATTCCTGCCAACCAGCGGCAGCTCCGAGAGCTCCCGCCTAGGTATCACGGTCGAGATCCTCGCCTCGGACCTCTCGACGAGCGGGGCCGCGGCCGTGACGCTCACCTCGGTCTCAGCCGATCCCAGTTCGAGCGAAATATTCAAGGTCTTCATTTGTGAGACCTGGAGCTCGATGTCATTCTGGACAGATGTCTTGAAGCCGGCGGCGGACACAGTAAGGCTGAACACGCCCGCGCTGACAGCCGAGATGCGAAAATAGCCGGCATCGGATGTCTTAATCGTCCGAACTAATCCGGTTTGGGGGTTCTTCAGGGTTACCGTCGCGGCAGGCACGACCGCACCGCTCGGGTCTAATATGGTCCCTTCAATCCCACTGAGGAACTGCGCCTGAGCGGGGATTGCGACCAGAAACGAGATGATGAGCAGCAGCGAGAGCATGGGGAAAATCCCGGAAACCGTCCTCCCAAGCCTCACACGACCGACGTTGACACCGCACATAGACTACCTCCTGCTCCTAGTTTGCCACACGTTCGCGGCAGCGTTCCTCACTTCTTGATGAAAAAACAATGAGCGTCTCCTGATCCCGTTATGAGGAGTTCATCAACTCATTGCCTGCCGGAAAGGCGAGATCATCAGAAGTGCGTGAAGACTTCCTCCTTAAGATATAGTAATCTCAAAGGTTGTACGGAAGGAGGAGATTGAGGTGAAGCGAGCCGGGCAGCGGGTCGCAGACTTCATATGGGTGGCGCTGCTGTTGTTGCCCGGGCCGGTCGCTGGCCAACCGGCTGCCTCGCGCTACCAGGAGGCAGCATCCTTTCTCCGGCTCGGCCAGCCGGCACGCGCCGCGACCTTGCTCAGGGACGTACTCAGAGAATCTCCCTCCGATTTCAGAGCTCACAATCTGATGGGGCTCGCCCTTGCCGCTTCTGGGGAGCGCGAGCCGGCGAACGCCCACTTCCGCTCTGCGTTCGAACTCAATCCACGTTTCTACCCCGCCCTGAAGAATCTCGCCCTCAATGAGTTAGCGATGGGCAGGTCCGAGGCTGGCAAGGCTCATATGCTCGAGGTGCTCAAGTTGGCGCCCGCCGATCCGGTCGCCCACCTCGCGTTAGCCGAAATGGACTTCGGTGGCCGCCGTTTCCGAAGCGCACTCGCGCATTACGACCGGAGCAGAGACCTCGCCTTGCGCGACCCGCAAACCAGCTTGAACCTGGCCAGGACTTGTCTCGAACTGGCGCTGCGGACCAAGGCACTCGCGGTGCTGGAACAGGTGCCGCCCGAGGCCGATGCGGCAGTGCAGTTGCAGACCGGGCTTTTGCTGATGCAGTTGGAGAAGTATGAACAGGCGGCGCGGCGGTTCGGACTGGCCCGCAAGGGGTATCCCTATCAGGCCGGCTTCAATCTCGCGCTGGCATATCTGAAAACGCGCGATTATGCCGCGACGATCCGAACCGGCGAGGAGTTGATCTCCCAGGGTTTCCAAAAGGCAGAGGTCTACAACCTCATTGCCGACGCCTACGAGGCCAACGGTGATGCCCAGAAGGCTTACGACACGCTCCGCCAGGCGGCGCAGCTAACTCCTAATGAAGAAGGCACTTACCTCGACTTGGCTTCCATCTGCATCAACCGTGACCGCTACGAAGTCGCACTCCAGATTGTCGACATCGGTCTCGAGCATCTGCCACGGTCAGAAAGGCTGCGAATCCATCGCGGAGTCATTATGGCGATGACCAGCCAGTTCGAGCAGGCCCAGGCGGAGTTCCAGATGGCAATCAAACTGGCGCCGCGAGCATCGCTCCCGTACGCCGCCTTGGCGAGTCTGCTGATACGCAAGGGTGAATTGCCCAAGGCTGTTGAGCTCCTCCGACGAAGATCAGCGAGCGGCCCGGCTGACTTCCTCATCGAGAGCCTGCTCGGCGATGCGCTCGGCCGCAGCCGCCCTGATCCGGGAAGTCGCGACGAAACCGAAGCGGTCAGGGCGTTGCAGAAATCTATACAGCTCAACCCGCGGTTCGCCCCGTCCCGCAGCGCGCTCGGCAAGCTGTATGTCCGGCGCAATGAGCTCGCCCGCGCAATAAAGGAGCTCGAGAAAGCCATCGAACTTGACCCCGAGAATACTGCTGCTAGCTATGACCTTGCCCAGATCTACAGGAAAAAAGGCGATGCAGCGCGCGCGCGGGAGCTCTTCGCTAGAGTCAAGAAAGTGAAGGCGGACGGGTTGAACCGCGCAATTGAACAGCGGCTTGCGTACATCGCGCAGGAGACTGCGAAACCGTGATGTTCGAACGTACTTCCTGCACCCGACGCGTAGAAGCCGGAGGTCCTACTCGGCAATCCGGACCAGCGAAGATGCGATCCGGTGAGCAAACTCGTCCTGGACGGCCAGCGAGTCGCTGAAGGAGATGTCGAAGATATCAGCCCAGAGGGTAATCCCGGTGCGGCAGTCGATGAGTTTTGCGCTCACGCGCAAGCGGTCCCCTGCCCGCTGAACGGCCCCATCCAAGACGGCATCGGCTGTGAGTTCCCGGCAAACCCTTGACGGGTCGATATTCGTCCCGGTATACCTTGCCACTGCCCTGGTGCTTGACAATGTGAATCTCCGACTCTGGCTAAGCCTCGTGCTTAGCGTGTCCGCCAGGCCCAGTTGGAGCGAAGGGTCCAGCGCTCCTGCGAGGGATTGGAAAGGAAGGATAGCCAGCGTCTTCGGTTGACTCCGGTGCGCACCCGAGCGGTTTGCGAGCGCGAAGAGCCCCCCGCCAACCAACGTGGCCAGAACACACGTGATGGCGGCCGGTCTCGTCAGTTTCCGCCATCTGTTGGGAGTTGGCGCGAGGTCCGCCGTGGAGTTCGCGCAGTTCGCGGCTCGATAACGAATGCCCTCTACCGATGGTCCGTCTTCCTCGACCTCCACGGCGAACCGGTACCCGCGCCGCGGGATCGTCTCGATGTACTCCGCCCCGCTCTCCTTTTCTCCCAGTTCCTTCCGCAAACCACAGATCGTCTGTGTAAGGCTGCCCTCCTGGACAAAGGTGTTCGGCCACAGTGCCTGCAGCAACTCATGCTTCTCGATCACGACCTTAGGCTTACTGAGAAACAACAGCAGACTGTCGTAAGCTTTGGGCGTGACTGCAACCTTCTTGCCGTTATGCGTCAGGAGCTGTTCGGCGGTATCGAGCTCGAATGGTCCGAACCTGTACACTCGCGTTTTGGATTTCGGAGGAACAGCAATCGGAAACCCAACAACGCCGGCCGAAGCACCATTACAGTTCGCGGAGGCCCCCGGGGGCGGGGTTCGCTTGGAACTGCTTCGATCTTCTGGAACATCCGGGAATCGCCGCCTTTCATCGTACTGTCTCTGCAGCATAGGCTTGGCCTCAAAAATCTGAAACTAGCAATGGTTTCCCATTGCGAGGACGGCGGAAGCGACCGTCAGCAAACCGAGTCCAGTGGCGAGATTGCCCAAGGGTCCGGCACCCACGCCGCGCCATTCCCCCGTAACCAAACCGGAAAGATTCGCCGCGAGAATGACGAATATTGAGAACAGGCCCCAGCCAATGGCGGCGCCCGATGGACCGAGGTGGGTCGTAGCCACACCATAAAGGGCAATGGACCCCATCCATAGGATGCCCATGAGCACGGCCGCAGCCCAGTCATAGGTTCGGGCGCTGAATGCCGCCCACGTCCGGTTTCGATTCAGCAGATAGACAGCATAGCCAAGGTTGATCGGCAATCCGCCCAGCAGCGTGACAACCCAGACGGCATAGGTCGCGTTTCCCGGACTTGCACCCTGTTCCACAGCGCGCTTCACAATTGGGCCGCCGAACGCAAGAGCGTAATTCAACATCGGAGTCAGGATGCCGGCGGCGACGGTGACGGCCACGGCCTTCCGGTACCCGCCGACAGGAGCGCGGCTTGGCTTCGCGGCGAGGACGCCTTCCCGTCGCCGGCCTGCCTTGGCGCACAGGTAGATGCCGGCGAGCATGATCCCCATGCCGCCGATAACCAGCGCGCCCTTGACCGAGAGCAGGGTACCAGACTCCCGGCTTACCAACGGGATCAGCGTGCCCAGCACAGCCGAGAGTCCGATAACAATCGCGAACGTCAATGCCATGCCCACCCGCGCCACCGAGATCCCCAGCAGAACCTGCGAGACGCCCCAGCCCGCTCCGAACAGCATTGGCTTGGCGATCTGCCACCCTGGCACGGACGAATACACCTTTATGAGGTCTGGTATCGTGAGCAGGGCCAGAAACCCCGGCACGAGACAGAATGCCACGAGCGAGTAGAGCGCCCAGAAGTTCTCCCAACGCCACTTCCTAGCACCCTTCATGGGTAGGGTGAAGTTGCCGTTAGCGAACGCCGCCAATACGGTCATCAGCAGCCCGAGCCAGAATTCCAATCCGCACCTCCAGATAGAACGGAACACGCTGCTGGCGCCGCTGCGAATCCGCATAACGATCCGCCGCCACACCAGTTCCAGGCATATTGGTCTGTGCCAGCCGGTTTGCCAAGGGATTCACAGTGACGGCGTGATCGGCGCCAGGCGCGTTTGACCGTTTCCGGACGGCGTTTCACCGTATTAAACAGTGTTAAACCCTTAATCCCTCTGTGCCGTTTTATCTAAGGCCGCATCCTCAGGATCTTCCCCAAGGTCAAAGCCAAGGGCCACGCCGCCCAGGTCCTGGCCGCGCTCGGCTAACGCGCCGCTTCGGTCGAGAACTTGTAGATCGTGGTGGTGTGGTACCGC
>Ga0187866_1001525_pt1 | contig 21418 bp, 18 predicted proteins | sample June2016WEW_11_1_3_FD_133013 | JGI IMG/M metagenome (GOLD analysis project Ga0187866, IMG submission 133013) | Peatland microbial communities from SPRUCE experiment site at the Marcell Experimental Forest, Minnesota, USA - June2016WEW_11_150 | ecosystem: Environmental > Terrestrial > Soil >...
AGCGCGAGGGCGAACTTTGTCTTCATTCCTTTGGAAAGCGCCATGAACTTCTTCTTGGGAGACAGGCCGAAGCGATTTAGGAGCGATGAGAATTTTTTGCTGTCCCATTTAGAATAAAATGGGCCAATAGTACTCATCAGCGTCTGGAGGTCTTGATCTTCGTAGAAATATGGCGTGTCGTAGACGAAACCGATGCGGTCTTTTATCTCGACATCGTGTTCAATGTTGTCGAGACCGAAGACCCTGATCTTTCCCCCTTCTCTCCTAATCAGATTCATGATCAGTTTAATGATCGTTGTTTTCCCGGCTCCGTTGGGTCCAACGAGGCCAGTGATGAACCCCTTGGGGATACCGAATGTAACATCCTTGAGCCAGAACCCGGTGTACTCTTTGGCAAGCGCCTCGATTTCAATGACGTTTTCCATTAGTCTTCCTTCAGGAGCAGTGAGAGCATCCGTTCAAGTTCTTTTGGTTTCACTCCAAGTATTTTTGCCGCTTCCACCGCTTCTGCGAGCTTTGATTCGATGAGCTTTCGTTTCTTTTCTTTCAGCAGCTCCTTGTTCTTCGCCGAAATGAACGTCCCCTTCCCGGCAACCGAGGAGAGAAGCCCTTCCTTCTCCAGATCGTCGTAGGCACGCTTCGTGGTGATGACGCTGATCTGCAGATCCATCGCAAGTTTCCTGATGGACGGAAGTGCTTCCCCATCACCGAGCTCGCCCGTGACGATCTGATGCTTGATCTCGTTCTTGATCTGCTCGTAGATCGGATCGGGAGAGGAATTTGATATGAGGATTTTCATTGGGCTCTGGATCAGGACAAACCGGTGCTGGAATCTCCCACTGTATATACTGTGTATACTATACATATACAGTTAGACAAAGTCAAGAAGAAAATGGACCGTTTTTGGGAGACGAAACTAGATAGGAACGGAAAGGTATGATTTAGCGAAAAGCCGGCCGCTCGGGCAGAGTTAGAGCCACAGCGCTCGTCAGGTGCTATGCTCTCAAGGCGAACCTAACTCCAAAAAACAGTAGACATCCTGAGCGGAGGGAGCGTTTTCCGCGACCGTAGTCGAAGGATGATTCCCTTAGAGTTCGATCGCGAGGACACCCGCAGGGTCGAAGGATCTGCAAACACTGAACACCCTTCGACTTCGCACATGGCAATCCTCAGGGGCTCCGCTCAGGGTGTCTTGATTTTTTGGGGGGCAATACCCGAAAATACTTATGACATCCTGAGCGGAGGGAGCATTTTCTGCAACCGTAGTCGAACCCTTCGACGACGCTCAGGGTTCGACCCTGAGGATACCCGAAGGGTCGAAGGATGCCCCCGATGAGTACTGCGAACGAGCTCAGGCGGAAAGTGCGAAATCAACTGCGGCGAGTGAATGAATCCGCGTCGTGTCGAAGACCGGGAGATCGGTGTCCTCCTGCTTGATCAGAAGCGGTATCTCCGTGCAGCCAAGTATGACGCCTTCTGCTCCCTGTTTCTGAAGCTTCTGAATGATATCGAGGAATCCTTGTTTGCTCTTCGGAAGAAAGATTGTCTTGACCAACTCATCGTTGATCGTCCGCTGAATGAACTCCCTCTCATCTTTCTCGGGAACCAGGACCTCGATACCGGCATCGTTCAGTTTCTTCCGGTAGAATTCCCGTTCCATGGTCATCCGTGTCCCCAGCAGCCCGACCTTCTTCATGGACTTTAGCCGGATTTGCTTCGCGGTCGCCTCTACGATGTGAATGAGTGGAACCGGAACCGCTGCCTGGACTCGCTCCGCGTGCATGTGCATCGTGTTCGCACAGAGGAGAATGCAATCCGCCCCGATGCTGACCAGTTTCTTCGACGCATCCGTGAGCAGTGCTCCCACTCCATCGAAATCCCCTTTCGCGTGCAGCGCATCGATCTCTCCAAAATCCACTGAATAGAGAAGGATCTTTGCGGTACTCTGGCCACCTCGACGACTGTTCACTTCATGGTTGATGATGCGGTAATAATCAATCGTGGAAATCCAGCCGGTCCCTCCCACCAATCCAATTGTTTTCATTTAACAATCTCCTTCTGATTGACTCCTGTGTGCTCACGACTCCTATACTTCATACTCATATACTTACTACTCATATACTCACTACTCATATTCTGTAAAGATACGACATTTTGAAAAAGAACCCACGCTGCGTTTCCAGGAACCGGTCGCTATCAATGTATCTGTCATTGCTCCATTGGGTTTTCTGATAAAGAGATCCGTAGCCGAGATACATCACAGTCCCGGGGATGTAGGTGAAGGAGGCTAGAAAATCCGTCAGGAGTTGCTCCTTGTACTCGTTGTATTCCACAATCCCCCGGAAGAACAAAAACTTGTTCCACTGATATGTGAGCTTCAGCCGACTAATGAGGTAGGTGTAGATCTCCTGATCATTTGATTCCCTGTAGAAACCGGAATACGAAAGCATCCCATTTGCTTCGAACTGTTCCGACGGCTGATAGATGATGCTCGCCGACACCCGGTCATTGTTCCCCTGATACGGAGTTGCAGGATCATAGTAGATCTCCTTCATTTTTCTGAACACGACCGAAACGCTCATCTGCTTCGTCCATTGCCCTCCACCGGAAATCAGGTATCCGCCCGTCCGGAATCGCTGGGCGAGGAAGATCTCTGTTGAGTACGTGTATTGTGCAAGCACCGACAGGCTCCCCGGTAAGACGCCGAGAGCCGAAATGTGATTGGAAGTTTCCCAGAGCCCGCTCGGCCTGTCCTCCGTTTGGCCGCAGAAGAGCTCGACATCCACCCTTCGGAACAACCCCGACTCGGGATAAATCTTCGGCTTGGCGAGAGCAGCGAGCTGCAGCACACCGGTTCGTGCCACGTACCCCATATTGGCCGCAAAGTTGTCGGAAATGTCCACAACACTGAAATCATAGTCTACATTCCGCGTGTTGTAGAAATAGCGAAGCGCAAGTGATCGCCCAGCATTCTCGGCAGCAGAGCTCGTGTCCTTTGTCCGTGAAAGAAGTCCGTGGTACTCCAGCGTGGCCGACTCATTCACTCTCCACGCTCCGTCAATGCCGCCAAGCCTGTTGAATCCATCCTTCAACTCGATGCCGGCGTAGATCCCGCCGATGTAGCTGTCGTCGTCCAGTGTACGCTTGTACCGGAGAATCGGGAAGAGAGCATAGGCGCCAGCGACATCTTTTCGATCGTCGGGTATCCTGTCCATAGCGTAGATGGAGGCAAGAGTGTTTTTCTCGCTGAGCTTCCCTGTGAGTTTGATACCGAGAAGAGGATTGATGATGGTCCTCGTATGGACGATGGAAACAATCGGATCAAGCGTCGATACTCCCGTTGCAGCAATTCTGAAATTCTCTGCTCCTTCAAGGAAAAAGGGCCTCTTTTCAGGATAGAACAGATCGTACCGAAGATTGATATCAACCTGACCCGCGTCGGCTTCAATCTGGCTAAAGTCCGGATTGTATGTGCCATCCATGATCAGATCGGACGTGATTCCATACTTCGTGGTCAGGCTCGCATCAGGCTTCCGCTCATCGATCACAAGGCTTCCCTGATCCTGGTTGTACTTTTGAGTATATGTCACCGACGGAAGAAGTTCAAAGAGGGTATAGTGTTTCAAATTCTCATAGACCATCGGAAGTGTCTGTGTCTGAAACGACATCCCTCGCTCCGGCTTCAAGCCGGGATACGTTCCGTGCTCCGATTTCCTGCTGATCCTTCTTTCAAAAACGACGCCCATTGTCACTGGATTCGCGTCGCCGTACCTGAGGCTCTTCAGAGGAAGGCAGACCTCGATGACGTACCCCTTCTCATCGATCCGGCCGGCGCTATACCAAACAAAATCGGCTGACAGATCCTCATTCAATCCGATGGCGCGGCTGTCGGACTGTATCCCCAGTGCGTTGATGTAGAAACAATAGAGGGACTGCTGATCATTGAATGAATCGAGGTTGATACAGACCCAATCGTCCGATCGGTTGTTGTCCCGGCTCGTCACAACGGACTTGATCTTGCCCGGCTCACTGTCGAAACACTGGAACGCGAAATAGAGATTTTCGCTGTCGTAGGCCATCCGCACTTCCGTTGCTTCCGACATCACCTTGCCGTAATCGGGATTGTATGTCTTGAAACCCCCGACGACCGGCGCATGCTGCCAGAAGGCCTCATCCAACGTCCCATCGATGACCGGAGGCGTATCGATGCGCAGGGGTCTCAATATCTCCTGTGCCGAAAGAACGCTATGGATAGCGACGAGCAAGATGCAGCCGACGAGTGTTCTGAACCGTGGAATCATCCTTTTACTTTCCCTTAGCTTTGAGACTTGCTACGAAGCGCCCCCATGGGGCAATACTACCATTCGACTCATTGACGGCATCTTGTGATGCTTGTTACACCTCCGAAAAGATAATTTTCTGTATACTGCCTTGCGTAGTTGTTGCGTAAGGGAAGGTGCTTTCGTAAGTTTGAAATGAGTTGATCTATTCGAGCAACACGTCGACCTGAGCCGGAAAGGCAGGAATCCGATATCAGCCTCGGCGTTGCCGAAAGGAACAACTTGCCATAACCGATTGATTTAGAATAAAATAGAAGCGCGTGATGACTGGCCCCGCGCTTGCCGTGGATTCCTGCTACTATTTCCGGTAGCTTTTTGAGAATGAAAGCGCGAGCTTAGTCAAGACTTTCCAATGATCGAATCCAGAAAAATAAGAGTCCTTGTGGCTGAGGACGAGGAATCATTCCTCCATGTCCTCACCACCGTCCTCGAATCGACGCAGCGGTTTGAATTGTATCCGTGCGAATCGGGTAACGAAGCTGTTCAGATGCTCAAGGGGTCTCATTTCGACGTCATCATCCTCGATCATATGATGCCGGGAATGACGGGTCTCAACGTCCTTCAGTGGCTGCACGAGCAGAAATCGGAAACGCCTGTCATCATGCTTACTGGAGCCGGATCAGAAAACATCGCGACTGAGGCGATGAAGCTCGGCGCTTACGACTACCTGAGGAAAGACCAGTTCGACAAAACCCACTTCCCCATCATCGTCAGCGGCGTTTACGAACGGTACCTGTTCAGGAAAGATAAGGAACAACTCGAGAACAGCGCAAGAGAACGGGAAAAGAATCTTTTGACCCTCGAGGTGATCATCAACTCGGTTTCTTCGCTGTCAGAGATCGTTCTGTCGACGATCGCGAAGCTGGCATTCCTCGCCGACGAAAGTGAACACCTGCTCCGACCCCGTGTCCAGCCGGAGGGAAAGGAACAATTCGAAGACCATTTCCGGAGACTTCGTGAAGAGCTTGAGACGCTCGCCTATGCGAGCAAGACAATCGTTGGTATTCCCACTCCTTCTGGTAAGGCTGCCTTAAAAGCCAACGATCCACTCCCCATGCCCAAGGCTGATCTCCCACAAAAAGAAAAAGTTCCTCTGAAGTCCACACCCAACCAGTGAAGCCGTAAGCAAGCTTCCGTTTTCCTCCATTGTTCTTCTCCTTAGATTCTCCCTGCGACAAATCTCAGCGTTCAGCTCGTTGTCACAAAACCTCACTCAAGTGAAAGATCTTCCGGTCCGGGACCTATCTTCTATTTCCGGCGTCCGCTGAAGATTTCCACTGCCTACCTCTTGAAGATTTCAATGAAATGTCGCTCCGCAAGGGACACCAGAGCACTACCAAGCTCCGCTTTTTCGAGATACTGAGCAACGTGCATGAAAAGGAGGTCAATGGTATCTCTTGAAAGAGTGCACGATTTCGCTCGAGGATCGTGCATGATTGTCATTCCTTTCGGGGTTGATGTAACGGAGGAATAAGGTGACTGAACTCGAACGTTTGCGAGGTTCGTTCTGTCCAGTACGCCGTGCGAGGCCCAGGCTACGGATGCCCATCACACACTCACGGAGGGGAACCGACCAACATTTGAATCAGGGATCTGGTGAACGGCGGAGAAGATGCAGGGGGGAGAAATAATGTGAGCGGGCCGAGATTTCCTGCTGCGCATTCGTCACTTTTATCACACTCCCACACTCACTGCACACGTATACAAACCTTGTTAATCTGTACGAGGTGTAGTGAATCACCCACGCCCACAGTATGCGTTTGGAACATCGTGCGCACACAAGCTCCACTTTCACCTTTTCTACACGGGAGTCCATGTCCACAGATAGCTACAGTGAGGTCGTCTAATTAGGAGATTGTTGGGGTTTTCAGTGCCTTTTGGGTCCCAGTATGTAAGACGAAGGTGGATCGACTATGGTTCCCCCTTAAAAGCACCTCTCGTCACCGTTTGGGAACCGTTCACGTCATTCCAGATATCATTCGAAGAATTTTCAAAACTCGGAATCCAAGGGGGCGTATTGAATCTTGAATGCACCTGGAACTTTGACACTCGGGCCACCCATTTACAACATCGTTTCGGAGGATGCAATGAAGACAAGCGGAAGGATTTTTGGAGTGATTGCTCTGGCGATCATTCTGGCCCTGCCAGCCACGGCAAACGACGTGAAAAAAGAAATCGGGGAAGCCAAGTATGATTTGGCTGTACAGAATCTCCTCAACGGCGTCATGAGCCCGAACGACGGATTGCGCAGAAGCGCAATCTATCAACTGGGCGAACTGCAGGCGGAAGACGCAGTCATCCCCCTGATGAGAGTCCTGCGGTCCTGCACTGATGAACGTTGCCGGGTTGCTGCGGCGTGGGCACTCTGTAAAATCGGCGACGACCGCGGCGCATACGCCGTGAAGCAGGCTGTGAGATTCGATGACAGCCAGAAGGTAAAACTCCATTGTGCGTGGTACTACAATCTCTATGTCTCCGAAGGGACGTTCGCATTCATTCCTTCCTCGAGCTCTCCGACACAGATCGCGGAAAAACGCTGAATTCTTCTTTCGATTGCATCCTGAGGCCATGAGTTCCGGCGGGTGAGCTACGCATGCTCACCCGCCTGCGTTGTTGTCCCTCCCAAGCACTCCCGGATCAAACGATCGGCATTGCACCAATCCGCGTACTCTTCTCTCAGGCAAGTTATTGTCCTTACAGGGTCAGCTTCGGTGACCTGTCAGAGAGTCGAACCGGGAACACCATGGTTTTTCCGAGAATATTCGGTATACTCTCGTGTTGAAAGAGGATTCCTCCCTTTTCGTCAAGAACTGTGAGGCAACGACGCGGCACTTCATTCATTTCTCTTCCCAGTGAGCTCCAATCTTCTTTAAGAGAGCATGCCGACTATCTACCGACGGTTGATTCATGGATTGATCGCTGCAATAACCGCTTCATTCTTCTTCGTGCTAGCCACGCTTCCGACTGAAGAACGAGCCGAGGGCAACAGGGAATTGAAGCCGGTACTATCAGCGGCCGTCGACTCGCTCAGGGCCGACAGCCTTTCAAATCTCCGCCCTCCTGGTTCGACCATGTCGGCAATACCTCAACCTGTTGTCCCTGTCGTCATCCTCCACGGTCCGCGTGACCTTAAGATGGTAGCGTTGACATTCGACGCCTGCTCCACCATACAACCGAGTCGCTACGATGAGCGTATTACGAACATCCTCATAGAGACGGGTACTCGCGCGACGCTCTTTCTTGGCGGCAAGTGGATGGAGGAGGAACCTGAACACACAAAGGAGCTCGCTGCGCATCCCCAGTTCGAGCTCGCCAATCATACGTTCTCCCACCCTCATCTGAGTCAAACCCCTGATGATGGCATTCGCCGCGAGCTCTTGAGGACACAGGAAATCATGGATTCCCTCACGGGAAGACGGGCCACACTCTTTCGTCCGCCGTACGGGGACTACAACGACCGGGTTGTTCACATTGCCGCAGAGGTGGGGCTCAAGACGGTGCAGTTTGACCTCGCATCCGGTGACCCTGATCCCACGTTCACGAAGGAGAGGCTCGTCACATATGTGACATCGATGGCGAAGAACGGTTCCATCATCGTCATGCACATCAACGGGAGAGGATGGCACACCGCCGAAGCATTGCCGGCGATCATCGCGAGGCTGCGCGATCGCGGGTTCACGTTTGTGACGGTAGGCGAGATGCTGGCGCTCCCTTCAACTGAAGCCGATAAAAAGAAAAGGGCCAGAGAATAATCCCCGGCCCGATCCATGATCGATCCCTCCGATGAAGTTCAGTCGTGGTAGATCCTTTCGTTCTCCCCAATCTGCTCGCGCCCGAACAGCGTGACCCTGTTGCGTCCTCCCCTCTGCGCGTCGAACAGCGCCTCCTTTACGGAGAGCAATAGTCCGTCGATGGCGCCCGCATGGCGCGGATAGACGGCAACGCCCACACTGACCGTGGTCTGAATGCCGCGGCCTGTGAACGACGTCCGGTTGATCATCTCCCGCAACTCATCTGCGAACAAGACTCCATCGACAAGATCCGAGTTTGCCCGCAAGACGATGAACTCATCGAAGCCGTGCCGCCCGGCTGCGTCGATATTCCTCAAGCGGTTTTTGATAAGCGCGGCAAGCTGTTTCAGCATTTCCTTCGATGAGTCGTAGCCGTAGGTGGACGCGATGTGCTTGAAGTTATCCACATCGAGAATCATGAGCGAGAAGCTCTCGTTGAGTGCCTTTGACCGCTCGATTCCTTCTTGAACCTTCTCAAGGAACGGTGCGTATTTTTCAAGCTCCGTCTCGTGATCGATCCGGTCAAGGCGCAGATTATCTTCGAAGAGCCTCGACGTGTGGACAGCCACTGCTGCGAAATCGGCGAATGTCTGCAGTATTTGAATATCTGCCTGAGTGAACACCTCCTTCAGCGTGGTATCGATGTGCAAGTACCCGAGACTGCGATGGTTTGCCGAGATCTGAATGCAGACAGCAGAACCGAAGGGGTATTCAAGCCGCACTTCATCCGACAACTCGGGTTCAGCGGCACTGTTCTGAATAACGATGGGTTTTCCTGTCCAGAGCAAGCGCCCAATCGCCCCCGTCGCCAGTTTCCGGCGAAACGCTTTTGAAAACGTGTGCGAGAGGCCATGACCGAGCGCAATGTTGAGGTATTCCGTTGTCGGATCAACAAGGACTATCGCGCAGGTTTGACAGCGGTACATCCGGACGAGCCGGTCGACGATGAGGTGGAGTACTTGCTCGTACTGATGGGTGGACTTGACGACACCGAGAATCTCAGAGACAAAGCTGAGACACTCTTCATGTTTGGCGGATATCATGGCAATCACCTCCTTCTGTTTTGTAAACAAGAGAGCGATTGCAGGGGAAACGAGTATTGAGTTTGAAGTTTTGAGTTACAGGTTCAAAGTTCAGTTTTACGGTTCACTCTTTACTATTTACTATTTTTCCCCTTCTTCAAACCTCTTCACGATGTTCTTGTTTTGATGATTGCAGAAATCTTTTCCTTCCGGAGTCAGGGCGTAGTCGATGCGGGTCTGGTAGAATTCCGCTATGCGTCCGCGAACGATCTTCATCGTACTGTTCATCAGGCGGTTCTGCTCCGTAAACCCTTCTCCCAGCACCGCAATGGCCGCCGGAAGCCATCGCTCGGGGAACATGCCGGCACTCTTGTTGCCTTCCCGATAGCGGTTGATCTCCGATTCGAGGAGCTTCAGAGCAGCCGTTTGCCCTTCGTCTGTGTGGCAGGAAAGATGTTGATGCTTCAGGTAGCTGAGAATAGCTTCTTTGTTTGGTACGATAAGACCAATAGTGTACACGGACTGATTGTTGTACAGCATAACCTGCTCGATGAAGGGCGAATGCGCCACGATGGTTTCTTCGATACCTTCAGGACTGTACTTCTCACCGTCATGTCCGATCAGAACGCTTTTCTCACGTCCGAGGACCCAGAGGAAACCATCCTCGTCAAGGTATCCGATATCACCCGTACGCAGCCAGCTGTCCTGGAGAGTTTCTTTGGTCGCACGTTCATTGTTCCAGTACCCCGCCATGACGTTTTCACCCTTCAGAACGATCTCTCCCTTCTGTCCAACAGGCAACGCGTTTCCCTGCTCATCGCAGATCTTGATATCGATGCGGGGAAGAACCGGACCGGAGGAACCGAACTTATGACGCAGCGGTGTGTTTGCAGAGACGACCGGTGCAGCCTCGCTGAGGCCGTAGCCTTGGTACATCGGCATCCCTATCGCGTTGAAATACTGCTGCAGCTCAATGTCGAGGTGTGCGGCGCCGCCGTTAAAGTAATCCAGCCGTCCACCGAAGCTCGCGCGGACTTTGCTGAAGATGAGCGCATCGCAGAGAGTGTAGATCAGATGACGCGGCTTTCCCACATCCTTGCCGCCATTGAAACCGTCCCCGTAATGAGCGTACGCGATTTCGAGACCTTTCCGATACAGATTCCAGACTATCTTTCCCTTCTCGCTGATGCCCTTCTCAATATTCTTGCGGAAATTTTTTGCGAGGGCAGGAACGGCGAGAAGGAATGTGGGCTTCACCTCCTTCATATTTGTAGGAATGTTCCTGAGCGTTTCGAGTCCTGTTTTCCCGACCTGGACGGAAGCAATGCTCCCGCCGATGCTCGTCAGCAAGTACACACCGGCCGTGTGACCAAACGAGTGATCCCACGGTATGATCACCAGCGAACAATACCACTCCGGCTGCGGCAGGTGCTCCGAGCATTGCTTGACGTTGGCAGTGTAGTTGCGATGCGTGAGCACAACCCCTTTTGGGTCTGCCGTAGTACCGGAAGTGTAGCTGATCGTGGCCGGATCATATTCCTGGATTGTCTGCCACCGTCTTTCAAAATCAGATCGATGGCGCCGGAGGTATTCTCCGCCACGCTCCTGCAGTTCACCAAATCCAATTTCATCTTCTGCCAGGACTCCCTGCGGATCGAGGAGAATGATTTTCTCGAGATCCGGCAGGTCCACCCTCATCTTCATCACCTTGTGCGCCTGATTGCCGGAGACGATCACCATTCTGCAACCCGAGTGAGCGAGACGAAATTTCAGATCGGACCGCTCTTCCAGTTTTACCGAAAGAGGAACGTTGATTGCACCCGCGAACAGAATTCCGAGCTCTGCAATCACCCAGTCATTGCGCCCTTCCGCGATAAGCCCAAGACGATCCCCCTTCTCCACTCCCAATCCGATCAAACCGGCGGCGAAGGCGTGGACCGATTCCTGAATCTCACGATATGTTGACCCTTTGTAGGCATCTCCTTTCTTCTCCCACATCATTACTTTCTGAGAGAATTTCTGGACACTGTCTTCAAAGAGTCTCGGGATGGTGCGCGGGTACGGTGCTGACATGGCGTCTCAAACCTATCAAGATCATGGATGGATAATTGTGCAGGCAGTTTCCGTTGAACGTACGGAGTAACTCACGGGCGAGTGCAATCTATGAAAGAAAATCAACAGCTGCATGGTGAGGAGGACCGGGAAAACGCTATTGTCTCAAGATTGAGAATCGGCAGATGAACCAAAGAAATCGACAGGGAAAGAGGCAATCGATGAAGCTGGTGGAGCCGGTTGAGACGCGGAGAGGGAGTCAGTGCTCGTTGCGAACTTTTTCCATTTCGGTTTGAAGCGTATCCCACCGATCGTACGCCCGGGCAAGAAGCTGCTCAACTTCTTTTCGTTCGGAAGTTATCTTCTTTGTTTCAGCGCCGTTCTTATAGAGTTCGGGATCGAGCATAGCGTGTTCGATTTCCTTGTGGCGCGATTCCAGCTTCTCGATCTCGCGCTCGAGTGATTCAACTTGCTGTTTCAAGGGCCTGAGCTTGACAGAAAGCTGCTGACGCTTTTCGGCTTCACTCCGCTTCCGTTCCTTGTCGCTCACCTCACGCGCAACGGCGGGATTCTGCTCGACCATTTCGACCAGAGAGTTCCTCTTCTCCTTCTCCTCGCGTTTCTTTGTGATGTAGTCGGAGATCGTGCCAATGTATGTCCGCACAGTTCCATGCCCCACCTCGATCACTTTGTTGACAATCGGTTCGAGAAAAGCACGGTCGTGTGAAACGATGAGGAATGTCCCGTCATACCTCGAGAGCGCATCCTGCAACACCTTTTTCGATTTCATATCAAGATGGTTCGTCGGCTCGTCAAGGATCAGGAAATTCGCCGGCTTCAGCAGCATTTTTGCCAGCGCCAGACGGCTTTTTTCTCCGCCGGAGAGAACAGAAACCTTTTTGAAAACATCGTCATCGTGGAACAGGAACGATCCGAGCAGCGTCCGGAGTTTTTTCCTGATCTCCCCTTCGGCAATCTCATCGATTGTGTCAAGCACATCCCGGGAGGGGTCTAATTCTTCCGCCTGATGCTGCGCAAAGTACGAGAGGGTGACGTTATGTCCGACGATTCGCTGACCGCTGTTGAACGATTCGACGCCAGCGAGGATTCGGGAAAGCGTTGACTTGCCTGCGCCGTTAGGACCAACGACGGCAATTCTGTCGCCCCGTTCAGTTTTGTAATCGAGGCTTTCAAAAACCTCGAGGGCACCGTAGCTTTTTGAAAGGTCCTTCAATTCCATCACAATACGACCGCTTGACGGGGGCTGGGGAAAGTCAAATCGGATTCCACTCTCCTCGGGTTCAACTTCTATGATTTCAGTTTTCTCCAGCTGCTTGACCCTGCTTTGCACCTGACGCGCCTTTGACGCTTTATAGCGAAAACGGTCGATGAACTCCTGCGTTTCCTTGATGCGCTGCTGCTGGTTCTTCAGGGCTTGAAGCTTGAGCTCCCTCCTCTTCACATGCTCCTGTTCATAGAAGGAGTAATTTCCGGCATACTGCTCCATTTTTCCGAGGCTGAGAGCAAACGTTCGGGAGCAAAGACTGTCCAGGAATGCCCGGTCGTGCGAAACCAGGACGACAGCACCGTTATAATTCCTGAGATATTCCTCGAGCCATTGGAGCGTTTCCAAGTCAAGATGGTTTGTCGGTTCGTCGAGGAGCAAGATCGAAGGTTCGCGCAAGAGGAGCTTGGCAAGCTCGATGCGCATCTGCCACCCGCCGCTAAACTCCTCCGTCATTCGATCAAGATCGCTGACGGTAAATCCAAGCCCCATGAGCACACGTTCCACCTTTGACTTCATGCGAAAGGCGTCCAAGTCTTCCAGCTTGTGCTGCAACTCGCCGTAAATCTCCAGCGTCTCGGCGTATTCCGCTGACTCCGGATTTAGTCGTGCGAGGTTCGCCTGGGCTTCTTCCAACTCCCGTTGGACCTCGAGAATATCCTCAAAGGCCGACTCTGCCTCTTTATAGAGTGTGCGCCCGGAAACTGCGACCCCTTCCTGGGGCAGATATCCGACCGTGACGAATCTTGCCTTGCTCACGATTCCGGAATCGGCTTGGACAAGTCCCGTAACGATCTTGAGGATCGTTGTCTTGCCAGCGCCGTTTGACCCCACGAGACCGATGCGATCGTGGGGACCGATCATGCATGACAGATCGTTGAACAGAACCCGTCCGCCGTATTGGAGCGATATGTGATCAAGCGTGAGGATGGGAGTAAGGGAGTATGAAAGTAGTGGAGTAGTTAAGTAATGGAGTAGTGGAGTAAAGGGAAAAATTCCGGCTCTAATATACGAAAAGGAGTGAAGAATTTCTGAGTGGCTCCTCGCTCCGAGTTCTGAATTGACAAGCGAAGCGAAATGTCTGCCGATTGCCACAAAACTCAGGATTTGACTTTTGATCCGCATGCAGCCGTACACTCTCTTAGCAATTGAGGAGCGAAATTGCTAAATTCTTCGTGCCTTATGATTTCTTCAACAACTCAATCGGCGGAAACGTATGGGAATCAGAGTTTTTGTAACCGGCGGGACATTCGATAAGGAGTACAACGAGCTCGACGGAAAGCTCTTCTTTAAGGACACGCACCTCAACGAGATGCTTGAGCTGGGAAGATGCAAGCTCAAAGTTGATATCCGGACTCTCATGATGATCGACAGTCTGGAGATGACGGACCAGGATCGGCAGATCATTGTGGACCACTGTCTGAAGGCGAAGGAAGACATGATTGTCATCACGCACGGGACGGACACGATGGAGGTGACAGCACGCGTGCTCGGTGAGATTGTCCGGGAAAAGACCGTCGTGTTAACCGGGGCGATGATCCCGTACAAGTTCGGGAGCTCTGACGGGCTCTTCAACCTTGGCAGTGCGCTGGGCTTCGTTCAGACACTCCCCTACGGGGTCTATATTGCGATGAATGGCAAATACTTCCCTTGGAATAATGTGCGGAAGAATAGGCAAACCGGAGAATTCGGGGAGCTTCACTGACCTCTGTCCCCGAAAGTCCGTAGTCTCGCGATGAGGGGCTTTGAATCGTGTTCCTTCTGTACTTAGCCGCATTGATCGAGGAGTATACATGATGAACAACCCGCATTCAAGAACCACACCTCAACCTCTCCATGGTCTCTCAAGAATCGCTCTGTCGATTCTGTTCATGCAAATTGGCCTGATTACTTCCGCAGCCGCTCAAGCTCACGTCTGGCAACCGTGCAATCAATCGCTGGTAGGCAAGACCATATTCTCTCTCCATCTGTGTCCAACCGGAACCATCCTTGCAGGCTCGTCAAATGGGAACATCTTTCGCTCAACGGATGACGGAGGATCCTGGACGAGAGTGCGAAAAGGTTGGGCACCTGTCGAGATCGGGAATCCGGAAGGGAACAGCGTCCGGGCTTTTGCAGAGAAGAAAGACGGGACTATCATCGCAGGCACGGCACAAGGCGAGCTAGTATCTTCCACCGACGACGGCCGCACGTGGAATTCCATCTCGACGAGTCCATACAACCCGGATATCCGGGATATCCTTATCGGTGAGAAAGAGGAAATATTTATCGCGGCGTGGCGCGACGGTATTCTGCGCGCCCTTCCCAGCGGAAATGGGTGGGGACCTCTTAAACAGGTGTTCAACGGGCCATTCCTGTGGTGTCTTGCGCGGAGGCCGGGGGAGGTGTTTGTAGGAACATCTCAACAGGGTGCATACCGATCAACTGATGGCGGAAACCTATGGAGCGCCCTATGTAGTGGCCTTGTGGAGGGCCACTCGCTCCCCTCAATCCATAGTATGGTTGTTGATTCATCCGGCGCAATCGTCGCTGTAACAAGCGTTAGCATGTTCTTCCTGAAGCGGGGAGACACGACATGGACTCTCAATGAAAAGAATCAGTTTTATCTTGAATCGCTTTCGAGAAAAGGTCCGAGAATTGTAGGTATGTCTTACGCCCCCGGTCCCTTTCCTACATTTGCTGAGTCTGTTGGCGACATCCGTGCATGGAAGGTAATCCTTCAGCAAGGTCTTCCTGAGAGGTTTTACAAGAAGTCTGTGACGTTCACTGCGAAGGACCAGATTCTAGTCGGAGGCGACATTTATGGTATCTATCGAACGTCGGATGACGGGCGAAACTGGAATCAAACAATCAAAGGCCTGACCAACGACAACGTTCTCAGCATGGGGATGGACCGACAGGCAAACATTCTCTATGCCGGGACCCTACACGAAGGTCTTTTCCGGTCAACAGACGAAGGCGCTACCTGGACGAACATTGGATTGCCCAACTCGCCAGTATGGGGTGTCGCTGCAAGGGGACCGTACATCTATGCGTTGGGCGCAGCCCAACCAGATGTGTCGAGGCAGAGGCCCGACTTCTTGCGATCTGATGACGGTGGCAAGACATGGTCAAAGCTCTCACCCGGACCCCTGAACAGCAATCGAGTATCAATTGCCCTCGGCAAAAAGAAGGAGGTCTTTCTTGCCACACGAGAACAGGGGATCTTCTTTTCTCCGAACAGCGCTGAACAATGGGAAAGTAGAAACGACGGGTTGCCAGGATTGGCCGTCTATGAAGTCGTTGTGATGAAAAACGGTGACGCTTATGCAGCAACCGCTCACGGAGTATTTCGTTCCACCAATTTCGGAAAGAAGTGGCACTTCTCTGGACTCAAGGATGTCAAATGCACAACTCTCGCGTTCGATGACAAGAACCAGCTGTTCGTAGGAACAGACAGTCTCGGGATGTATTCCTTGAATGGATATCAAGATACCTGGAAGAAGGTTCGCTTTCCCCTCACAGAAGTGACCTTGCTGAACATTGATGCGAAGGGAACCATCGTCGCAGGAGAGGAAAGCAAGGGACTGTATCGGTCACATGACGGAGGTAAGAAATGGCTTCCATATTCCGACGGACTTCCTCAGCGTCTCACGATTGCCCAACTCGTATCAGCGAAGAAGGCTCTCTTTGTCGCCAGCCTGGGCGATGGGATCTTCAAAACTGGAGGGGCTCCGAAACAGACAAGCGCTGGAAGTCCCCCGGACACGGCAACCCACAGTGAACGGAAGCGCGTTCCTGCAGTATCCGCGATAAGCCCGGAGACTGATATGTTTGTTCGATATGGGCACGCAGATCAGATCCGCTCGATCGCATTCAGTCCGGATGGTGCACTGCTCGCAAGCGCCAGTGCTGACAAGACGATCAGAGTCTGGGATGTAGCAAAGGGGAAACAGATCCGATCGTTTGTTCCCACCGACTATGATTGCTTTTCAGTGGCATTCAGCCCGGACGGGAAATCCCTCTGGGGCGGCGGGCAACAGAACCTCTGGGTTTGGGACGTAGCAACCGGCAACCTCATCCGCCGAGTGACCGCAGAACTCGGGTTCTTCAAAGTCCTCAGGTTCTCGCAAGATGGGAACTTGTTGGCGACCGGACAAGGAGCGGGGATGATTCAATTATGGAATCCGAAAACCTTCACCGTCGTGAAGACTCTCCAGCCCAGCACAACCCGAGAGACCGAGGTTACCGATTTTTGGTTTCTTGACTCGGCAAAGACACTGTTAATCAAAGACGTCAGCGGCCGGCTCCGTTCCAGGAACATCGGAAGCAGTATCGATACAATTTGGCACGTGTCCTTCCCCGTCGCTACCCGCGCCGGATATGTGAAACGCGATGGCACGCGCTTCGCCGCGGTAACCCGCGGAGAGAGGCAACTCGTCATTTGGGACTGTGACTCCTCGAAGATTGTCACTACCATCGATGGGGTTCCAAGTGACGTGCTACGGGTAGCGTTCGCGGCCGACGGTGATCTTGTTCTTACGGCAGAACGAAACGACACTCTTGAAATCTGGAGCAGGTCAACCGGCGCACTGCTGCAAAGAATCGACCTTGGAGGCTGGGGTGAAACGATGGTCGCCTCCCCAACCGGAACCGAGCTTGTGACTGCGAGCGGGAAGGAGCTCCGGTTCTGGAGCCTTCACTGGCCTAACGCCGATTCCCGACCAGTTCTTGTGGAGCGTTTTCGGATTTCCGGCATTGCAGCGAAGGTTCAGTCGCTCGCGTACACGAATTCCGACCATACGATCACCTTCGCCAGATCCGACAGCAATATATCCAGATTCAAGATCACCAACCGACCGACGATGACCACGTGGAAGACCGAAATGCCGTTGATTCAGTCGATTGCGGTAAGCCCTTCAAAGCCAATTCTCGCAGCGCTTGGTCGTGATTATTCGGTCGCCCTGTGGGATACACGAAAGGGGTCCAAACTGCGAACGCTGATGGGGGGCGGGAGCGGTGTGGTTCTCAAACCAGCTCCTCATGCCACTGCCATAAGCCCAAACGGTGCACTGCTCGCCTGCGTACAGCCAGGTCCGAATACGAAGCTATGGAATTTGGCAACGGCCGCCTCGGGGGCAACGCTCGCTGGCCGCTGGCGCTGGACGCAGTCACTCGCGTTCAGCCCCGATAACACGCTGCTCGCCGTGTCAGGAAATGAAGGATTCATCACTCTATGGAACACAAAAAATCAGGTTGAGATACGTACTCTACGGCGTTCCAACTCACCCGCCCAGCCCGCCCATTCTCTGTCCTTCGACCCTGGAGGAAAGATGCTCGCATGTGCCACGGTAAACGGCTGGGTCAATTCGATCGACCTCTGGGATGTGGAAAGCGGAAATCCCATACGTTCCCTGACGAAGAATGTTCCTTACGTCCGATGCATCAGCCTCGCGAAGTCCGTCAAAGCCAGTCTTCTTGCGAGCGGCCATGAGGATGGCTCAATCAGAATCTGGGATTACAGTAATGAAACAAAGCCAATTCTCCTCAGCGGGCATGGAAATTTGGTTAGTGGTCTCACGTTCGCGGTAAAGGGCTCGGTGCTGATTTCCAGCAGCGAAGACGGTACCATCAAGCTCTGGGAATCACAGGGAGGCGCTGAACTTGCGACCATTTTCATCTTTGAGGGCAACGACTGGGCCGCCACGACTCCGGAAGGATATTTCGATGGAACCAGGGAAGGCATGAAACGGGTTGTGCTACTTGACCAGGCCAACAGATTGGTGAATGAGCGAGCAAAACTACGGCACAGAAAAGCCGGCCTCCTAGCAAAGATTCTTGAATCGAGGTCTCCTCGCTGAGGAGCCATCCGATTGGAACAATCAATCATACAAATATGATAGCGCAGCTCTCAGAACAAGAAATTATCAAGCGGGCACAAAACGGGGACGAACGCGCTTTCACAGAAATTGTGAAGCGGTACGAGAGACTCGTCTACAGTTTCGCCTTCAAGGTCTGCAGGGACAGCGACAAAGCAAGCGAAACATGGCAGGACACTTTCGTCAACGTCTATCGCAAACTCCACCAGTTCGATGGACGATCGAAGTTCACGACATGGCTTTACAGCGTTGTGGTCAACAGCTGTCGGATGAAGCGCAGGCAGAGGAAACTCGACCAGGCCTCCATTTCAATAGACAGCCCTGAGTTGTCTCACGATCACGCCGGCGGCGACAATGAGGGGCACACGGTTCAGACCATCCCATCCTGGAAAGACACACCACTTGACGACGTGATGGACAAAGAACTCCGGATGCTTCTGGATTCAGCGATTCAGAAACTTCCCTATGATTACCGCGTTGTCTTCGTCCTGCGGGACGTTGAAGGGCTCTCAGCTGAGGAGACTGGCAAGATATTGAAGCTGAGCGTTCCCGCGGTTAAATCCCGCCTGCGACGGGCAAGGGTCTTCTTACGAGAGCGTCTCAATCCATACATGGCCATATGAAAAAACATACCATGCGTTGCCCGGAAATCCTCGATCACATCTGCGAGGAACTCGACACGAAGATTTCCTCAGCGAAATGCCGGGAAATCAAGCGCCACCTCTCCCAATGCCCGAATTGCACAGCGTATCTCGACAGCCTGAAGAAAACCATTAGGTTATACAAGACCTATCCGGACAAGAAAGTCCCACAAAAGACCCGCGAACAACTCTTCGCCGTCCTCAAGCTCAAAGCCTGATCATACCGCTTCCTCACCGCTGAATCCTTTTTATGATCTCTGCATCGTACACGGTGAAACCTATTTCACCAGTCCGATCATTCAACCACAGGGAGATCACAATGAAGAAAAACATGGGCAATGCCGACCGCATCATCCGGGTGCTGGTCGCAGTTGTCGTAGCAGTTCTCTATTTCACAAATCAAATTTCGGGAACACTTGCAGCGGTCCTTGGCCTTTTCGCAGTGATTTTTGTTCTCACGAGTTTCATGAGCTTTTGCCCGCTGTATCTCCCATTCAAGTTTTCAACCAGGAAGTCAGACGCGTAGAGGGAATCGACTGGTGAAGGGGAGATCGGATCATCCAAGAGACGAGGCGGTTGGACGTGGAGGATTGGACTCCCCTTTTCTTATCAGACCAGCGAGACATGTGATGCAACAGATTCATCGACATACACTGGCATGCCGGAAAGTCGCAAGACATCTCCAGGAGGAGCTTGACGCAGAGCTCCAGTCCCGTGCGTGCAGGGAAATCCGCAAACACCTCGCCCGGTGTCCCAACTGCACTGCTTACCTCGATAGTCTCCGCAAGACCGTTCTGCTCTACAAGCGTTTCCCCGATCCCCACACACCGAAGAGGATTCGCGAGAAATTGTTCGCTGTGCTCAAGCTCCGCAGTTGAATCGACCCCACGATTGAACCGGTAGAGGTTTTTCTCTATCTTGCATCTGACTCCTCAGAAGCAGGAAGGAAACCATGGAAGACGCTCTTCTCATAGACAGGCTTCAGTTCGCATTCACAGTGATGTATCACTACCTCTTCCCTCAGCTCACAATGGGGCTTGGCCTGCTGATCGTGATTCTGAAGGGGATTGCGCTCCGGACAAACGACGAGCGGTACAACCAGAGTGCCCGTTTTTGGGCAAAGATCTTTGCGATCAACTTCGCGGTTGGCGTTGTGACCGGCATCCCTATGGAATTCCAGTTCGGCACTAACTGGGCAAAGTTTTCAACGTTCGCCGGAGGCGTCATTGGGCAGACGCTTGCCATGGAAGGAGTCTTTGCGTTCTTCCTCGAGTCCAGTTTTCTCGGTCTCTTCCTGTTCGGCGAGAAAAAGCTAGGGCGAAACGGACATTTCGTTGCCGCATTCCTCGTGTTCCTTGGGTCCTGGATCTCCGGATACTTCATCATTGCCACCAACGCATGGATGCAGCACCCGATAGCGTACGCCGTGGCGTCAGATGGCTCGCTGCACGTCAGTGACTACTGGGGATTGCTTTTCAATCCATGGATTGGATGGCAATACACGCACAATATGATCGGAGCGGTTGTCACGGCAGCGTTTGTCATGGCATCAGTCGGAGCGTTTTACCTCCTCGCTCATCGGGATGAAGAGTATGCGAAGATTTTCCTGAGGGTTGGTGTCATAGCAGGACTCGTTGCCGGCCTGCTTGTCGCATTCCCGACGGGCGACGGTCAGGTCAAAAACGTAGCCGCGTATCAGCCTGCGTCCTTCGCCGGCATGGAGGGTTTGTTCGAAACAAAGGAAGGTGCGGAGCTGATCTTCATCGGTCAACCAGACATGGAAAAGCTCCGCGTGGACAATCCGCTCTATTTCCCCAAGCTGCTCAGCTTTCTCACGCATAATCGCTGGACAGCAGAAGTCAAGGGACTGCAGGCATTTCCGCGCGACCAGTGGCCGACGAATATCCCGCTCCTCTATTACAGTTACCACGTCATGGTGGGGCTCGGAACGATCTTCATCGCCATTATGGCTCTTTCAGCATTTCTCCTCTGGCGGGGAACTCTTTTCAAATCCCGGCCGGTTTTGTGGATACTCATGCTCGCATTTCCATTTCCCTACATCGCAAACACAGCGGGGTGGATGACAGCAGAGCTGGGGCGCCAGCCGTGGCTCGTTCACGGCTTGATGCGTACAGCTCAGGGAATGTCGCCGACGGTCTCGGCCGGAAACGGACTCTTTACGCTCCTTGGATTTCTTGGCATGTATTTCGTCGTGGGTGTGCTCTTTCTCCTTCTCGTCATCAAGAAGATAAGTCAGGGTCCGGCAGAGGGGCAAAGCTAAGGCCTTCCGGAAATCCGAAATTTCAAATTGCTGAATTCAATGAGGAAGTGCAACGATCCGACGATAGCGTTCGCGAGGGGTGTCGTAATGTAGCACTTTCCTTGGACGATTGTTTAGCCAACGCTCAATGCGTTTGAGTTCTTTGACA
>Ga0187866_1001535_pt1 | contig 21343 bp, 12 predicted proteins | sample June2016WEW_11_1_3_FD_133013 | JGI IMG/M metagenome (GOLD analysis project Ga0187866, IMG submission 133013) | Peatland microbial communities from SPRUCE experiment site at the Marcell Experimental Forest, Minnesota, USA - June2016WEW_11_150 | ecosystem: Environmental > Terrestrial > Soil >...
AGCTTGCCACAGATTTCACAAATTACACAGATTCAAAAGAGAAAAAGCCCAGGTGGTGGGAAAGAAAATTCAGTGAAATCTGTGGCGAGTTTTTCAAATTGTGCTTAAGTTAACAGCATTGGGGCTAATTCCTGAGGACCAGAATCTTATGCTCAAGACACGCGATTGTGGTGAGCTGCGGTGTTCCGACATCGGGCAGACCGTAACGCTGGCGGGCTGGGTGCATCGCCGCCGTGATCACGGCCGGATGATCTTTATCGATCTGCGCGACCGTTCAGGTCTGGTCCAGATCAATGTCAACGAGGAGTCAGCAGCTTGCTACGACGCGGCCTCGAAATCGCGCAACGAGTTCGTCTTGAGAGTGCGAGGGCAGGTTCGTCCGCGCCCCGAAGGAATGGTCAATCCCAACCTCCCGACCGGCGAAGTTGAGGTTGGGGCGGAATCCGTCGAAATCCTCAACACATCCAAGCCGCTTCCCATGCCTGTGGACGACGACGGTTACCGGACCGAGGAAAGCGTGCGCCTGAGATACCGGTATCTCGATCTCAGGCGGATGCGCCTGCAGAAAAACATCGCATTGCGTCACAAAACCGTGAAGTTTATCCGCGACTATCTCGACGCGCAGGGTTTTTATGAAATCGAGACCCCGATGCTGATCAAAGCAACGCCGGAAGGCGCGCGCGATTACGTGGTGCCCAGCCGTGTGCAGCCGGGGAAATTCTATGCACTCCCGCAAAGCCCGCAGCAGCTCAAGCAGCTGCTGATGGTTGCAGGGTACGAGCGCTACTTTCAGATCGCGCGCTGCATGCGCGATGAAGACCTGCGCGGCGACCGCCAGCCGGAATTTACACAGCTCGACCTCGAGATGTCCTTCGTCGACCGCGAGGACGTGCTTGCGGTCGTGGAAGGACTGGTCAAGGGGTTGGTGCCTGCCGTGGTTCCCCATAAGCGCATCCTCGATCCCTTCCCGAAACTCACTTACGAAGAGGCCGTGACCCGGTTCGGCAGCGACAAGCCGGATCTGCGATTCGGCATGGAGCTGATCGACTGCACGGCGATGTTCCTCGATTCCGAGTTTAAGCTGTTCGCCGATGCGGCAAGGGCCGGCCAGGTGATCAAGGCGATCAAGGCGCCCGGTTGCGGCGGCTACTCGAGAAAGGATCTCGATGGTCTCACGGAACTTGCCAAAGGGTCCGGAGCGCGCGGCCTCGCCACACTTGCCTGGACCTCAGGCGGCTTGAAGGGAAGCGTGGCCAAGGCGCTTCGCAAGGGGGAAGTCGCGGAACTGGCCAACAGAATGGAAGCCCGGGATGGAGACCTGGTGTGCCTGGTGGCGGAAAAGCCTGCCCAGGTCAGCAAAACGCTCGGCCTGTTGCGCCTGGAATTCCGCGATCGCCTGAAGCTGGCGCCACCCGACCTGCTGGCGTTCGCCTGGATCGTCGATTTTCCGATGTTTGAGTGGGACGAGGAAGCGAAGACCTGGAGCTTCTCCCATCACCCGTTTACGATGGTCAAGGAGGAACATCTGGACCGGCTCGAAAGCGATCCCGGATCGGTGCTGAGCAAGGCCTACGACCTCGTCTGCAACGGCTACGAGCTATCGAGCGGGAGCATCCGTATTCACCGCCGCGAAGTGCAGACGCGCGTTTTCCGGCGTCTAGGATACAGCGAGGAAGAAATCAACAAGCGCTTCGGCCACATGCTGGAGGCTTTCGAATATGGAGCGCCTCCACACGGCGGCATGGCGCCGGGAATCGACCGCATCGTGATGCTTCTTGCGGACGAGCCGAATATCCGCGAGGTTATCGCATTCCCGAAGACCGCGAGCGCCAGCGATCTGATGTTCGACGCCCCCGCCGAACTCGATCCCAAGCACCTGCGCGAGCTTCACCTCAAGATCACTGATTGAGGTAATATTCTTAATCTCGGACAGGCTCCCAGCCGGGACACGCAATGTATCATCCACGCTCACGTCGATCATCGGTCAGATCGACAATCGCAATCAGGAGGAAACAATGAAACTCAGATCGATAGGGTACGTCGCTGTTCTTGTTACGCTCGCAGGTCTGGTGCTCGCGCTCGCCGCAGGTTCGGGCGATGATCCGCTTGCGCCGCTCGGCCTCGCGCCAAAGCCGCCCGTCGCGCCGGTTAAGCCCGTCGTCGAAACACTCTTCGGCACCAAGGTCACCGACAACTATCGCTACATGGAAGCGCTCGACGCCACGACGACCGATTGGCTGAAGAAGCAGGGTGCCTGCACGCGATCGATCCTGGACGCGATCAAGCCGCGCGCCGCGCTGTTGAAGCGCATTGCCGATTTCACCGCGGGTTTTGGCTTCATTCAAGGCTATTCGATCTTCGGCGACAGAGCCTTTTATGAAGAACGCACGCCCGGGTCCGACAATTTCGACTTGATTGCGAGAGACGCGAAGGGAAAGCGCAAGATCGTGGACGTCGCGGCCTTGCGTGCGGCTCATGGAGGCAAGCCCTATGCGATCAATTTCTTCCTCCCTTCGCTCGACGGAACCAAGGTGGCCGCCGGCATTTCCGAAGGCGGGTCGGAGGACGCCTCGCTCTACGTTTACAACGCAGCGAGCGGTGCGCAGATTGCGGGGCCGATTGATCGCGCGCAGTTCGGCACGACGGCGTGGAGCGAGGATTCGCGCACGCTCTACTTCGTGCGCTTGAAGAAACTCAAGGCCGGCGACCCTCCGACCGAAAAATATCGTGACGTGACGCTTGATGCGTGGGACTTGAAATCGGAGCCCATCGCAATCATGGGATCCTCCGTCGGTCACGGTCCTGCATACAAGCCGGACGAATTTCCCTCCCTGACGGTTTCACCGGGCGCGCCGATGGCGGCCGCGCTCAACATCAACGGCGTGCAGAACGAACTCGCGCTCTGGTTAGCGCCCGCCGGACAGGTGTCGAACCCGAAGGTGGAGTGGAAGCCGTTCATCGCGCGCAGCGACAATGTGAACAGCTTCGATATGCGCGGCGGCGAAATCTTCCTGCTGTCGCATCAGGACGCGCCGACATTCAAAGTGCTGGCCGTCAAGGCGGGCGATCCGCTTTCCAAGGCGACGCTGCTCTTGCCGGCGGAACCCAATCGCGTAATCGATTCTATCCATGCGGCCTCTGATGCGCTCTACGTCGTGGCGCGGGAAGGAGCCTATTCGCATCTCCTGCGCATCGCGGCCGGCCAGACGAAGGCCGAGAGCATCGCGCTTCCTTACAAAGGCAATATCGGCGAGGCTTTCACCGACCCGCGCAGGCCCGGGATCACATTTGCACTTGAAAGCTTCGTCGTTCCTCCGACGGAGTTCTCTTTCGATCCCGTCTCCCGCAAATTCACCGATTTGAAGCTCGGCGTAACTCCGCCCATGGATAGCTCCCGCTATGTCGTGTCGGATCTTGAGGCCAAAGCGCATGACGGCGTGATGGTCCCGCTGTCCTTGGTGCAGGTGAAAAACGTGAAAGGACCCCAGATTACCCTGATTCAGGCCTATGGCTCTTACGGCATTTCCCAGCTGGCCAATTTTTCGCCCCGTGTGGTGAGTTTCCTGGAAGCCGGGGGTACGTATGCCTCGTGCCATGTGCGCGGCGGGGGCGAGCTGGGCGAGGCCTGGCGCCTTGGCGGCAAGGATGCCAACAAGCCGAACACGTGGCGCGATCTCGTCGCCTGCGGCGAAGATCTGATCGCGCGCGGGATCACGACGAAGGAAAAACTCTTTATTTCCGGCGGGTCGGCGGGCGGCATCACCATGGGACGCGCATTGACCGAGCGTCCCGATTTGTTCGCGGGGGTAATTGACTCCGTGCCGGCTGCCAACACGTTACGCTCTGAATTCTCAGTGGGCGGGCCGGCAAACATTCCCGAATTCGGCTCGATCAAGACCGAACAGGGATTCAAGAACCTGTTCGAGATGGACACGATTCAGCATGTGAAGGCCGGAGTGCAGTATCCCGCCGTGCTGATCACGACCGGGTTGAACGACCCGCGTGTCTCGCCTTGGGAACCAGGCAAGCTCGCCGCCGCGCTGCAGGCCTCGGGAACCGCCAAGCCGGTTCTGTTGCGCGTTGATGATCAGGCAGGGCATGGCATCGGCTCAACCAAGAGCCAGAGCGACCAGGTTTCTGCGGATATGTACGCATTCATCTTCTGGCGCGCGGGCCTCCCCGAGTGGCGGCCGGATCTGCGAGCCGCGAAGTGATCCGCGATGCTGAAGACGGGGAAGCCGAGCCATAGGCGCAGACTTGAACCACCACTTTCTCGTGGACGTGGACTTAGACTTGGACCTGGACTTGGACGTTCTTGTATTCCACACATTCGGGAGAGCATCCTGACGGTTGAGAGAAGAACTTGGTCAAATTCTTCGGCTCGGGGCTTGTCGATGAGCACCAAAGCGATGCGGGCCACAAGAAAAGGTGGATCTGATCAGTGTTCATCCGCATCCGAACACTTTTTTCTCTCGGTTCTTCGTGAATAATCCAGGTTAGCTCCTTGCCGGCCCAAAGTTCTCGGCGGATTTCCTGCCTTGTCTTCCTTCCCACTCTCCCCTTGCGCTACAGTTTAGACAATTCTATAAATTGGTCAGGAAGTAATTCGGGTGGAAGCGGCAACATCAAATTTGAGGAGGGTATTAGAGTGAGTGCAGCCGACCTTAAGAAGTTCATCTCTGAGTACACCGATGAAGTCTGGAACAAAGGCAACGTAGAGGCAATGAATCGGTATTACGACACCAACTACGTCCATCACGACGTGTCGCGCGCCGATGTCCGCACCCTGGCAGATTACAAGCAGTGGGCGAAGGATCTCTTGGCAGGGCTGACGGGCTTTCACGTTGCCGCCGACGACCTGGTCGCCGAAGAGGGCAAGGCTGTCAAGCGGTGGACAGCAACCGGCGTTCACAACCATGCACTTGCGGGCATACCACCCACGGGCAAGAGGGTCAGTTTCTCGGGCGTCAGCATCTACCGTGTCACTGACGGTAAGATCAAAGAGAGTTGGTACGTATACGACCTGCTGGGTCTGCTGCAACAACTGGGGGTAATCCCGGCACCGAAATAAATAAGCTTAACTCTTCGCAAGCCGGAAAGCCTTATCTGTGTTAAAAGCCGGCATTGCTGTGAGATTTCAGACCCATTAACTCAGTCATTCTATAAGTTTGGCGGTTGGCATCCCATAGGGGTCAACGGCCACGGACAATCATCGTTGCCAGGACTTGATTGGGCCAGACCCTTGATGGCCTGAAGCGCACCATCCAAATAGTTCATCAAACTGTCCTTCCTATCTATGTCGCCCATATAAGCGTTGATTGCTGCGTTTTCGATGGCATTGATGTAAATTCGAATCGTGGCATAAACATCCACCTGATGGGCCCTTTTTTTGGTCGGCATAACTTATTCCTCCTTGGCATAGGGTGAATCAGTTTTGTTACGGCGCTCGAACCGGCATATCGATATGTCTCCATGCTGGTCGAGCCGCGAGTAAAGTAGCCTTCCATCGGACAGGATTTCAATGTCTGAAAAACTCACAGACGGCCAACGGTTGTCGGTGAGTTGGTTGAATTTTGCATTTGGAATGGAGAAGGACCAGAGGTTGTGTATGTTTTTCTTTGCCATAGTCAGGTAAAGAGTTTGAGAGGAAGGATCGAGCTTGGCGGTAGCGCCGAAAGCGCCTTCCGCCGTATTTAATGGGCGGCTTGCACCGGACGTCGGGACTTCGATTATTTGCATGTTTTGCGTCCCGTCTGTATTGATAACGGCGGGGAGCACGATCATGCTGTCGCCGGATGCCAGAAACCCACAGGAGAAGAGAAATAATCCACTTGGTTTGTGCTGGACAGAATAAACAGTGCGATCCTCCCTGGAATCAACAACACGGACGTGCACTTCAGAAGTCTCCAGGTTCGCCCCTTTTTGCAGCACATAGCTCAGGTATCTTCGGTCTTTGGAAAGCCGCAGTTCTCGCATCACCTGGCCGGTGGCGGCCGAAACAATCATTGCTGGTTCGGTCTCAGGGGTTCCGGGATCGAATCGTCGAATCTGATATGTCCCGGAGGATGCACGATCTATGAAGTACAGATAACGGGAGTTTGCGCTCCAGGCGAAATTGGTGGAGAGGAAATCGTAGGGAAACACCGACACCCCTAATGTCGGACAACGGGCGGAGATGCGGTGTAATCCTTGGCCGTTCGGATCAATGACCCATAATTCAGAGAACTGGTTGTCGGCAGTAACCCACTTCAGATAGGCAAGCCAGCGGCCATTCGGAGACAACGCGGGGGAATAACCGTAGCGGACGAGAATGGAAGGGGAGGCAATTCCCGAAGGGCTCAGGCTACCGAGAAGAATTTGACTCTCCAGGAGTGGATAACCGCCATGCTCCTTTGGCGGTTTTCTTTGAAAAGCAACCATGTGTGCATCGTTGTCACAAGTCGGCCAGAGATCGTCCAAGGAGTCATTCGTCAATTGATGCGGGGATCCGGTCTTGAGATCGAGGCTATACAAATGGGCGGAATCCCGGGTCACCGTGAAGGTGAGGAGTGAACCATCATTTGATATGTCCTCCGGCAATTCTTCCATTGCGCCGGAGGTTATCTGACGGATGGACCGGTCCTGCGTCGACACCATAAATAGGTTCAGTTGGCCGCCGCGATTGGATTCGCATACTATGTCAGGCCCTTTTACCTGAACCCACAGCGGGTGTCTGTCGACAGCATCCCCCGTGGTCAACCGCAGAGGGTTTTTTCCATCCAGGTCTGCCGTCCATAGATTTTCTTGTCCGTCATACGCCGTAAAAGCAATTCTGGCTTCGTCCCGGCGCACATCGAAGTGCCTCATGGACTTCAATTCCGGTCGCCGGAAGGAAATCATCGAACGGAGCGTCTGTGCCTTCACGTCATACTGAAATAGAGACACTCCCCCTTCCATATAGATGTGGTCACCGATCCAGCGAATGATGCGGAGGCAGGATCCGTCCACTTCCTGGGTCAATTGCGGAGCGCCCCCCATAAAGGCCGGTACGGTCTGCAGAAGCACTCTGCCCTGATCTCGGATCAGGTATGCGATCTCAGTGCCGTCGGGAGACCAGGCATGAGAGAGGACAATTCCCTGATGTGATGACAGGATGGATGTGGGTTCCCCACCCACCATATTCTTCAGCCAGATCTCGTTCTGGCCGCTGCGATTGGAGATAAATGAAATAAACTTCCGGTCGGGAGAAATTCTGCTGTTGCTCTCATCGCTCTCCCAGGTAATCACCTGCTCCAGGGTTGCGGAAATCGGAGAATTCTGGTTCTTTGCAGGCTTGCACGACCGAGATATCCATAACAGAGCAGGAAGGCTGATGCAAATCACGACCACTGCGGCAACTTGCAGCCACCGGTGCAGCAGGCCAGGCCCGGGCTCTAAAGCGTGCTGCAATTCTTCCGCAAGAATATCCGCGCTCTCGTGCCTTGCGGCCGGATCCTTCTCCAGACACCTCTGGACGATTCGTTCCAGGGCTTCAGGCGCATCGGGAACTAATGAGCGAAGAGGCAGGGGTTGTTCCCAAAGCCAATTCAATGGAGACGCGCCGCCGGCCTCGTGTGCAAAGGGCAACTGCCCGGTCAGGCATTGAAACAAAATGACGCCGATAGAAAAAATGTCCGAGCGCGCGTCAACCGGCCTCCCCAGCGCTTGTTCCGGTGACATATAAGCGGGCGTGCCCGCGATGGTTCCCGTCTCGGAGCGCGGTATCGTCGTCAGCGTCGATTGGTCTGACGCTCCACTCTCGAGATGCGTAAGCTTCGCCAGGCCAAAATCGAGCACCTTCACCATGCCCTCTTCATTGATCATGATGTTCGCGGGTTTCAAATCCCGGTGGATGATGCCCGCCCTGTGAGCTCTGGCGACCGCGCTGACGATCTGGATCGCAAACTTCATGGTCTCCACGGTCGGCAATCGACCTTCGCTGATCCGCTTCGCGAGCGTTTTGCCCCCCACCAGTTCCATGGCGATGAAGTCACTCCCACCCTCATTGATGATGTCGTAAATCGTAACAATATTGGGGTGGTTGAGAGCGGAGGCAGCCCTGGCTTCCTCGAGCAATCGTTTTTTTTGCTGCGGATCGCCCATCACTTCCGGGCGAAGCATTTTGATGGCGACGGAGCGGCGGAGGTGGGTATCATAGGCCTGGTAAACAATCCCCATGCCGCCGCCGCCGAGTTTCTCCTCGATTCGATAGTGCGCCAGAGAACGGCCGATCATGGCGGGTGACGGATCCTTCGCCCCATCCAGAGCAAGGTCTTGGGCGAGTACGTCGATGGCTGGGGAAACAAGGAAGCGCCCCGCTTCCTCGTGATGGGTGAGCAGCCAATCCAGTTCCTTGCGCAAAGACTCGTCGCCCCCACAGACCTGATTGAGAAATGCCTCCCGCCGATGAGGAGCTAGCTTCAATGCTGCCAAGTACAACGGCTGGATCTGGCGCCACCTTTCAGGGTCCATTTCCTACATCCTTGTCTGAGCTTTCCTAACAGCCGGATCTTCGCCAAGGTTCAACGGTCGTTCGAATCACGGAAGGCGGAATGTGCTAGTTACATGCGCGGGCGCGACCTCATATCTCACCTCCAAGTGCGTTGAGGAGCAGGATTCGAATTTGCCTCATTATACACCCCCTTGGCGGCCGAACGTCACAGCAGAGTCCGCCAGACCTGCTCTCTAGCCCGGGAGTCAATGGGAGAGTTACGACGGGCTGTGTTCCCAATGCCATGCGTTCCGCCGCCAAAAAATGAACCATGTGGTATCATAGCTTCATTCCTAAATGTCCCTGGCAATATACCGCGTCGATTTTCCATCCCATGGTGGTGGTCATTGCCAGAAAAGGCCAAGATCTTTGGCGTCCCATCCATAACAGGAGGAGCATTCCATGGACAGAGAGAAGTGGCTTGCGATCAAGGTGGGCGCGTCCACGAGTACTCCTGCAACCTCGCAGGTCATCAGATCAGGCTTTAGCGCGCTCGGCGCGGGAGCAGTCAATCATGTGCGCGGGGCTTCCACCGTCATTGGCTTTCAGGTCGGCGGCGTCTGGCTGGGAACGCTTCAGACCGCTGGGATCACATATGACGCCATTTCAGTGCCCAATGTGGCATCGAACGTCAAAGAAGGTGAGCCCCGCATCCCGCAGGAAGGCGCCTATGTGGCCATTCCAGACGTTGCCGAGAACGTCACCGTGACCCTTGTCGACAGGAAAATGATCCCATTGGCCGGCACTTTCAAACTCCGTCCAGTGCCCGAGGAGATAACGGAGAGCGACTACGTCGGCGGCAGACAAAGATTCAATCCCAAATCCACTATTTATGATTCGGACGACGAGTATCCGGGCAAGGATTTCGATTTTGTGGGCGTTAGGAAAGTCGGAGGGGTCACCGTCGCGCATCTGGTCGTTTACTACGCGCAATACAAGCCAAAGTCGGGGGCTCTCGCCGTGGTCGAATCCGTGAAGCTTCGGGTCGCTTATGACATTCCTGCGGGAGCCGGCATTACGAAGATACGCCACCCATCGAAACCCATCTCCCGCGTGAGTATCCTCGATATTGAAAGCGCCTGCGACAGCGGCGGCCCAGGATCAGCCGCCAGTACTCCGCGCGCTGCGCCGCTGCCGTGCGCCATGCGCGAAGATGTCAGCGCCGCCGGCATTGGTGGCGCTCCCAATCCCCCGGTTACTCTGAAATGTGAGGGCCAACGAGCCGAATATCTCATCATCACCATTGACTCGCTGCTGGAGGCGGTGGGTCCGCTCTATAAGGCGAAATCCAAGGCACCGCATACAGCAATCGTGACTACCACGACCACGATCCAGAATGAGTTTCCCGCCAAAACCCTGCAGGATGCGATCAAGGATTTCCTCGTGTGGGCCTCCCTACACTGGGATCAGGAAGTTCCGCTGCGATATGTCGTGCTTGCCGCCGACACAAATAAAATCCCCGCTCGCCCTATTGATCCCCCGCCAATCTTTCAAGATATTAAATATCTTTCTGACCACAACTATGCCGACCTTGGGGGTTCGTGGGCGCCAGAATTGGCGGTCGCGCGCATCCCCACCAACGACAAAGACATCATGCACAAGGTCTGCGTGAACCTCGCCAGCTACTTGGACAGACGCCGACGGGGCCCAGACGGATGGAAAGACAGAGTACTCCTAGTAGCCCCGCAGGGTCCCGGTTTTGACTTCGAGGCCTGCTCCGAGAGAATCAAGACGGACATCGGATCGCGCTTTCAAACGGTTACCCTCTATGGAGCCACCGCCCAGAGCGTCATCGACAAGATGAATGAGGGCGCCCTCATCGTTAATTACCTCGGCCACGGCGACCCCTCGAGTTGGGGGACAACACCGGAGAGATTGCTGCAAAGCAGCGACGTCTGCCGCCTCCAAAATCACGCATATCCACCCATGGTGTTCTGTATCTGCTGCGAAAATGCCGAAATCGAACAGCACCAACCCCCCGCAATGGTCAAAGCTTTCCTGCTGCACGATAACAGCGTGGCGGTGGTGGGCGCCTCGACATTTTCCATCACCACGCTTAACGAACTTTTCGATGGCTACCTCTTTCAGGCCATTAATGAGGGCCAGATCACAGCAGGCGATATTTTCGTGTTTGCCAAGAGCCAGTTGGTAAAGAACCATCCCGATCTCAATACGTATCAGACTGTTATGATGTATATGCTTTTCGGAGACCCGTCGGCTGAGGTGATCTGATCCTGGCCGGACCAGCGGAGTTGACTTCTCCTGCCAGAAATCCGCAGGAACTTTGCTCTCCTTGTCACCTTTTGAATTGATTTCTGCATTCAGGGCCGAGGCGGCGGCTCGAACGAAACAGTCCATATCAGCGAGAAAATCATGAAAGACAGATAACGAGAGCGGCCACTCAACACTTTTTCACGGACGGCAGCAGGACGCGGATTTCACCAAGCTTCCCAAAGGCGACTTGATATTAGTCACTCATGAGCATGGGGATCACTTGGACCCGAAGGTCATCCAGTCATTGAGCACGAATCAAACGGTAATAGTTGCCAATGAACTTGCCCTACACCATGACCCCGGACATGGTGGCCGATGCGGCAAAAACGTTCCGGCCGAAGATTCTGTATCCCTATCACCTGGGCAACACGGACCCCTACGCGCTCGTGCGACTTCTGCAAGGTGAAAATGGGATAGAGGTGCGAATCCGCGACATGAAGTAGAACATGGAATCTGGAGGTTATGGCGCCGTTCCCGAAATTGCTGGACAATGTGTATCACGGCGCGCGACGATACACGAGGACTGATCTCGCTCCTTTTCATGGATGAGTTCGGAGCGGCGGGAAAGGGATGGGCAATGGCCGTTATTCTCAACCTCACTCAGATCAAGGAAATTCTCAACACCATCGATCCGCACCGACTCATCGGGGAGATCGCGGAAGGGTTTACGGCATACTCGCAGGGAAAGGTCGTCGTTCCTCCCGTGGGAGAGCTGGTCTTCGACAACCCGCGCGGCGACATGCACATCAAGTACGGCTACATCAAACCGGACGATTACTATGTCATAAAAATCGCTTGCGGGTTTTACGACAACCCGAAGATCGGCCTGCCGACGAGTTCCGGCCTGATGCTGCTCTTCAGCCAGAAGACCGGCGCACTGATCTGCATCCTGCTCGATGACGGGCTCCTGACACATGTGCGCACGGCCGCCGCCGGCGCCGTTGTGGCGCAATACTTCGCCCCGAAGCAGATTCGTGGAGTCGGGATTTTCGGCGCGGGAGTGCAGGGCCGGATGCAGCTGCAGTATTTGCGGCATGTCCGGGATGTGCGCGCAGCGACGGTTTGGGGAGTGGATCACCAGGAGTTGGATGCATACAAGAAGGACATGGAGGTCAACGGCTTTACAATCCGGACCACTCTGGACGCCGAAGAGATTGCATCGACCTGCAACCTGATCGTCACGGCCACTCCCTCCTGCAAGCCCCTGTTGAATGTATGCCAGATCCGAAGAGGCACGCACATCACCGCGATGGGATCGGACACGCGCGAAAAACAGGAATTGGATCCGGCCATTTTGAAGATCGCGGACAGGATCGTTGTCGACAGCCTGAGCCAGTGCCGCCTGCGCGGGGAGGCCTTTCACGCCCTCGAAGCCGGAATGATCCAAGCAGACCGGCTCATTGAACTGGGTGCCGCCATAGCGGATGGGCGGCTTCAACGGCAATCGGATGACGAGATCACGGTTGTGGATTTGACAGGCGTGGCCGTACAGGATATCCAGATCAGCAAAGCAGTCTGGCGCCTGGCCTCCAAGAAAATCTGAGCGATAAACTCTCTGCATTCCTCTCCCATTCTTGACTCGTTAAGGTAGGGAAAATCCCCCAGGAGAACGCGGGTTTTCCCTGATGCCGGTATCTAACCCGTGATTCCTCAATATCTTCAAACGCGGTCATAGCGCGTACAGAAAGCATGGTGCGTCTGGCTGGGGAAGATGCCGTGTAGCAGAAGCAGCCCACGACGTATACTTTAATTGGAGAGTCTCGGGAAGATGATATGGATCAAGAACCACTAGCTGCTTCACAGAATGACGCATCTTTTTCACCCAAAGATGACAAACATCCCCAAACGCAGGCAAAACCTTCGCAGCTGCAGATGGAGTTTAGGAAGCCCCGGAGATCGCGGGCCAGTTGGTTCTGGCTCTTGATCTTATTGCCGGCAGGCCTGGGCACATATTTCGAGTGGTTTCATGGCGGTGGCGCTATGGCTGGCACAGCCTCGCCCGCTTCCACGTCCAAAGCCGGCACCCGAGGCGGGCAAGGCATGGGAGGCCCCGTCCAGGTAGTGGCCGCCGAGGTTCGTCGAGGCAACATCGGCGTCTACAGTCTTGGGTTGGGCGAGGTGACTCCAATTTACACCGTCATGGTGAAAAGCCGCGTCGACGGCCAGTTGATGCGGATCTCCTTCAACGAAGGCGACACCGTGCATCAGGGAGACCTGCTGGCAGAGATCGATTCCCGGCCTTTCGACGTGGCGCTTGAGCAAGCGGAAGGTCAACTGGCGCGTGACCAGGCGTTGCTCGAAAACGCGCACGTGGACGAGAAGCGCTACGAAGGCCTGCTGGAACTTAATGCCATTCCCGAACAACAGTTGGCTACCCAAAAGGCGTTGGTGGCGAAAATCTGAAGGCGGAGGCCTGGGACAGCAATAATAAGAAAAAAATTGCCGAAGGCTTCCTCAAGACGGTGGACAACGAGATCGACCCGACCACCGGCACGATCAAGCTGAGGGCGGAATTCGAGAATAAAGATCTCGCTTTATTCCCAAACCAGTTTATCAACGTGCGCTTGCTGGTGGAGGAAAAACACAACATAGCCCTGCTGGCCACTGCTGCCGTGCAGATGGCGTCCGATTCGAAGTACGTGTACCTGGTCAAGCCCGATTCCACGGTCACCGTCCGGCCAATAACAGTAGGGGTAGTAGAGGGGGATAACTCGGAGATCCTCTCGGGACTCAACGCGGGCGACGTAGTCGTGATGACCGGCGTGGACAAGCTGAACGAGGGCACCAGGGTGCACGCGCAGATTCAGGGCGAGGGCGGGGTGGGCCAGGGAAATGACCAAGCCTTGGCCGTGCCTGGGAATCCCCCGGGGACGGCAAGCGTCACTGGCGGGCAGGGCCGCAAGGGGCGATAGAGACGACAGGAGCATCAGAAAGTGAGCCCCTCCAGGACATTTATCCTTCGGCCGGTTGCGACGTCACTGTTGATGGTCGGCATACTTTTGGCGGGGGCCATCGCGTACGAGCAGTTGCCGGTTTCAGCATTGCCGGAAGTCGATTATCCCACCATCCAGATCGTCACGTTCTATCCTGGTGCCAGTCCCGACGTGATGGCTTCCTCGGTCACCTCACCGCTCGAACGCCAGTTCGGCCAGGTCCCCGGGCTTCAGCAGATGACATCGACCAGCTCCAACGGCAGCTCGGTCATCACCCTGCAGTTCGACCTGAGCCTGAACATTGATGTCGCCGAGCAGGAGGTGCAGCAATCCATCAATGCCGCGGGGACATTTCTTCCAGCCGACCTACCGGCGCCCCCCATATACAGCAAGACCAACCCCGCCGACGCCCCTATCCTGACTCTGGCGCTGACATCTAAAACAATGCCTTTGTCCAAAGTCGAAGACCTCGCCGATACGCGCCTGGCGCCGAAGATCTCGCAGTTAGCAGGCGTCGGCCTCGTTTCCATCAGCGGCGGCCAGAAACCTGCGGTGCGGATTCAGGCCAACCCTACACTCCTGGCGTCGTACGGCCTCAACATGGAGGACCTCCGGACGTCGATCGTAGCCGCCAACGTGAACCAGGCGAAGGGCAACTTCGATGGTCCGCGCCAGGCATATCAGATTGGCGCCAATGATCAGTTGCTTTCCTCGGCCGACTACTCGAAGCTTGTCGTCGCCTACCGCAACGGCGCCCCTGTGAAACTGACCGACGTGGCCGCGGTCAAAGATGACGCCGAGAACCTTTGGCAGGCGGCCTGGATGAACGACGTGCCGGCCGTCATCATGAATATCAAGCGGCAACCCAATGCCAATATCATCACGGTGTCGGACCGCATCAAATCGCTTCTGCCGCAGCTCACCGGCACGCTGCCCTCGTCGGTGCAGGTGAGCATTCTTACAGACCGCACCAACACCATCCGCGCCTCCGTCAGGGACGTGCAGTTCGAGCTGCTTCTCACCGTCGCCCTGGTCATCATGGTCATCTTCCTGTTCCTGCGCAATCTCTCAGCCACCGTGATTCCAAGTGTGGCGGTGCCGCTTTCGCTCGTGGGCACCTTCGGGGTGATGTACCTGCTTGGATACAGCCTGAACAACCTGACTTTGATGGCGCTGACGATTTCCACCGGCTTCGTGGTGGACGACGCGATCGTGATGATCGAGAACATCACACGCTACATTGAAAAGGGAGAGACACCGCTGCAAGCGGCTCTTAAGGGTGCGGCGCAGATCGGCTTCACCATCGTTTCGCTGACCATCTCGCTGATCGCGGTTCTCATTCCGCTGCTGTTTATGGGCGATATCGTGGGCCGCCTGTTCCGCGAATTTGCTGTCACCCTCGCCGCGACAATTCTCGTTTCGGCCGTGGTTTCCTTGACCCTGACTCCGATGATGTGTTCAAAGATCCTGCGGCACCAGTCCGAGGCTGAACAGGGACGCTTCTATCGCGGATCCGAGCGGACATTCAACGGCATCATCGCGCTCTATGGCAGGACGCTGCGTTTTGTGCTGCGCTTCCGGACCACGACGCTTCTGGTCGCGGCCGGCACGCTTGCGCTGACCATCATCCAGTTCATCCTCATCCCCAAGGGTTTTTTCCCTATTCAGGACACGGGCATCATTCAGGGCGTTTCCGAGGCCTCCGAATCGGTATCTTTCGAGGGGATGTCCCGGCTGCAACAATCGCTGAGCAGCGTGATCCTGAAGGATCCTGCGGTGGATAGTCTCTCCTCGTTCATAGGCATCGACGGGACCAACACCACCCTGAACAGCGGCCGCATCCTGATCAACCTGAAGCCGCTCAAGGCGCGCCAGATCAGCGCAAACGACGTCATCCGGCGCCTGCAGCCGCAATTGGCAAACGTGGCGGGCATCACGCTTTTCATGCAACCGGTGCAGGACATCACGGTGGAAGACCGCGTCAGCCGCACGCAGTTCCAGTACACGCTCGAAGACCCGAACATCGACGAATTGAACGTGTACGCGCCGCGCATGCTGGCAAAGCTGTCGAAACTGCCCGAGCTCCGCGACGTGGCCAGCGACCAGCAGGTGCAGGGATTGCGGGCGCGTGTGGTGGTCAATCGCGATGCCGCCGCGCGTTTTGGAATCACCGCATCTGCCGTTGACCAGACGTTGTATGACGCTTACGGCCAGCGGGAAATCTCCGTCATGTTCACGCAGTTGAACCAGTACCACGTTGTCCTGGAAGTGATGCCGGGGTTCGATAAGAGCCCGCAAGATCTCCGCAACCTTTTCATCCGTGCTGCCACGGGATCCTCGGGAGGCACGGGTGTGGTGTCGGGCGGCTCCGCCACAGCCAATGTCAGCCGCGGACCTGTCAGCTCATCCCCGGTTTCGGCCTCGACGACGGGCGGCTCGGCGGGCGCGGCCACGGCTTCGGGCGCCGTTTATGGCGCGCCGATCGCTTCCAGCAGCGTATTCGCCAATGACGGCCAGGTTCCCATTGGCGTCTTCTCGCATGTGGACTTGACTCCCGTGCCTATCACGATTAACCACCAGGGTCAGTTTCCAGTGGTGACACTTTCCTTCAATTTGGCGAGCAATGCCTCGCTCGGCAATGCCGTGGACGCGATCAACCGCGTAAAGGCGGAAATCGGCTTGCCGGCGAGCATCCAGGCCGCATTTCAAGGCACCGCCCAGGCGTTTCAAAACTCGCTCGCCAATGAGCCGGTGCTGATTCTGGCGGCGCTGATCACCGTGTATATCGTGCTGGGAGTGCTGTACGAAAGTTACATTCACCCCGTGACGATTCTTTCCACCTTGCCTTCAGCCGGCGTTGGCGCGCTGCTGGCGCTCAATCTCTGCCGCAACGATTTCAGCGTCATTGCCCTCATCGGCATGGTACTGCTCATCGGCATCGTTAAGAAAAACGGCATCATGATGATCGACTTCGCGCTCGATGCCCAGCGCAAGGAGGGCATGGCACCCGTGGATGCCATCTACCAGGCCTGCCTGCTGCGTTTCCGGCCCATTATGATGACCACAATGGCCGCGTTGCTCGGCGCGGTTCCGCTTGCTCTCGGGACCGGCACGGGATCGGAGCTGCGCCGGCCATTGGGCATCACAATGATCGGCGGGCTGCTGCTCAGCCAGTTGCTCACCCTGTACACAACCCCGGTGATTTATCTCTGGTTCGACAGCCTGGCGAGGAAGTTTTCCAAGAAATCCAAGCACGTGTTGCAACCAGGCGTGGAGCCGATCCCGGCGCACTAAGCTATGAATCTCTCTGAACCCTTCATCCGGAGACCGGTTGCCACCACGCTCTTGCTGGTTGCCATTGCTCTTGCCGGCGCCACCGCGTTCCGGTTGCTGCCCGTGTCGCCGCTCCCGCAGGTCGACTTCCCGACCATTTCGGTGAACGCCAACCTGCCGGGCGCAAGCCCTGAGACCATGGCCTCCTCGGTGGCCACGCCGCTGGAGCGCCAGTTCGGCCGCATTGCCTCGGTGACCGAGATGACCTCGTCCAGTTCGCTGGGCTCAAGCAGCATCACATTGCAGTTTGATCTCAATCGCAATATCGACGCCGCTGCGCGCGATGTGCAGGCGGCCATAGCGGCAGCGCGCGGCTATCTCCCGAGCAATCTTCCGAGCAATCCCTCATACCGGAAAGTGAACCCTGCTGATTCGCCGATCTTCATGCTCGCGCTGACCTCCAATGTGCTGGACAAAAGTCACATCTACGATGCCGCATCGAGCATCATGGCGCAGAAATTGGCGCAGGTCTCCGGCGTGGGCCAGGTGACCGTGGGCGGGAGCTCCCTGCCGAGCGTGCGCGTGGAAGTCAACCCCATGGTATTGAACAAATACGGCATCGGGCTGGAGCAGGTGCGCCAGACCCTGGCGACGGCAAATGCCAATATTCCCAAAGGCCACTTCTCCGATGGCCAGCGGATATGGGAAGTCGGCGCCAACGACCAGATCTTCAAAGCCGCCGACTACATCCCGTTGCTCGTTGCCTATCACAACGGCTCCGCGGTTCGTCTCGGCGATATTGCCGACGTAAGAGATTCCGTCGAGAACGTGGAAAACGCGGGCTATGCGAACGCGAAGCCATCCGTCCTGGTGATCATCAACCGGCAGCCCGGGGCCAACATAATCGCCACGGTGGACCGGATTCGCGCCACCCTGCCGCAGCTCAAGGCCGCGATTCCGCAATCCATCGACATGCAAATCGCATCGGACCAGACCGTAACCATCCGCGCCTCGGTTCACGAGGTGGAGCGCACCCTGCTCATCTCGGTGCTGCTGGTCATCCTCGTGGTTTTTTTCTTCCTGCGCGATTTTCGCACCACGTTCATTCCCAGCATCGCGGTCCCGATATCGTTGGTTGGCACCTTTGGCGTGATGTACCTGCTGGGATACACACTGGACAACCTCTCGTTAATGGCGCTGACGATCTCCACCGGGTTCGTGGTCGACGACGCCATCGTGGTGATCGAAAATATCACGCGCTATCTGGAACAGGGCATGAACCCGTTTCAGGCCGCGCTGAAAGGCGCACAGGAAATCGGGTTCACAGTTTTGACCATCAGCATCTCGCTCGTCGCCGTGTTCATCCCCCTGCTGCTGATGGGGGGCATTGTGGGACGGCTGTTTCGTGAGTTTGCTGTCACGCTCTCAGTCGCCATAGGGGTCTCCATGGTAGTCTCGCTCACCGCAACCCCCATGATGTGCGCGCACCTCTTAAAGGAGCGCGGCGAGCACGGCTGGCTATATCGTGCCAGCGAGCACTTCTTCAAAATGATGGTCAACGCCTACGGCAGGACGCTCACTGTCGTGCTGCGCCACTCGTTCGCGACGCTGCTCGTGCTTTTTGGCACCATCGCTTTGAATGTCTACCTCTATGTCCGCGTCCCCAAGGGCTTCTTCCCGCAGCAGGACAACGGGCGGTTGATGGGCCAGATCATCGGCGACCAGGACACCTCGTTTCAGGCCATGGACGGGATCCTCAGACAGATGATCCGGATTATCGCCGCCGATCCTGCGGTCGAAACGGTGCAGGGATTTACCGGCGGCGGCACGTTAAACGTGGCTCGCATGTTCGTTCTGCTGAGGCCACTCAACGAGAGAAAAATCACCGCCGATTACGTGATTGCGCGCCTGCGCCCGAAACTTGCCAGGGTGCCCGGAGCTTCCCTATATCTGCAGGCCGCCCAGGATGTGCGCGTGGGCGGCCGCATGAGCGCGGCGCAGTATCAATTCTCGATGCGCGGCGACAACGTGCAGGACCTCATCGACTACGCCCCACGCATGTTCCAGCAGTTGAAGACCATCCCCATCATCACCGACATTAACAGCGACCAGCAGAATCGCGGCTTGCAGGCCCTGGTGACCTATGATCGCGAAACGGCCGCGCGTTTCGGCATCGCCCCGCAATTGATCGACGACACCCTCTACGACGCATTCGGCCAGCGCCAGGTGTCGGTCATGTACACCTCGCTGAACCAGTATCACGTCGTCATGACGGTGCAACCGCGGTACTGGCAGAATCCCGGGTTTCTCAGCCAGATTTACGTGCGCGCGCCCAACGGCCAGGAAGTGCCGCTCGGCTCCTTCGCCAAGTTTGCCCCTGCCGTAGCGCCGCTCTCAGTCAATCACCAGGGGCTCTTCCCCGCGGTGACGATCTCGTTCAACACCCAGCCGGGCGTGGCACTGGGTGATGCCGTGAACGCGATCACAGCCGCGGCGCGCAAAGTGGGACTGCCGCCTACCATCCAGACCATGTTCGCCGGCACCGCGCAGGCGTACAGTGATTCCCTGGGCAGCGAGCCGATCTTGATCGGCGCGGCGCTGGTGACCGTCTACCTGGTGCTCGGTATTCTGTACGAGAGCTACATTCATCCCATCACGATCCTCTCGACGCTGCCGTCGGCCGGCCTTGGCGCGCTGCTGGCGCTGATGCTGACCCACACCGAACTCAGCATCATCGGCATCATCGGCATCATTCTGCTGATCGGCCTGGTCAAGAAAAACGCCATCATGATGATCGATTTCGCGCTGGCAGCCGAGCGCCTGGAGGGCAGGAATTCCAGAGATTCCATCTTCGAGGCCTGCATGCTGCGTTTTCGCCCGATCGTGATGACCACTATGGCGGCCATGCTGGGCGCCGTGCCGCTTGCACTCTTGAGGGGCACGGGCAGTGAGCTGCGCCGGCCGCTGGGCATCACGATCATCGGCGGCCTGATCGTCAGCCAGGCGCTCACCCTGTTCACAACACCCGTGATTTATCTCTACTTTGATCGCCTCCAGAACTGGTGGGCCCGCGTACGCACTTCTCGCCGTGAGCCGGTCGAACCGCTCGGGTCGGAGGTCTGACATGACAAGGCGATTCATGAACCAGGAAGACAGAGTCCCGATAAGCATGCGGAATCCCGTGATTCTGGTGCTCGCCGGCGTGATCCTTTTTTCAGGAGGTTGCATGGTCGGCCCCACGTACAAGCGGGCCAGCGCTCCCGTGCCTCCTGCTTACAAGGAGGAGCCGCCCGCCGACTTCAAGGAAGCCAACGGCTGGAAACAGGCAGCGCCGGGTGACGGGGTGCTCAAAGGCAAGTGGTGGGAGCTCTACAAGGACCCCACTCTCAACGCTCTCGAGGAGCAGGTCAGCATCTCCAACCAAAATGTGCTGCTGGCTGAAGCGCAGTACCACGAGGCGCGCGAGGCGGCGCGCCTCGCCCATTCTTCATTGTTCCCCACCGCAAGCGTGACTCCTGCCATCACGGAATCTCGAACCGCAGGCGGCGCCACTCCCAACGTGTCGTCGCTCCATACCAGTTACAGCTTGCCTCTGGATGTGTCCTGGGGCCCGGATTTGTGGGGCAGCGTGCGGCGCAACCTGACCGCCGCGGCCTCCGTTGCGCAGGCCTCGGCCGCGCAACTCGAAAACATTCGTCTCATCTATCAATCCGAGCTGGCGCAGGATTATTTCAACCTTCATGGCCTTGACGGCGAGTACCAGCTGCTGGACCGCACGGTAAAGTCGTACCAGGAATTCCTGACGTTGACACGCAACCGATTTTCTGGGGGCGTGGCCTCCGATCTCGACGTTGCGCAGGCCGAATCTCAGCTCTACACGGCACAATCGAACATGATTGATTTGGGCGTGGCGCGCGCCCAGTTCGAGCACGCCATCGCGGTTCTTACCGGCAAACCGCCCGCGGAGCTATCCCTTCCCGCTGCCGTGCTCCACGACACACCACCACCGGTACCCATCGGCGTTCCTTCTGCGCTGCTCGAACGCCGGCCGGATATCGCCCAATCGGAAAGGCAAATGGCTGCGTCAAACGAAGAGATCGGTATTGCCAGCGCCGCATTTTATCCTTCGCTGACACTCAGCGGCGCGGCCGGCTTCTCCGCTTCCACTATCGGCACCTGGCTGAATTGGCCCAGCCGTGTTTTTGCCGTCGGGCCCGCTGCTGCGGAAACCATCTTCGACGCTGGGCGCCGCCGCGCCGCCTTGGCGCAGGTGCTGGACGCCTACGATGCCGCTATTGCCGGGTATCGCCAGACCGTGTTAAACGCCTTCCAGCAAGTGGAGGACAACCTTGCG
>Ga0187866_1001539_pt1 | contig 21319 bp, 19 predicted proteins | sample June2016WEW_11_1_3_FD_133013 | JGI IMG/M metagenome (GOLD analysis project Ga0187866, IMG submission 133013) | Peatland microbial communities from SPRUCE experiment site at the Marcell Experimental Forest, Minnesota, USA - June2016WEW_11_150 | ecosystem: Environmental > Terrestrial > Soil >...
GCGGCCCCTTCCAGCGTACGACGGCGACTATCGGCGTGCCAGTGCTCCGTCAAAATCGCCCGAACGCAGGCCGTGATCGTGTCACAGCGTCCCCGCAATCCCCGTGTGAGAGAAGCGGGCTAGTTCCTGCTTGTTATCCTTGCCCGAATTCAAGTACCTGACCGGCCGGCCGGCGTCTTCGATCACGGCCAACGAGGCTTCCTTGACCTTTCGGCTGATCTGCTCGGCATGGTCCCCGAAATCCTTCAAGCCCAGGTGATTGGCCCACAGATACCCCTTCAGGCCGGCTTCGTGGTTGAGTCCCAGAGTGCCTCGGAACACGATCCGATCAAACTCGCTCAGGACTCCGTTCAACTGCTCTTGATACTTGGCGATAAAATGGTTCACGGCGTTTCTCCTTTCGTGGTGCTTTGTCTTGGACAACAAATCATCCTACGTCAGGTGAAACGCCGTTGTTGTTTTGGTTGCGGCTATGCTGCTCTGCGGGGCAGACGATCGGTTGGTGTCGTCTGCCATACGGGCGGCAGACCACAAAAGGCGATGGTCTGCCCCGCCTACAACTGGGCGTCGAGCGCCGATTCCAGGCGCTCGGCGAGATCTTCGCCGGACTCCGACCAGAGGTTCTTCCTGGAGATGGGCAGCGATTCCTCCAGGTCGCTCGCGACCCGCAACACGCTTTTCAGGTTGGAGTGCACGGCGCGGGCGCTGTCCGGCAGGCGCGGATTAGGGAGATAGTAGGTCTCCGGGCCAAAGTCAATGCGCAGGTGATCGTCGTCGTCGTTCTCAAACAGCGGGCCGAAGCAGGTCAGGGAGACTCGTGAGGGGGTGAGACGCCACCCGTTGTTGTACTGGAACAACTCCCACCAGCCCTCGACCGTGTACGCGCAGTCGGGGTTGTCGAACTCGCGGCACAGGGCCGTGACCGCCTCGACCTCCGGAGCGTCGCTGAAGGCGTGCTCAAGAACCGGCGGCTCCACATACTCCAGCGCGTACACCTTCAGCGCGGCAATGCCCGGACGCAGGCGAGAGAAGGGGAAGGCCCGCAGCATCCGCTCGAAATGGCTCAAGGCGTTGTGCGGCTCGAAGCCGCGCAGCCACAGGGAGAGGAAGATCCTATCGGGCATCGGGCCTATTGTAGTCCATGCGTCAGTTACAGAGCATCGCAAAATGCGGTGACACAGCACTGTCCACGCGGCGCGGAAAACGCGCCTTGGGACAGCGAAGTCAGCCACCGTATTTTGCGATGCTCATCAGTGGAGCCGCTCGGTGATCGTGACCGGCTGCTGGAGGCGGAACGTCAGGCGGGTTTCGACCGGCAACTCCGTCGGCTTGCCGCGTGTCGCTGCGGCCGTGCCGGTGCCCGCCGCGCCGCCGACTCCGGCGCCGATCGCCGCGCCTTTGCCGCCGCCGGCAATCGCGCCAATGGCCGCGCCGATGACGGCCCCCGCTCCAATCTTCTTGACGTCCTCGCCTTTGCTGCTGGGCCCCTCCTTATGGAACGGCGCCGTGTCGATGACGATCTCCTGGCCGTCGGAGGTGTGCAAACGGGTGAGGTGTATGACCAGCGACGAAACACCCGTCAACCGCCCGGCCTTCTCGGATTCGAGCACCTTGCCCTGCACCCTGGCGCCACGCTCTCCGATGACGAACCCCTCGACCACCAGCGGCTGATCCAGGGTGGCGGAAAACGTGTCGCCGGGCTGGCTCTTGCCGCTCGTAAGCGTCTCCCCCAGACGCACGGACAGCAGAACGCCCGCCGGGATGGTGACCGTGTGCGGCGTTCGCGGCGGCGGCGGAGCGGTCTCGGTTTCGCTGGGAGGGTTCAGGACGGCGGGCGGGGGAGGCGGAACCTGGGTCTGTGACTCCGCGGGTGGCGGCGGCGGTGCTGAAGCAGGCGCGGCAGGGGCCGGCGCGGCGGGAGGAGGCGCGGCAGGAGCGGGCTCGACGGGCGGCAGGTTCTGCGCGACCACCTCCGGCGCCATCTTCTTCCGCGCCCGGGTAGGCGAGGGCTTGCGCAGGGGGGCGCCGGGCAACTCCTGCTCCGGAGAGGGCTGCGAAGCCACGGCCGGGGCAGGTGCGGCGGGAGCAGGCGGTGGGGCCGCGGGCGTCGCGGCAATCGTGTTCTGCGGGGGAGCAACGGCCGGAGGCGCCACGGCCGGCTGCTGACCGCGGTAGATCTTGAACAACAGCCCCGCGCAGACGAGGAGCGCCACGAGGATTCCTACTTGCACCGCCTTCATAATTGATCTCCTTACTTTTTAACGTATTCCAACGCGATCCCGTTTCCAACTCGTTAGAATGGGGAGGAGATGCCGAGCATCCCCCCGAGCCTGAAGATCGGTGCGGTCGAAGTCTCTCCCGCTACGGTGCTGGCGCCGATGGCGGGCGTGACGGACACTGTATTCCGCCGCTTCATCCGGGGGTTGGGCGGGTGCGGGCTCCTGATGACCGAGTTCACCAGCTCACACGGCGTCGTCGCGCGCAATCCGCGCCGCACGATGAAGTATCTGGCCTTCGAGCCCGATGAGTACCCCATCAGCGCGCAGTTGTTTGGGGCGAATCCCGAGGTCATGGCGAACGCGGCGCGGGTTTGCCAGGAGTTGGGCTTCGACGTCGTGGACATCAATTTCGGCTGCCCGGTGAACAAGGTGGTGCGCTGTAACGGCGGCTCGGGGCTGCTGCGCGACTTGCCGCTGGTCGAGCGCCTGCTGCGCGGCGTGAGAGCGGCAGTCACCATCCCGCTCACCGTGAAGTGCCGGGCTGGCTGGAGCGACCGGGAGATCGTGGCGCTGGAACTGGCGCGCATGGCCGAGGACTGTGGCGTGGAGGCATTCGCACTGCACCCGCGCACGCGTGAGCAGGGATACGCCGGAAGGGCCCAGTGGAGCCTCATCGCTCAAGTCAAGGCGGCGGTGAAGATTCCGGTGATCGGCAACGGCGACATCGTGACGCCGGAGGACGCCGCCCGCATGGTGGCCGAGACGGGCTGCGACGCGGTGATGGTGGGCCGGGCGGCTTCGGCCAATCCATGGATCTTCCGGCAGATATCGGAGTACGTTGCCACCGGCGCTTACGGCCAGCCCTCCGACGAGGACCGCTACCAGATGATTCGCGGCTACTACGCCATGCTGATCTCGAGCGGGGATCCCGAGACAGTTGGCAAGATGAAGCAGTTCGCGAGCTACTTCACGCATGGCGTCCGGAACGGCGCGCGGCTGCGCGGCGAGATTCACCGGGCGCAGGAAGCGCCGCGGATCCTCGAGTTGGTCGACGCGTTTTTCCAGGGCGAACTTCGTAGCACGGCGGCATAACGCAGGATGAAGAAGGTGAAGCTGATCACGGATGGGGCGTGCCAGGGCAATCCGGGCCCCGGCGGCTGGGCGGCGCTTCTGCGGTACCGTCGACACAAGAACGAGCTATTCGGCTCCTCGCCGCACACCACCAACAACCGCATGGAGATGGCCGCGGCCATCGAGGGCTTGTGCGCGCTCAAGGAGCCGTGCGAGGTCGAGATCGTCACCGACTCGGAGTACCTGAAAAAGGGCATCTCCGAGTGGATCCACGGGTGGAAGCGGAGGGGCTGGCGTACGGCGGACAAGCAGCCCGTGAAGAACCTCGATCTCTGGCAGAAGCTCGATGAGCTGGCCGGCCGGCACAGGACGAAGTGGACCTGGACCCGAGGGCACGCCTCGCACGCCGATAACAACCGCGCCGACGAACTGGCTTCCGCCGCGGCGAGCAGCCAGAGTTTCAGCAAGGGATACGGACCTGATGCACAATCGCCGTCCTACGACCTCCGGGACGTCCCGGAGCCCGCGCCGGATCTACTGTTCGGCGCCGACGTCGCAGAGGGTTGAATTCACCAAGGAGGGAGTGACTTTGAGAATCGTTTTTCTGCTCTTGCTCGCGGCTGCGGCCGCGTTCCCGCAGAAGTTGTCGTTCGGCTTGAAAGCCGGCCACCCGTTCGAAGATGTGTTCAAGAGCGGGGTCACAGTGGAATCCGTGGTCAGCCCGGCGAGCGGGCGCTATACCATCGGCCCCACGCTGGAACTGCATTTGCCGCACGGTATCGGCGTTGAGTTGGACCTGCTTTATCGCCCGGCCAAGCTCGGCGCATCCGGCAGTTCCCTCTTCTCGAAGATCACCGCGAGCGAGTGGCGGATTCCCCTGCTGCTGAAATACCGCCTGCGGCCGGGCTTGGTGACGCCGTTCGTGGCGGCCGGTCCGGCTTTGCGGCGCTTCACGGGCGTCGAGAACGCTACCGGGGGGGCGAGCACCGGCGTAGCAGCCGCTGCGGGCCTTGAGGGGAAGCTGCCCATCCTCCGCCTTTCGGGCGAGCTGCGATACACACGCTGGGGCTCGGCCACGTTCAGCAGCCTGGTGAGCGGCCTCGCTCAGTTGGATCGGAACCAAGTGGAAACGCTGGTGGGCATCACGTTTTGAGACTCGCAATCTTCGGCGGCACCTTCGATCCCGTCCATGACGCGCATCTGAGGCTGGCGCGCGAGGCGGCCCGGGAGTTCGGGCTCGCCCGGGTGCTGTTCATCCCCGCCGGCCGTCCGCCGCACAAGCGCGGCGCCACCTCGGCCGGCTACCAAGATCGCTACCGGATGGTGGAACTGGCCTGCCAGGGTGAGCCGCTGCTGGAACCCTCGCGGATCGAGGCGGGCAGCAGGATGAGTTACTCCATCCACACCATCGAGAAAGTCAAGGCAGGGCTCGATCCCGGCGATCAAGTGTACTTCCTGATTGGCGCCGATGCGTTCGCCGAGGTCCAAACCTGGTATCGGTGGAAGAGCGTTCTCGACGAAGTGGATTTCATCGTGGCTGCGCGGCCCGGCCACGACTACCTGATCCCGCCGGGAGCGCGCGTCCACCGGATGGAAGCTCTGGCGTTGCCGGTCTCCTCCTCGGACATCCGCAGGCGGTTGGCGGCCGGCGAGTCTCCCGCGGAGGTCCCGCGGGCGGTGCTCGAGTACATTTGGGGAAAGGGGCTGTACGGAACGCGGGTCAGGCGCGTGCGTGGGAGGGCGCGCGGTTCGGCGCGCCGAAAGTACTAGTACCGAACCCCCGAAGTCTTTCCCGAAAAGGTACTTAGGGAGCCTGTGAACGCGGTATAAGGGTATTAGGCGTAAAGATGGGGCAAAGGCACCCACTCACGATAGGTATCACTATCTCTAACGAGGACCTTCGGGATGAGGTGCGCGTGGCTTTGAGGGACCTGGGAGTCCGCATCCTGATGGAGCAGGAAACCCCGATCGAGACGCTGCAACTGAAGCGTCTGAACCTGGACTTGCTGCTGATGGATGCGACTCCGATGGACGAGTCGCTGGAGGAACTGGTCCGCAGAGTCAGGGTGGTTTCGCCCGGAACCATGGTGGCCGTCGTTCACCGCTCCCCGGATCCCGAAGTGATGCTGAGGGCGATGCGCGCCGGCACGGACGAGTTCATCCTCCCGCCGGTGGAGGACAGACTTCGGGCGGCGATCGACCACATCGGGGCGATCGTCGCGAAGAGGGAGACTTCCAGCCGGCCGCTAGGCAAGGTGATCGGCTTTGTGTCCGCAAAAGGCGGATGCGGCGCCACCACGGTAGCCTGCCACGTGGCAAGCGAGTTCCAGCGGTCCACGCAGCACGAGATCCTCCTGGCGGATTTCGATTTGGAGTCGGGCATCATCGGTTTCCTGACGCAGGCTGCGACGAGGTACTCGATCCTGGACGCGCTCAAGAACGTCTACCGGCTGGACCCCAGCCTGTGGAAGGGCTTCGTATGGAGCGGCCAGCCGCGTCTTGACGTGATACCCGCGCCTGCCGGCATGGCGCCTTCCGACGGCACGGAGGTAAGCCAGTTCCGCGACGTATTCCGGCTGATCCGCGCGATGTACGGCTGGGTAATCGCGGACTTGGGGCGCACGCTGAACCCCGTCACGCTGGCTGTGCTGGACGATCTGGATGAGCTGTATTTGGTGGCGACGCCCAGCATCACCGCGCTTTACCAGGCCAAGCAGTTCATCCGCCGGATGATCGAAGTGGGGTATTCGCGCCAGCGGCTTCGCCTGATCCTCAATCGCGTTCCGAAGCGCCACGAGTTCAAGTCGGACGACGTGCAGCGGTCCCTCGGCATTGCGGTCTTCGCGGAACTCTCGGACCGGCTTGAACTGGACGAGGCATACACGGCTGGCAGGCTCATGGCGCCCGAATCGGAGTTGGGCAGACAGTTCTCGGAGCTGGCGCTCAAGGTAGCAGGGGTGCAGGTGGTGGAAGAGAAACCTAAGAGCGGCTGGGGCTCCTTGTTCGGCTCGAAGAAGGCTCAGCCGGGATACGAGGGCGTATAACGCCGCGGCGCAGGCGCCCTGCCTGCGCCGGAGTTCAGGACCCACTCCTCCGGGTAACGCAAGCGCACAGCCGCGCGCCTTCCCCTCGCCGAATACGGCGTCCAATCCTCCGGTGAGAAGCCCGCGGAGCTGGGCCCTTACCTCCGCACCAGGTCACGCGCCAAGAAGACAGATGCCGCAAGTCCCATTAGTACTGCCAGTTTCAATTTCATCAAATACCCACAAATGGGACTTGAGTTATCCCGCGATTGGGGGTATAAGTTAAGCAGGGCTGCTAGAGGGCGCCGTGGCTTGGCTTGCGACGGCGCCAAGATGGACAAGGGAACGTGAACTGATTTGGGGGGCGTCTCCGCACCGCGAGGGGCGGGCGGAGAGCGGGCAAATGCAACTACTTACTATCGGGCTGGCAATCTCAGACGACGAGTTAAGGCAAGAGGCACGGGCGTGCGCGCGGCTGCTGGGAGTTCGCGTGGTGCTGGAACAGGGGCACCCCGTCGAAACGCTGCAATTGAAGCGATCGAACCCGGATTTCCTGCTGATCGACGCCGCTCCGGCTGGGGAGTCGCTGGAAGACCAGGTGCGCAGGATCAAGTCGGTCTCGCCTTGGGTCAAGGTGGGAGTGATTCATGGCTCCTTGGATCCCGATATGATCCTGGGGGCCATGCGCGCTGGGGCGGATGAGTTCATCCCCTCGCCCGTCGCGGAGAAGCTCCGCGAGGCTTTGGGCCGGCTGGCGGCACAGATGGAACGGCGGGACCTGGCCAACCGGCCAGGCGGCAAGGTGCTGGGGTTCGTCTCCGCCCAGGGCGGGTGTGGCGGGACCACGGTGGCCTGCCACTTGGCTAATGAGCTCCAAGGTGCCATGAAGCAGGGTGTTTTGCTGGCGGACCTGGACCTGGACTCCGGCCTGATCGCCTTCCTGATGAAGACTGCGACGGAGTTCTCGGTCCTGGATGCGATCAAGAACCTGCACCGGTTGAATGAGAGTTTCTGGAAGGGACTGGTATCCAACATTCCGCCCAGCCTGGACGTGATTGCCTCCCCCGCCGGCCTGGCGGTTTCCGATGTCTGGAACCCGGCGCATTTCCACGAAGTGTTACGGCTTGTCCGGACGCTTTACGGCATGGTGCTCGTGGACCTGGGCCGCACGCTGAACGCCCTTACATTGACGCTGCTGGACGACCTCGATGAGCTGTTTCTCGTGTCCACGCCGAGTATCACGGCGCTTTACCAGGCCAAGCGGTTCATCCAGCAGGCACTGGCCCTGGGATTCCCGCGCCCCCAACTCCGCCTGGTGCTCAACCGCGTTCCGAAGCTGCCCGACTTCCGGCCCGCGGAGCTGGAGCGATCCCTGGGGATCCCGGTGTACGCGGAGCTCTCCGACCAGCCCGAAGAACTGGAAGAGGTCTACGGTTCCGGCGCGTTGCTCCCGCCGAACTCGGCGCTAGGCAAGCAGTTCTCCAAGTTGGCGATGAAAATCGCCGGGGCGCCGGAAGAGAAGCTGAAGGGATTCACCTCCTGGTTCGGCTTGAAGAAGGTACAACCAACCTACCAGAGCATATAGCGCTGCGGGGATTGTGGAACCGGGGCTTCCTCTGGGTGCGCGGGTGCGAACAGAAGGTTATAGGTACCATTGGTACTAGGGGTTACAATTTTGATGTGTCCCCACGGACGGGACTTGAGTTCACCCACAGTAGGGGGTATAACTAAGAGAAGGGTGGGAGAGAGCGTCGCGACAAGGCTCGCGACGGCACGGTAAGGGACGCTGGGGCTTGGACTGCAAAAGGCCTTCCGAACTACGAAGGGCGGAGAGATTACCGATACATGGAACCACTGACCATAGGGCTCGCAATCGCAGACGAGGAGTTAAGGCGCGAGACGCACGCGTGCGTCCGGCTCTTGGGAATCCGGGTTGTCCTGGAACAGGCGCACCCTGTTGAAACGCTGCAACTGAAGCGCTCAAACCCGGATATCCTCCTGATTGACGCCGCTCCCGCAGGGGAGTCGTTGGAAGACCAGGTGCGCAGGATCAAGACCGTCTCGCCGCACGTTAAACTGGCTGTGATTCATCGCTCCCTGGACGCCACGCTGATGGTGGAAGCCATGCGCGCGGGCGTGGAGGAGTTCATCCTCTCACCAGTCGGCGACATGCTCCGCGAGGTGCTCGGCCGGTTCGCGGCGCAGATCGCGGAGCGCGACATGGCCAGCCGGCCAACGGGTAAGGTGGTGGGTTTCGTCTCTGCCCAAGGCGGGTGCGGCGCGACCACGCTGGCCTGCCATCTGGCTGCCGAGTTGCAGCGCGTCAAGCAGCAGGATATCCTGCTCGCTGACCTGGACATGGAGTCCGGTCTGGTCGCCTTTCTGATGAAGACCGCCACGCAGTTCTCGGTCCTGGACGCGGTCAAGAACCTGCACCGGCTGGACCAGAGTTTGTGGAAGGGGCTGGTATCGAACGAGGCGCCGCACCTGGACGTGATTCCCGCGCCCAGTGGCTTGACGATTTCCGACGTCTGGAACCCGGCGCATTTCCACGAAGTGTTCCGGCTGATCCGGTCGCTATATGGCGTGGTGATCGTGGATCTGGGCCGCAGGCTGAATCCAGTTGTGCTCACGTTGCTGGACGACCTGGATGAAATCTTCCTGGTTTCGACGCCGAGCATCACGGCGCTTTACCAGGCCAAGCGGTTCGTCCGGCAAGCCCTGGACATGGGCTTTCCGCGCCACCACCTGCATCTGGTACTCAACCGCGTTCCGAAGTCGTCCGATTTCCGGCCCGAGGAGTTGGAGCAATCCCTGGGGTTGCCGGTGTATGCGGAGCTCTCCGACCGGCCCGAAGTGGAAGTGGCCTACCGGTCCGGCGAGCTGCTTCCGCCCAACTCGGTGCTGGGCAGGCAGTTCTCCAAGCTGGCGATGAAGATGGCCGGGGGGCGGGAGGAGAAGCCCAAGGGATTCGCCTCCTGGTTTGGCGCGCGAAAGGCTCAGCCGGGCTACCAGAGCGTATAAGAAGGTGGGGTAGACGATCGGTTTGTATCGTCTGCCACGCAGGTGTTGCCTTCCACAGACTGACGGCAGACCACAAAAGGCGGTGGTCTGCCCCACATCCCTACAGTCACAGTGGCGGCAGGCCGATCTCGGGCTTGCATGCGCCGCGCGCTGATCCCGCTCCTGCTTTCGATCGCGCTGGTTCCGTCGGCCTGGTTGGCATGGCGCTCCCGCGACGCGCCGCACTTGGGCTATTTCCACGACGACGGCCTCTACTGGGTGTGCGCAAAATCGCTTGCCGAGGGCGGCGGGTATCGCATCCAGAGCCTGCCCGGCGAACCCTACCAGACCAAGTACCCGCCACTGTACCCACTGCTGCTGGCGGGCATCTGGAAGCTCAACCCGGCGTTCCCGAGCAACCTCGCGGCGGCGGTGCTCTGCTCCTGGCTGATGCTCGCGATCTGTCTCGCGGCGGCGCGCGTTGCGTTTCGAGACCTGGGGGCGGAACCGGGGCGCGCCTGGGTGCTCGCGGCGGTGTTAGCTCTCAACCCGTACTACGCACTATGCGGGATCAGTCTGCTCTCCGAGCTGCCATTCGCGTGCCTGTTGCTAGGAGCGCTCGCGCTCATCGAGCGCGCCCGCAGGCCGTCGAGTGGCGCGGGGCTGGCCGCGATCGCCGGGCTCGCAGCCTCTGCCGCCTGCCTGACGCGTTCGGCCGGTTTGCTGCTGCTCATGGCCGGTCCGCTCGCATTTCTGCTTCGCGGGCAGTACAGGCGGGCCATGGCGTTCGTGCTGGCCATGCTGCCGGGAGTCGTGGGCTGGACGCTGTGGACGCAGGCGCATCACCTGGCGCGAACCGACGCCGTGGCTCTCTACTACACCAATTACCTGGAATACTACGCGCACGAGATCTCGGCCGGGAACCTGGCCAGGGTGCTGTGGGTTAACTTCGACAACCTGTTGTCGGTAATCGGTGGGATGCTGGTGTTCGGCCTGGGAGATTCGTTCACGGGGAAGAGCGTGGCGCGCGTGCTGGCGGTAGCGGCGATCGCGGGCGCGCTGCGGCTCCGCCGCCGCCCGGGTGCGACGGCGTACCTGCTGTTCACGGCGGGCTACCTGGTGGCGCTCGTGGGCTGGAACTACGCGCCCGATCAGCGGTTCCTGGTGCCGGTGTTTCCCGTGCTGCTGGCCGGGTTCGCGACGGAACTGCTGCGGCTGGCGGCGAGGTTGCGCGCCGCATTCGTCAAACGCGCCGCGGGCGAGCGCATCGTGGCGGGTGCGGTTGCGCTCGCGCTGGCGGGATTGCTGTGGCTCGCGGGGATGGGCGCGTACCGGGGACTGTTTTCCGTGCTGCCGCGGCTCGTGGCGGAGCGCCGTGAAACGCTGGCCGGCGAACGGGTTGCCTACCAATGGATCGCGGCCCGCACGCCAGCGGACGCGGCGGTGCTCGCGTACCAGGATCCGATCCTGTACCTGCACACCGGCCGGAAAGCCTGCCGGCTGGTGGTGCCCCCCGCGCTGGTGTACAGCGGGGACCGCCAGGCCCTGGAGCGGTTCTTCTCCGGTGTGGCGGATTTCGCGCACGAGCAGCGGCTCACCTACGCCGTGCTCACGCCTGGAGATCTGTCCGCGGAACTGCCGGACGAGGACCGGCGCACCGCCTACCGCATGTTCCGCGCGAACCCGCGCCTCAAGCAGGTCTACGCGGCGGGAAGGGTCTCGGTGTGCCGGATCGAATGACGCTACAATCACAGACTATGGTGCGACGTTTGGCTGCGCTCATGGCGTGCGCCGCCCTGTTCGGGTCGGCGGCCGAGAAGAAGCCGGTCACGGTGGAGGCGCTAGCCGGCCAAAGGCCGCGGATACTCGCGGCTTCGCCGGTGTGGGCGCCGGACGGGAAGCGGTTCATCTTCACGGAGGCCAGGAAGCTGTGGCTCTACGACGTCCCGTCGCGCAGTAAGAAGGAACTGGCTTCGCTCGGCGACTTCGAGGCGGCGGCGACCAAGGGGACAACGCCCGAGCGCTTCGAGTTCGAGAACCGGCGGGTGCGCGAGCAATCGGTGCAGTGGTTCCCGTCGGGCCGCGAACTGCTGATCAGCGCCGGCGGCGATCTGTACCTGTTGCGGATCGAGGTGGGCGGCTGGTCGCGACTGACCGCCACGCCCGAGCGGGAGCGCGACCCCAAACTCTCGCCCGACGGCCGGCTGCTTTCGTTCCGCCGGGAGCACGACCTCTACGTGCTCGATCTCGCCGACCGCAAGGAAAGGCGCCTGACCAGCGACGGATCGCCCACGCTCGGGAACGCCGAACTGGATTGGGTCTATCCGGAGGAACTGGAACTGGGGACGGCGCACTGGTGGTCGCCGGATTCCAAGTCGATCGCTTACCTCCAGTTCGATGTGAGCCGCGAGCCCTTGTATCCGCAGGTCGATCTGACTGGGATGCGGGCGTTGTTCGAGCCGGAGCGCTACCCGCGCGCGGGCGATCCTAACGCGGAGGTGCGGCTGGGCGTGGTCGCCTCCGGCGGCGGTCCCACGCGGTGGATGGATCTCGGGGAGACGCGGGAGGCGTTGCGGGCGCGGTTCTTCTGGTTGCCGGATTCGCAGGGCATTGCCGTGGTGCGGATGAACCGCGTGCAGAACCGGCTCGACCTGCTGGTCGCGGACGCGAAAACGGGCGAATCGCGCGTGATTCTGCGCGAGAACGACCCGTTCTGGATCAACCTGCACGGCGATGTGCGGTTCCTCAAGGGCGGTAAGGAGTTCCTGTGGGAGAGCGAGCGCGACGGCTTCAACCACCTTTACCGGTACTCGACGGACGGCGCGCTGCTGGCCCAGTTGACGCGGGGAGACTGGGAGGTGAAGGAGGTGGCCTGCGTGGATGAAGCCGCCGGGCAGGTCTACTACACATCCTCCGAGCCGGGTCCGCTCGAGCGGCAGTTGTACCGGGTGAGCCTGGAGGGCGGTGAGCGGACGCGAATGACCCCCGCCGCGGGCACGCACGCCATAGCGATGGGACCGGGCTGCGAGTACTACCTGGACAGTCACTCGAGCCTCACTACTCCCACGCGGCGGACGATTCACAAGAAGGACGGAACCGAGTGGGCGGTCTGTGCCGAGGCCGACCGGAAAATGTTCGAGGAGTACGAGGTCCTGCCCAGCGAGATTGTCGAGGTGAAGGCGGCGGACGGCACGCTGCTGTATGGGCGGATGATCAAGCCAGCGGGATTCCAGGCGGGCAAGAAGTACCCGGTGGTTGTGGACGTGTACGGAGGCCCGGGCGTGGGGCCCGCGGTCCAGAACCGCTGGTATGGGGTAGTGACGGTCGAGCAGGCGCTGGCGCAGCGCGGCTACGTGGTCTGGATGCTCGACAATCGGGGGGAATCCGGCCGTGGGCACAAGTTCGAGACCGCGATCTTCCGCAACCTCGGGAGCAAGGAGGTGGAAGACCAGCGGGATGGCGTGCGGCACCTGCTCTCGCTCGGGTTCGCGGACCCGGCGCGGGTAGGCATCTATGGCTGGAGTTATGGCGGCTACATGACCATCCGGTCGCTGCTGCTCGAGCCGGATGTGTTCGTCTGCGGGGTGGCCGGCGCGCCGGTCACGGATTTTCGCAATTACGACACCATCTACACGGAACGGTACATGGGCCTGCCGTCGGAAAACGCCCAGGGGTACGACAAGAGCTCGGCCGTACAGGCGGCGGGTAAGCTGAAGGGGAAACTGCTGCTGGTGCACAACCTGGAAGACGACAACGTGCTGTTCCAGAACACCGTGCAGATGGTGGACGCGCTCGAGCGCGCTGGCAAGCAGTTCGAGCTGATGGTGTATACGAACAAGAGCCACGGTCTGACGCGCGGCCGGAGCCACTTCAACGAGCTGGCGGTCTCCTTCTTCGACCGTTGCCTGCGGTGACCGCCTCAGGTAGCGCCGGCGGTCTTGCCGCCGGTGTCCGCCAGTCTTCCGCACTGGACACCAAACCGGCCTTTACAGGGTTCCCCTCCACGTACTTCTGCGTCAAGACATGCAGTATGGAGCCGGCGGCACGACCGCCGGCGCTACCCAAAAGTGCAGAAACCGCCTGCCCCACACCGGCGCAGGTTGGTTATATTGGAGTATGGGGCTCGCCCACCACGGGTGCCCCGTGGTGGGAGGAAGGTTGCGGAGAGTTGCGATCGTGATGGCGGGGCTCCTCGCCGGGGTCCTGGCCAAGCCGGCAGCGCTGGCGTTCCTGGTGTTTGACACGAGGATCGCTCAGCCCGGCCGCCTGCCGGACGGCTGGCGCGTCAAAGTCACGCGAGGGACGCCCGAGATCAGCGTGATCAGCGACTCGCTGGGCAGCGTGCTCCATCTCAAGAGCCAGAGCTCCTCCTTTGGCTTGGAGCGCGGCGTCGATGTGAACCCGGCCGAGTATCCCTACTTGGCCTGGAGATGGAAGGTGAGCAAGTTGCCGTCGAACGGCGACTTCCGGCATGCCAGTACGGACGACCAGGCGGCGCAGATCCTGGTGGCTTTCGAGGACCGGCGCATCCTCACCTACATCTGGGACTCACACGCGCCCCAGGGCACGATGGAGAGCGCCAGCGCGATCCCGCTGGTACACATTGTTGCGGTGGTTTGCCGGTCCGGCGCGGCGGAGATGAACCAGTGGGTGTCGGAAGCGCGCAACGTCGCCAACGATTATCAGAAGGCGTACGGCCGCCGGCCGGCGCCGCGCGTGAAAGGCATCCGGCTGCAAATCAACGCTCAGCATACGGGCGCCACGGCCGAGAGCTACTTCGGGGACGTGGCTTTTCGCAACACTCCGTGAACTCCCCCGTCCTGGTCACGGGCGGCACCGGCTTCGTTGGAAGCCACCTGGTGGAGAGACTGGTCGAACTCGGTTTCCGGGTTCGCTGCCTGGTGCGCCGCAGCAGCTCTCTGCGCTACTTACCGCTCCCGGCGGTCGAGCTGTGCTATGGCGACCTGGCGAGGGCGGGCGGCCTGAAAGAAGCGCTCGAGGGAGTTGAGACGGTGTTCCACGTCGCTGGCATCACGAAGGCCAATTCGAGCGCAGAGTACTACCGGGGGAACGTCGGCGCCACCGAGTGCCTGCTGCGCGCGTGCGAGGAGAGCGGCCAGCCCCCGCGCAGGTTCGTGCACGTGAGCAGCCTGGCGGCGGTCGGGCCGAGCCCGGATGCGGGCCTGCTGCCGGAGGAGGCGGAGCCGCGGCCACGGACGCACTATGGCGAGTCGAAACTGGCGGCGGAGCGCGCGGTGCGGGCCTCCCGGCTGGCTTCGAGCGCGGTGATCGTCCGACCGCCTGTGGTCTATGGCCCGCGGGACACCGACGTTTACCAGGTGTTTCGCGGCATCTCGCACGGGTTAATGCTGCGGATCGGGCGCCAGGAATCGCTGTTCAGCTTCATCTACGTGAAGGACCTGGCGGACGCGCTGGTAGCGGCGGCGGCAAGCCCCCGGGCGCCGGGCGACACGTTCTTCGTGGCCAATCCCGAGCCAGTCTCCTGGACGGAGTTCGGCGCCATCGCGGCAAGCATCATGGGCCGCAAGGTCCGGACGCTCGCCATTCCGGCGGCCATGGCGTATGCGGTGGGTTGCTATGCGGAGATGGCGTCGAGACTGCGCCGGAAGCCCGGGATCATCTCTCGCGAGAAAGTGCGGGAGGCGCGCTGCCGGTACTGGACCTGCGACACCCGCAAGGCGCGCGAGAAGCTGGGGTTTTCGACGCGGCGCTCTTTGCGCGAGGGCCTGAGCGAGACGCTGCTGTGGTATAAGAATTCGGGATGGCTGAAGATCTGAGCGCCGAGGAAACCCGCATGCGGCCGGGCTGGTGGCCCGTGGACCGGTTGATTCTGGGATACCTGGCCGCCGCCGGCCTGCTGATCGGGGCCTACTTCCCCCGGGTGCCGGGGGCGGGCTTGCTGCTGGGCTTGCACGCGGCCGCGGCGGCGTTGATTGTGCTGGCGGTTCGCGCGCGCCCGCGTCCGGGAACGGCGAGCTACAAGGTCCAGACGGTCTTCCGCTACTGGTACCCACTGCCCTACGTGGCTGCCTGCTACAAGGTCATGGCGGTCCTCATTCCGCCGGTCCGCGGTGTTCAGTTCGACGCGGAGATGGCGCGGCTGGACCTGGCGCTGTGGGGCGCAAACCCCACGGTGTGGCTCGAGCGGCTATATGCGCCCTGGTTCACGGAACTCCTTCAGATCGCGTATTCGCTGTTTGTGCCCGTGGTGCTCCTGGTGGCCGTTCTGCTATGGTGGCAGCGGCGTCGGGAGGCTTTCCGGTACTACGCCTTCCTGATTGCGCTGGGATTCCTGGCCTCCTACGTGGGCTATTTGCTGGTGCCGGTGCGCGGGCCGCGGTTCTTGCTGGCCGGGCTCCAGCGCATCGAATTGCGCGGGCTGTGGCTGTTCCCCTGGCTCCAGCAGACACTGGACCGCCTGGAGTCGGCGCACTTCGATTGCTTCCCCAGCGGCCACACCGAGCTGACGCTGCTGGCCTGGTGGGGCAGCCGCCAGATCTCGACGAACCTGTTCCGTGGCTTTTCCGTCTACTCGGTGTTGATCCTGTTCGCGACCGTCTATCTGCGGTATCATTACACGGTTGATGTGTTTGCGGGCGCCGCGCTGGCGGCGGCGCTGCTCATGATGGCGCCCTATCTCTATCGCGTGAAGAGGCCGTCCGTTGGCTGAGCAGATTGAGATCGCTCCGGTTCAGAACGCGCGGGACCTAAAGCGGTTCATAGAGTTCCCGTACTCGCACTACCGCCACGACCCCTTTTGGGTGCCGCCGTTGCGCATTGCGCAGAAAGAGCTGTTCGACGTCAAGCGCCACCCATTCCACCGGCATGCGCAGGTTCAGTGCTTTCTGGCGCTCCGCGACGGTGGGGTCGCCGGGCGGATCGCCGCCATCCTGGATCCCAACTACAACCAGTTCCAGAACGAAGAGGCGGGCTTCTTCGGATTTTTCGAGTCGGTGAACGACCAGAGTGTCGCGGATGCGCTGCTGGGCGCGGCGCGCGATTGGTTGCGGGAGCGGGGCGCTCGGGTGATCCGCGGGCCGATGAACCCTTCGACCAACTACGAGTGCGGCTTGTTGGTGGACGGGTTCGACTCCAGCCCGCAGGTGATGATGACCTACAATCCGCGCTACTACGCGGAGCTGCTGGAGCGGGCGGGCCTGCGCAAGGCCAAGGACCTGTACGCCTACCACGTCACCACCGCCGGGCTGGAGGTGGGGAAGTCCGAGCGCGTGGCCCAGCGCGCCGCGGACGTAAACCAGGTGCGGATCCGCCCCGTCCGCATGGACGCCTTCCAGCAGGAAGTGGAACTGATCTGGGGGATCTACAACGCGGCCTGGAGCCGCAACTGGGGGTTTGTGCCGGCGACGCGGGATGAATTCCTCTTCATGGCCCGCGACATGAAGTCGATCCTGGAGCCGGAACTGGTACTCATAGGCGAGGTGCAGGGCCGGGCGGTGGGGTTCGCACTGGCGCTCCCCGACATCAACCAGGCCCTAAAACACGCCCACGGACGATTATTTCCCCTCGGGCTCCTCAAAATCTTGTATCATAAACGGTCAGTCCGAAGTGTGCGGGTTATCGTTTTGGGCGTCCTCGAGGAGCACCGAACGGCCGGCGTGGCAGCCGGCTTCTATGCCGAGTTGTTCCGGCGGGGCAGCCGCTTGGGCTATGAAAGCGGGGAGATGTCCTGGGTGCTCGAGGACAATGTGCTGATGTGCCGCTCCATCGAAGCGCTTGGCGGCGCGCGGTACAAAACTTATCGCATCTACGAATGGGAATGAACATGCGTAGCGTATCCATCTCCACTTCTGTTGCAAGCAAAGCAAAGGGATCCAACGACTTGTTCGAGAAGTGCCGTGATTTCACCCGCCCGCGAGAGTTCCAGGAGGCCGGCCTGTACCTCTACTTCGAGGTGTTTGGCGACCACCGGGGATGCGCTCCGGGCGAGATCCGCATGGGCGACCGCAAAGTGCTCATGTTCGGCTCGAACGACTACCTGGGCCTGACCACGCACCCGAAAGTGATCGACGCGGCTGTGGAAGCGGTCCGGCGGTACGGCGCCGGATGCAGTGGCTCGCGGCTGCTGAACGGCACCCTGGACCTGCATGTCGAGGTAGAGGCCCGCCTGGCGGCGCTGGTGCGCAAGGAAGCGGCGATGATCTTCGGCACCGGCTTCCAGGCCAACTATGCGGCGCTTTCCGCCATCACGGACAAGGGCGAGGTGATGCTGTGCGACCACAACCTCCACGCCAGCCTGGTGGAAGGTGCGTTGCGCTCCCCCGCGCGCACCGTGCGCTTCCGCCACAACGACATGGAGCACCTGGAACGCTGCCTCCAGAACTGCGCGCCGGATGAAAATGTGCTGATCGTCTCGGAGGGCGTGTTCAGCATGGAGGGCGACCTGGCCGACTTGCGCGGCATCGTCAAGCTCGCCAAGAAGTACCGGGCGCGGACGTACGTGGATGAGGCGCATGGCATCGGCGTGCTCGGCCCGACGGGCGCCGGCACGGCCGAATACCAGGGGGTGCTGGACGACATGGACATCGTCATGGGCACCTTCTCCAAGTCGCTGGCCACCGTCGGCGGGTTCGTCGCCTCCGAGCGGACGGTGATCGACTACCTGAAGCACACGGCGCGGCCGTTCGTGTTCTCCGCCAGCCTGGCGCCGGCGGCGGTGGCCGCGGTGAAGGCGGCGCTCGAGATCATCGCGGCGGAGCCGGACAGGCAGCAGCGGCTGCTGGCGGTAGCGCGGCGGCTCCGCCAGGAGTTGCGTTCCCGCGGCTGCTACGTGCTGGAGGGCGAGACGCCCATCGTTCCGGTAGTCATTCCCAACGAGATCGATCTCTGCCGGCTGTGCAAGGCCCTGCTCGAGGACGGCATCTACGTGAACCCGGTTTTGCGCCCGGCGGCCACCCAAAACCTGCTGCGCATCTCGTGTACCGCCGCCCACACCGATTCACACGTCGACCGGCTGGTGGAAGCCATCGTCCGGCTGGCGAAGAAGCTGGGGGTCTCACTCAACGACTGAGTAGGCTTCGTCCAGGATCTCCACCACGTGCAGCACACGCTGGCCTCGCCCGTAGAGGGCCACGCCGGCGCGTAGTTCGAGCATGCAGCCGGGATTGGCGGTGGCGATCATCTCCGCGCCCGTCGAATTGACGCATTCCATTTTCCTGCGCAGGATGGCCCCCGCCATCTCGCGCTGAACCACGTTGTAGACGCCGGCGCTGCCGCAGCAGAGGTCCGAGAGCGGCATCTCCCGGTAGTCCAGGCCGGGGACCGTCTGGAGCAGCTTGCGGGGCGCGAGCCGCACGCGCTGGCCGTGGGCGAGATGACAGGAGTCCTGGTAGGTCACCGAGGCGCCGAGCGGGCGCATCTCCCGGTTCAACTCGAGAGATGCCAGGAACTCGGTCACGTCCTTTACCAGGCTGGAGAAACGTGCTGCGCGCGCGGCGTAGGCCGGGTCGTCCGCCAGGAGTTCGCCGTATTCCTTCAGCGTCGACCCGCAACCGGCGGCGTTGGTGAGAATGGCTTCGCAATCGGCGGCGAGCAGGGCATCGATGTTGCGGCGCGCCAGCCGGCGGGCCTCCTCGCGCAGGCCGGAATGTACGTGCAGGGCGCCACAGCAGGTTTGCCCGGCGGGGATGGCGACCTCGCATCCGTTCTTTCGCAGCACCCGCACGGTGGCCTCGTTGAGGCGCGCGAAGCAGACATTGGCGATGCAGCCCGCCAGGAACCCGACGCGGCGGCGCTTCGGACCCTCGGCGGCGAAGGTCTGGCCGATGTTGTGGAAGAAGAACGGCCGTTCGGCGGGGGGCGTCAGCGGCTCGAGTGCGCCCAGCAGGCCCGTAAACCTTACCAGCTTGCGCAGCCCGCTCACCTGGTAGAAGCAGAGCAGATTGCCGGCCAGCCGCATCGTCGGTGGCGACACCAGCAGGCGATTGAAGAGGAACCTGCGAAACAGCCGGACCGGCAACGGGCGGCGTTTCACCGCTTCGATTTGCGCGCGGGCCGCTTCGATCAGGCGGCCGTACCGGACCCCCGAAGGGCAGGCCGTCTCGCAGGCCCGGCAGGCCAGGCAGAGCCCCAGGTGCTCGATGTAGGACGGCCCCACCGGCATCGCTCCCGAAGCGACCTTCACCATCTGGTAGACCCGCCCGCGCGGGGAATCCATCTCCAGGCCCAGCTCGCGGTAGGTCGGGCAGGCATTCAGGCACAGCCCGCAATGGACGCAGCGGTCCAGGTCAAACTGCTGGGGAGCCTCAAATGCGGCCAAAGAGCCTCCCCCGATTCAGCAACCGCCCGGGATCGAACATCTGCTTGAGCCGGGCCATGATCGCGAGGTCGTCGCCCGGGTTGGGCCACAACTCCAGTTGCTGCCTGGCGGATTCCGGCGCGAACTCGATAACCGCCCGCCTCGCCTGTTTGACCCACCGGCCGGCCGGCTCCCAGTTTACGAAGTATCCGTAGACCACGCCGGAGCCTGCGCGCGCCACGGCGGGAGCATCCAGGGACGGCATGACGCATCGCAACTCGGAAAGCAGGCACGAGGCTCGGACCACCGCCCCCTCGGAGTGCTCGGCGAGGAACTGCGGCGTAAAGTCCTGGATGCGCTGCCAGAGCACGTCTTCGCCGGGCCCCTCAACGGCTCGCGCGCCGGGCAGCTCGCGACTGTACCGCTCGATCACCGCGGGATTGCCTCCGGCGCGTACAAGCAGCAGGAACCCCTCGTAGCCTAGGAGGGCTGCGGCCGCCGGGTTGAGCAGGTCGATGGCGGCCGGCTGGAGCACCGCTGTCAGGATGCGATTGCGCGCGGCGATGGCTTCGTCGAGGGAGGCGTGACTCAGGGCGAAGGTCCGCGAAACCGGCGGGATCGGAACCAGTCTGAAGTTCGCGACCGCAATGGCGGCCAGCGTGCCGAAGGAACCGATCAGGAGCTTGGCGGTGTCCAGCCCGGCTACGTTCTTCACGACCATGCCACCGGATTCGACCAGTTTGCCGTCGAGGGTGGCGAACTTCATGCCGATCACCATGTCGCGGGCCGTCCCATACAGGCGGCGCCGGGGACCGCTCGAGTTCGCAGCCAGGATGCCTCCGATGGTGGCCCGATCGGAGAACGGCGGGTCGAGCGGAATCATCTGGCGGTTGGAGGCCAGCACCCGACTCAATTCGGCGAAGGTGATTCCGGCCTCGACGCTGACGGTGAGATCGCGCGGCTCGTATTGGAGGATTCGGTCGAGCGACGCCGTGGAGATGACCGTGTCCGCGGGCAGAATCGGTCCGCCCATGGCGTTCTTGGAGAAAGCTCCACCCAGGGTGATGGGTGCGCCGGCCGCGGCGGCGCTACCGAGCGCCTCGGCAAGTTCTGCGGGAGTCTGCGGCCTCAGCACGCAACCACTCTACGACGCCTGACGCGGCGGGGATGAGGCTCCCGGACGGGAGCCTCATCCCGGCCCTAGCCCCTGACGGGGCCGTCCCGTGTTAGAACCGGTACGCTGCTCCGAACTGGATCAAGCGGCGGTCGAAGAACGTGCTGGTGATGCGCCCGAACGTCGTGGAAGTGATGGTCTGATCGCCCACGTACCAGGTCGTGTGGTTGAAGACATTCGCCGCATCCATGCGGATCTCGACCGAATGACGTTCGGTGATGTTGATTCTCTTCCCGGCCGAGAAATCGAGATTCCACACCCGCGGGGCGTTGAACATGCGGCGCTGCAAGGCGCCGAGTTGGCCGGCGCCGGGCTGGTAGAACACCTGGCCGCTGAACGCCGAAGAGCCGTCGGGAGCGACGGCCCGGTTGTCGGTCGGGTTGATGGCGCTCGAGGCGAAGTACCAGGGGCCGATGCCGGTCATGCGAAGCTGGAACAGGTCGTCGAGTTGCGCGGCTGTCAGGAAAGAGGAAGCGGTGTTGCTGCCCGACCGCCCAGCGCGGTTGAGCGTGCCCCGGGCCGACAGCACCGAGAACGGATTGCCGGTCTGCCA
>Ga0187866_1001541_pt1 | contig 21288 bp, 20 predicted proteins | sample June2016WEW_11_1_3_FD_133013 | JGI IMG/M metagenome (GOLD analysis project Ga0187866, IMG submission 133013) | Peatland microbial communities from SPRUCE experiment site at the Marcell Experimental Forest, Minnesota, USA - June2016WEW_11_150 | ecosystem: Environmental > Terrestrial > Soil >...
ACCGTTGACGTGCACATCCGGTTCCTCCGCGAAAAGATAGACGAAGGCCGCAAGAAAAAGCTATTGAAAACCGTGCACGGGTTTGGGTATCGCATAGAGGAATAACCGCGCGGCGCGTGGCGTGGTGCTTCGCATGGCCGGCCGCGTTATAATGAGAATCAATGATTGCAAGAAAGGATTTGCCGCGCCTGCGGCGTCGCGCCGCACGGATTTTCAAAGTTTTGGAAAAGATTTTCCCGAACGCGGCGATCGCGCTCAAATATCATAATAATTGGGAGTTGCTTGTCGCCGTGCAGCTTTCCGCGCAGTGTACGGATAAAAAAGTGAATGAGGTGACGCCGGCGCTTTTTAAGAAATATCGGAGGCTTGAGGATTACCTCCGTGCAAAGCCGCGCGAGTTCGAAAAAGACATTCATGCCTGCGGTTTTTATCGCGCAAAGACGCGGAATATTTTGGCGGCGGCGAAGGCGGTCAAACAAAAATTTCACGGCAGGCTCCCGCGGACAATGGCGGAAATGGTCACAATCCCGGGCGTGGGCAGGAAATCCGCGAACGTCATTTTAGGGAATGCCTATGGCGTGGTCGTGGGGATCGCCGTGGATACGCACGTAAAACGCCTCGCGCGCGTGCTCGGGCTTTCCCGCGAGAAAACGCCGGAGAAGATAGAACGCGATTTGATGGCCATTATTCCCAAGTCGCGCTGGTTCGAGGCGACGTATCTCTTAATAGAGTACGGCCGCAAATACTGCCCCGCGCGGCCGCACGACCACGCAAAGTGCCCGCTCACGAAGGTGCTATAATATTCGCATGGAAAAAACAAACAGAGAAGAATCCTTGAAAGAACTCGAAAACAAGGTGCGGATGTATCTTGAAGAGCGCGGGTGGGATAATCTTCGGCCGGTGGATGTGGCGAAATCCATCATGATAGAGGGCGGGGAACTCCTCGAACTTTTCCAATGGGAAAATCTTTCCTTGGAGGAAGTGAGGAATAATCCGGAAAAAGTTGCGGAAATAGCAAAGGAGTTGGCCGACGTTTTGATCTACGCGATAGAAATGGCGGTGCTTTTGCGCCTTGACGCCCAAACAATCATCAATCAAAAGCTTGAACATATCATCAAAAAATATCCGGCGGAACTGATGCGGAAGAATGCCGTGAAGCCCGACTCCGCGGGGATTTCGGAGTATTGGCGCATCAAAAAGGAGCACAGGCAAAGGAAAGATTCGTAACGGCAGAATACTTATCCACAGTGGCTTTCCGGCGGGATTTGCTACAATCATTCATGTAGTTAACGTTAAGTTAACGGAACAAAAGCCGTTTCTCGTGTGAGGCGAGAAGCGGTTTTTGCTTTTTTTATGCTTTTGTGATATTATTTCCTCGGTATTGAATCTATCCTAGGGGGTGGTCTGTATGATCATCGTGGCAAGGTGGTGCGTACAGTACGCGGCGTATTCCTTGCTGACGCTTATCTGGGGAGCCTGGGGGCTCTTTCAGTTGAGCAAGATAGCCGCGATGTTGGCGGCGATAGGGGTGCCGGTTGACCCCGCCGCCGTCTTCCGTGATGGATTCGTCGCTTACGTTGCCCTTCCGGCTACGCCGATCATCGTCGGGGTTCTGGCTTTCAGGCGGTGGTTGAAGAGGCGGCGCGAACGGCGGCAGCAATGGCCCGATGGGCAGCAAAAGAACAGAACGCCCGGACTGTTTCGGGTGTTTGAAAGGTAGGTTGGGCTGTACAATATGCCGTCGGGGAGCGTGCTTCCCGACGGCATCATCATTTTTTGACTTTTGTGGCCGTGAAATTTAGACTTTTGACAATGCCCGATGGGAAGTTTGCATTGATTTCAAAAAACAAGCCCGCAGGGGACCAACCGAAAGCGATCGAGTCGCTTGTTTCTGGTTTGCGCCGCGGATTGCGCGACCAGACACTTTTGGGCGTCACGGGTTCGGGAAAGACCTTCACCATAGCCAACGTGATCGCGGAAATCGGGAAGCCCGCGCTTGTGATCGCGCACAACAAAACCTTGGCCGCGCAACTCTGCAATGAATTTCGCGAGCTGTTCCCGAAAAACTCCGTCAATTATTTTGTTTCCTACTACGATTACTACCAGCCGGAGGCGTACATTCCTTCAAGCGATACTTATATAGACAAGGAAGCGCTCATCAATGATGAAATAGACAAGCTGCGCCACGCGGCGACGACCGCGCTCCTCACGCGGCGCGACGTGATCATTGTGGCGTCGGTCTCGTGCATTTACGGCTTGGGCGCGCCGGAAGTGTACGCGCAGAACATTTTTCATTTTAGGGTTGGCAATCGCATTGAGCGGAAGGAATTCGCACGGAAGCTCGTGGAACTGCAGTTCAGCCGCACGAATGCGGATTTAAAGCGCGCCACGTACCGCCTGCGCGGCGAAAACTGGGAGATCATGCCGGCGGATCGCGAGGTGATCTATAACTTTGAGGTGCGGGATGGCGTGATCCGCACGATCTATGAGGTTGATCCGGTAGTGGGATTCCAGGTGGGAAAAACGCCGCAGGTGGCGGATGTGATCTTTGCGCCGGCAAAACATTTCATCACCGAGGCGCCGGAGCGGGAGCGGGCGATCAAGGAGATCCAAGTGGAGCTGAAAGAGCGGTTAAAATATTTTGAGCGCGAGAAAAAATTCCTGGAAGCGGAGCGCTTGGAGCGCCGCACGAAGTTCGATCTTGCGATGATGCGCGAGGTGGGCTACTGCCACGGCATAGAGAACTATTCGCGCCATCTTTCCGGCCGCGCGGCGGGTGAACCGCCAGCCACGCTTTTGGATTATTTCCCGCACACGGCCGACGGCAAGCCCGATTTTCTTACGGTGATAGACGAATCGCACATGACCGTGCCGCAGCTCCAGGGCATGTTTGAAGGCGATGCCTCGCGCAAGAAGACGCTCGTAGAGTATGGCTTCCGCCTGCCATCGGCAAAAGACAACCGGCCGTTGCGATTCCCGGAATTCGTGAACCGCATCGGGCAGACGATCTATACTTCCGCGACACCCGGGCCGTATGAACGCCGCGAAAGTGATCCCAAGACCGGCGCGGGGCAAATCGTGGAACAGATTATCCGCCCGACCGGCCTTGTGGACCCCAAGATCACGATTCGCCCCGCGCGCGGGCAGGTGGACGACCTCATCCCGCGCATTGAAGGGCGCGTGGCAAAGAAAGAACGTGTTTTAGTGACCACATTGACGAAGCGTATGGCCGAGGACCTTTCCGCGTACCTTGAAGAAAAGAAAATGAAAGTGAATTATTTGCACAGCGATGTGAAAACGCTTGATCGCATCAAAATTTTGACAGATTTACGTAAAGGAAAAATTGAAGTGCTTGTGGGCGTGAACCTTCTCCGCGAAGGATTGGACCTGCCAGAAGTATCGCTTGTGGCGATTATGGACGCGGATAAAGAAGGCTTTCTGCGGAGCGAAGTATCTTTAATCCAAACTATCGGCCGCGCGGCGCGCAACGTGGAAGGGGAGGTGTTGATCTACGCCGACCAGATCACCGGCTCCATAGAGCGCGCGGTGGGGGAGACCGAGCGCCGCCGCAAGATCCAGATCGCCTACAACAAAGAGCACGGCATCACTCCGCGCACGATCGTCCGGGCCATATCCAGCATCCTGCCCGACGTGGACGAGATATTGAAGCTGGAGACCAAGCCCATACCGAAATCCAAAACAGGCATGCAAAAACTGATCGCCGAGAAAGAGAGGGAGATGCGCGAGGCCGCCAAACGCCTGGACTTTGAACTCGCCGCCATTTTACGCGACGAGATAAAAGAGCTGTACAAGAAGGTGGGGAAGGGATAGAGAAAGTCTAGCCGGATGACCGCCTTTTGTTTTTGGCTACTGCGCGGCGTCGGTGAACACCACCAATCTTTGGCTGTAGCTTAATCGAGCTGGATTCCAGATGCCTTCACAGGTGATAAGGTTAAGATGAATGCCGCCGTCGCGGGACGTAAAAACATCGGCGGCATCCGCTGCCGGATCATAACTGCGGCTCTCGCGGACCACGAAAGCGATGGATTCTCCTTTGTCGTTCAGGACATACAGTTTGTCCCCCGCGCTCAGTTCATTCAAATTGCCGAACACGCCGGGTTTCGTCAGTATCCCTCCGCGTATCTGAGCGATATGCCCGGTAACGACGGCAACGCCCTTTTCTCCAGGGCGCGCACTGCCCGTAAACCAGCCTACGTCAACGATATTGCTCGGTATTTCTATTACCCCATCGGGTGTGAGGCCGTTATATTGAAAACCCGCGTCAATGTTGAGCTTCGGGATCTTGAGACGCACCGGGGATCCATCTGCGTTCTTCGCAATCGCTACGCTCGTCGTTCCGGCCACTGCAGTTGTTGTTGCGACCGTACTCTGCGCCCCGGTCGCATCAATTGCTGCTTGCTGGACGGTCGCGTTAATTTTCCCCCTTGAAACAGGGCCGAAAAAACCGGCGGAAGGATAGACACCCGCCGATGCCTGCCATGCGCGAAGAGCGGTTCTGGTAAGCGGACCAAAGTAACCGGTGGGGGCGGGAATTCCCAGAAAACCGCCGGCAATTAAAAATTGCTGCAGGGCGGATACTTCGTCCCCGCGGGTTCCGAGCGTAAGATCATGGGTGAAGGTAAAACCTTCTCCGTTCGCGCTATTCCCGGCCATAGCAACACAGAGCAATAGCGCAACGAACCATATTTTATTTAATACCTTCATCGCACTATCATTATGCCATACATCCCCATGAAACCCGTCCTCCTCTCTCTCGCGCTTGCCTGCGAAATAATTATTATTTTTATCCTCGCCACGAACCTCACCGTTCGGGGTATCGCGGCGCCATATATTTATGAGAACGCCAAAGACGCTTCGGAAACGCAGGCAGCGGTCATCCCCGGAGCGGCGCTCTTGCCGGACGGCACGCTGTCCCCGATATTCAAAGACCGCGTGGATGCGGCCATCGCATTGTACGAGGATAAGAAAGTTTCTAAAATTCTTGTGTCGGGCGACAACAGCACGGTGAGCCATAACGAAGTGAATCCGGTCCGCAATTACCTTTTGCTCAAAGGCATTCCCGACCAGGATATTTTTCTCGATCACGCGGGTTTCAATACTTACAGCACGATGTACCGCGCCCGGGATATTTTCGGCGTTACTTCCATGCTGATCACCACTCAATCGTTCCATTTGCCCCGCGCGGTGTTCATTGCCCGCGAGCTCGGGATAAACGCTTACGGGGTGAACGCGGACAACGGCCCCTCCCTTTTCCGGAACTATTTCCGCGAAGCGTTCGCTGACGAGAAAGCAGTGTTCGATCTGGTGTTCCATGCAAAACCGAAGTATCTGGGGGACCGGATCCCCATAACGGGCGATGGGAGGTATAATCCTTAAATATGAATCATCTTGAGCGTTATGCGGTAGTGATCTTGTTGTTCGCGCTTGCAGTCTTGCCCGCCGCGGCGGGGGCGCAAACGACCAGTACGACATTCAGGACGGCGTCCTCTTCGCACAACCGGTTCTATTGGGATGGTTCAAGCGTGCCGACCAGCACCCTTCAGCAACAAATACGAGGATATCGGCAGCAATCGGGCGATCTGCAGCAAAAAATTTCCGCATTGGGCAGTACGGCCGCTGCCTCGGTTTCGATGCCCGTTCTTTTTGGCGTCGGGATCAAAGACATCTCGCCGAACTTTGGCGACCCGCGCTCCGGCGGCCGAACGCACGAGGGCGAGGATATTATGGCGGTTAAGGGGACCCCGATCGTTTCTCCGACCCCTGCAGTCGTCTTGCATATCGAAACGGGCGTGGACGAAGGGAACGCGGTCTATACCGCGAATCCGGGCGGCGAAACATTCGTCTATATGCATCTTGACCGTTTCGGCGAGGGCGTAGCGTCGGGGGTCGTCTTGGGACAGGGCTCGCTTATCGGCTATGTGGGGAATACCGGCAACGCCTCAAGCGGACCCGCGCACCTTCACTTTGAGATACACAATAGTTCCGGCGTTCCGGTGGATCCGTTTCCGCGCCTGACGGGAGAGTTCACCATCCAGGAAAAGATAACGGACCTCGCGACGATCCTTATGCAGACTTCCGACAGCACCGCTCTCGCGCGGTTTCTTGTGACGAACTTCCGTGGGACGTTCATTGCCGCTCTCGCCGCCAATATCACCCTGCCCGCGCCCGTGATCGACGCTCTTGCGTCCATTCCGGCAGTTCCTGCGCCGGTAAGCGCGGGCGGCGGCCCCCTCCCTGCCGGCGATCTTGATATCGGTTCGTCCGGCGCGGCGGTTGTTGCGCTTCAGGAATATCTGATACAAGCGGCTTCGGGCGCCGCGGCGACGCGCCTTGCGGGCGCCGGCGCAACCGGTAATTTCGGGATGATCACGAAAGCGGCTCTTGTGGAATACCAGGTGGCGGTGGGCATTTCTCCGCCCGGCGGATACTATGGGCCCGTAACACGGGCATTCGTTACTGCTCATCCCCTTGGGACGGCGCAGCCGCCCGCGGTTTCAAGCAGTTCCACTGTTGGCGGTAGTGGCGTGGCACTTTCGCGCGACCTCTACCGTGGCGTGAGCGGCGAGGACGTGCGCACGCTCCAAAGACTTTTGAATGCTAATGGATTTACGGTCGCGGAAACGGGCTCTGGCTCTCCGGGAAACGAGACAACCTATTTCGGTCCGGCGACGGAGGCCGCGGTCATTAGATTCCAGATCGCGCGCGGCATCACGCCCTCCGTGGGCTACGTCGGACCGCTTACCCGCGCAGCGCTCGCGGCTCTCTAAGGAAAGACTGTTATGGCTAATTCGAAGGACCCGCCGAAAAACAGGAATGTATTTTTTGTCGGCCTCTTAAGCTTCTTCGGCGGCATCAGCCAGGACGTTTTCACGCCCATCCTGCCGATCTATTACACGACCGTCCTTGGGTTCGATAAAGCGTTCGTCGGCGTCGCCGAGGGACTTGTGACGGCGAGCAGTTATCTCTTCACGGTCGTTTCGGGGTTCTTTTCCGACAAGTTCAAAAAACAGAAGCCGATCATCTTCCTGGGATATTTTCTCTCCATGATCAGCCGCCCCCTTCTTGCGTTCCTGACCTCGGGCGCGGCGGTGCTGGGCCTTCGTTTTATTGACGGAACGGGCAAGGGCATCAAGGATCCGCCAAAGGACGTTTTGATCGCGGGTTCCGCGGAGAAAACGACGAGAGGCAGAAGTTTCGGCGTTGCACGGATGCTTGATACGCTGGGCTCCGTCGCCGGGCCGCTTATCCTTTTCGGGCTTTTGTACCTCCTGAGTGGGAGTGCATTGCTGTACCATTACATACTTCTCTTCGCCGCCGTTCCGCTCCTTATCACGCTTTTGATCCTCGTTGCGAAAATAAAAGAGGTCGGGCCCCGGGATCCCGCGCAGCCCCAAAAATCCGCGTCAAGCGCTCCACTGCCCGGGTCGTTCTACCTCTTCCTTGCCATCGTGATCCTTTTTACGCTCGGCAATTCATCCGATGCGTTTCTCATCCTGCGGGCAAAGAATCTCGGTTTAACATTGCTTGAGGTCCCGCTCGTCATCGCCCTTTTCAATCTTATCTACGCGATGTTCGCGGTTCCCTTTGGGTCGCTTTCCGACAAGATCGGCCGCGTTCCCACGATGCTCATTGGCTGGTTTACCTACGCCCTTGTCTACCTTGGGTTCGCTCTCGCCTCGCAGGCTTTCTTTGTCTGGTTTCTCTATGGGTTTTACGGCATCTACTATGCGACGAGCCAGGGGGTCGCAAAGGCCTTCCTTGCCGACATGGTGGGGTTTGAGCATCGCGGCAGGGCGTTCGGCATCTATGGGACGGCCATAGGACTGGCTACGCTTCCGGCAAGTTTTTTCGCAGGATTTTTGTGGGATAAGTTCGGCCCTCAATACCCTTTTTACTTCGGGGCAACCATCGCGGCTGTGGCGGCCATCCTTCTTTTCTCTTTCTCGAAGCGCTTACGAGGAGATCGTTCCCTTATTTGACGCCTTAATTTTGTTAGAATAAGGGTAATGCAGCCGGAAACGCGCACCTGCCAGAATTGCAAAACCCAGTTCACGATCGAGCCGGACGATTTTGCGTTCTATGAGAAGATAAAAGTTCCGCCGCCGACGTTCTGCCCCGATTGCCGTCAGCAGCGGCGGATGACGTGGCGGAACGATTATAATTTTTTTCCGCGGGAATGTGCTCTGTGCAAGAACAGGATTCTCTCTATCTACTCGCCGGACAAGCCCTTTCCGGTATATTGCCCAAAATGCTGGTGGGGCGATCAATGGGATGCCAAGAAATTCGGGAAGGATATTAATGCTGAAAAACCGTTTTTTCCGCAGTTTAAAGAATTATTGGATGCGGTCCCGGCGCTTGCCATTTTGAACGATGATGGGATTGCGAGCGTGAATTGCCAATATACCAATTATTTCGCCCTCGGAAAAAATTGTTATATGGTCATCAATTCTTGGAAAGTGGAAGAGTGCATGTACTCAGTCTGCCTTGTTGGGGCGAAAAATGCGGTGGATTGCGCGGTGCTTTTAGAGGGTGGAGAGCAGCTCTATCACGCCATAAATGTGGACGCTTCTTCCCGTTGCCGCTACGCGTTCAATTCGGCGGGGCTTCTTGATTGCGCCTATTGCTACGATTGCCGTAACTGCTCAAACTGTTTCTTGTCAATTGGGCTCCGCGGTAAGAAGTACTGCTTCAAAAACCAGCAGCATACAAAAGAAGAATACGAAGCAATCATCAAAGAATATGCGCTTCAGACATGGACGGGTGCGGAGCGGGCGCGGAAGGAATTTGAGATGTTCATCCTTCAGCATCCACGAAAATATGCCAACATTATAAACAGCGTAAATTGCAGCGGCGATTATTTGGTAAATTCAAAAAACGCAAAACATTGTTATATCACTGTCCGGGTGGAAAATTCAAAATATTTTGAGCGGGGCGATACTATTCGCGACAGCTACGATTGTTTGAGCGGGGGAGAACAAGAGCTGTGTTACGATTCAATCAATCCCGATAATTCGTACCACGCCTTGTTCACTGGTTATTGTCATAAAGATAATGACGTTATATACAGCGACAGCTGCCAATCGTCGGAACACCTTTTCGGATGCGTGGGGTTAAAGAGTGCGCAGTATTGTATTTTGAACAAACAATATGCAAAAGAAGAATATGAGAAGCTTGTTCCAATGCTGGTAAAGAAAATGGAATCGCGCGGCGAGTACGGAGAATTTTTCCCTGCCGCGCTTTCTCCGTTTTGTTATAACGAATCAGTTGCTCAGGACGAATATCCATTAGATAGGGATGCGGTGATTTCGACGGGCTTGCGATGGCAGGAAAACTTTACAAAAACGGAAGGGAAAGAAACTCTTCGGGAAGTCCCGGATGACATTAACGAGGTGCCCGATAATATCGTCCAAAGTATCTTGGCGTGTTCTCTTTGTAAACGGAACTATCGCGTGATTGAAGACGAGCTACGGTTTTATCGGCAAAACCAGATTCCTGTTCCTCGCGCCTGCTTCTTTTGCAGATTCACCCAATTATATGAAGAGCGTGGGCCTGTTCATTTGTGGACGCGCGCATGCCAATGCGGCGGAGGAGCATCGTCCAATGGCGCATATCACAATATCCAAGCTCATTTTCATGCTACGAGTTCTTGTCCAAATAAATTCGAAACATCCTATTCTTCCGATCGCCCTGAGATTGTCTATTGCGAGCAGTGCTATAACGCTGAAGTAGCGTAATATTATTTGACCTCGCGGCATTTCGCCGCTATACTTCTCCTGATATACCCCTACAGGGCTCGACCCGGGGGCAATTTACGTATTGCAAACACATGCCACACGACAAGATCATCATTAAGGGTGCGCGCGAGCATAATCTGAAGAACATCAATCTTGAGATCCCGCGGGACAAGATGGTTGTTTTTACGGGCTTGTCCGGCTCGGGGAAGTCCAGTTTGGCGTTTGATACCATCTTCGCCGAGGGCCAGCGCCGCTATATTGAATCTCTATCCGCCTACGCGCGGCAGTTTTTGGGGCGGTTGGATAAGCCGGACGTGGACGACATTGAAGGGCTTTCGCCTGCGATCTCAATAGATCAAAAGAGCCATTCGGCGAACCCGCGTTCTACCGTCGCGACGATCACGGAGATTTATGATTATCTCCGCGTGCTTTTTGCGCGTGCGGGAAAGCCGTATTGTCCGACCTGCGGCCGCGAGATCCAGAAACTTACGAACGAAGGGATCGTGGATGTGGCGATAGATATTGGGAATGAAAATAGCGGCGCGAAGGGAGCGAAGAAGAATATGGTGATCTTGGCGCCGGTGGTGCGCGGGAGAAAAGGGGAATATTACCAGATGCTTTACGATTTTTTGAACGCGGGATTTTCCGAGGTGCGCATTGACGGCGCCTATCATTCGCTCCGCGAGCGCGTGGAGCTCGGCCGCTACAAAGTGCACACGATCGAGCTTGTTGTGGACCGCATGCCCGCCGGCATCAATTTCAAAGAAAAGGACAATCGCCTGCGGCTTGCGGAAGCGATCGAGTCGGCGCTCAAATACGGGAACGATGTTGTGACGATCATTGCCGACAGGGAGGTTTCTTTGTCCGCAAAATTCACCTGTCCGCACGACGGATTTTCGTTTCCGGAGATCGAGCCGCGGTTGTTCTCGTTCAATAGCCCCTACGGCGCGTGCCCCGAATGCCACGGCCTGGGCACGAAGGAGATTTGGTCGGAAGAGGTTTGCCCCGTCTGTGCGGGGAAGCGGTTGCGCGAGGAAAGTTTGAACGTGCTCATAGACGGGAAGAACATAAACAACGCGACGGCGTTTTCCATTGAGGCGGCGTACAAATTTTTTGACAAGATGAAGTTCAAAAATGCGTCGCTTGCGGAAGTGGCCGAGGCGCCGCTCCGCGAGATCAAAAGCCGCCTGAAGTTCATGATGGACGTCGGTTTGGAATATTTGACGCTTGACCGCAAAGCGGGGACGCTCTCCGGCGGCGAGGCGCAGCGGATACGGCTTGCGTCGCAGATCGGCTCGCGGCTCGTGGGGACGCTCTATATCCTTGACGAGCCGACGATCGGGCTTCACCAGCGGGACAATGCGAAGCTTATACAAACACTTCATGACCTGCGCGATTTGGGGAATACGATCATTGTGGTGGAACATGACGAAGAAACGATCCGCAAGTCGGATTATCTGGTGGACATCGGGCCTGCGGCGGGCGTGCATGGCGGGAAAATTATGGCAGCCGGCCCGATCCCGGAAATTATCAAAGATACCAAAAAGGATTCGCTTACGCTGCAATATCTGCGCGGCAAAAAGTTCATTGAAGTGCCGGAGAAGCGGCGCACGGTGGGAACGAAGCAGGAATATTTGAAGATCCTCGGCGCGCACGCGAACAATCTGAAGGACATTAACGTTGAAATTCCCTTGCGGCGCCTGGTTGCCGTGACGGGCGTTTCGGGCTCCGGTAAATCCAGCTTGGTCTACGACGTGCTTTATAAAGCGGCCGCGGACAAATTGAACCGCGCGAATTACAAAGCGGGCGGCTATAAGCAGATGCTCGGCTTGGAATATGTGAACCGCATCATCAATATTGACCAGTCGGCGATCGGACGCACGCCGCGCTCCAATCCGGCGACGTACGTGGGCGCCTGGACGCATATCCGCGATCTTTTTGCTTCTACGGAGGATGCGCGCGTGCGCGGCTACAAACCCGGAAGGTTCAGCTTCAACGTGCCGGGCGGTCGCTGTGAGAACTGCGAAGGGCACGGCACGATCGCGATTGAGATGCACTTTTTGCCGACGGTCTATGTGAGCTGCGATGTCTGCAAGGGCAAGCGTTTTGACCGCGAAACATTGGAAGTGGAATACCGCGGCAAAAACATCTACGATATTTTGCGGATGACGGTTGAAGAGGCGGTCAAATTCTACGAGGACATCCCGTGGCTGCATGAAAAACTTACGATTTTGGAAGAGGTCGGTTTGGGATATTTGGAACTTGGCCAGTCGGCGACCACGCTCTCCGGCGGCGAGGCACAGCGCATCAAGCTTTCCGCCGAACTCGGCAAACGCGACACGCGGCGTACTTTATATTTGCTTGATGAGCCCACGACCGGCTTGCACTTCGCGGACATTGATCAATTGCTGAAAGTGTTGCAGCGGCTGGTAGACAGGGGGAACACCGTGGTGGTGATCGAACATAACCTGGATGTCATCAAAACCGCCGATTGGGTGATCGATCTCGGTCCCGAGGGCGGCGAGCGCGGCGGGCGGATCGTAGCGCAGGGCACGCCGGAGGAGATCATGCGCCGCGCCGGAAGCGCGACTGGCGAATACTTACGGAAGGTCCTGAAATAATTTGCTATAATGAATCCATGATAAAGATCGACGGCAATACTCTCTGGCGCGGCGGAGAAAAGATCGGCTCAATCGACGGCCATCGTATTTGGGCGCATGATGGCAAGAAGCTCGGCTACTTTGACGACCGGTATATCTACAGCGAAGGAGGGCACAAGCTCGCCTATGTGGAGGGCGACTATCTTATCTCCTACGGCGCCGGTGGGGACGAATCAAGGATACGCCTGGAAACAGTGAGCGAAGAAGTGGAGGGCGGCATCGCGCCCGGCATTGAAAAATGCGCGGTGTATGTGCTTTTAGGTAGTTAAAAAGTGATCAATTATAAGAAACTGCCGGAAACACCCGGCGTGTATTTGATGAAGGACGCCGCCGGCCGCGTGCTCTATGTCGGCAAAGCGGGTAATTTGCGCCGGCGGGTTTCAAGCTACTTTGAGCGGCCGCATGATGTGCGCATAGAGGCGCTCGTAGTGAAAATAAAAAAAGTTGATTACGAAAAGACCGATACGGCATTGGAGGCGCTCATCCGCGAGGCGGAATTGATCAAAACGCTCATGCCGCCGTTCAATGTGCGTGAAAAGGACGACAAAAGTTTTTTGTACATTGAGATTACGAAAGAAAAGTTCCCGCGCGTGCTTTTGGTGCGCGGGAAGGACGGCGCCGGGCAAGGCAAGCGCTACGGCCCTTTTGTGTCCGCCTCAAGCGTCCGTGAGGCGCTCAAAATTTTGCGGAAGATCTTTCCATGGAGCATGCACGATCCAGAACGCGTCGGGAAATTCGCGCGACCCTGCTTTGATTGCGAGATCGGTCTTTGTCCGGGCACCTGCGTGGGTGCGATCTCACGCGAAGAATATCTAAAAAACATCGGGCGGTTACAGTTCTTTTTGGAAGGGGAAAAGAAACGATTGCTTCAATCGCTCACGAAGGAAATGAGTGCTGCTGGCAAAAAACTTGAATTTGAAAAAGCGGAACGCCTGCGCCGGCAGATCTTCGCGCTCCAACATATCCGCGACACGGCGCTGATCGCCGATTCCGAAGTGCTTGTGCCCGCAGGGCGGGGTACAAGGAGCTATCGTATTGAGGGCTATGATATTTCAAATACCTCGGGCACGTCGGCGGTCGGTTCCATGGTGGTGTTTGAAAATGGCGAGCCGGACAAAAATGAATACCGTAAATTTAAGATCCGCAGTGTTTTCAAACCGAACGACGTAGGCATGCTCACGGAGATTTTGGAGCGGCGATTCAAGCATTTCTCCGGCGGCCGCGTTCGTGTTGGTCAGATGGGTAATGCGCACAAGGGAAGCGGGGATGTCGGCGTGCAGAATGGCTGGCGTCTGCCTGACCTCGTTTTGATTGACGGCGGCATCGCGCAGGCGAACGCCGCGCGGCGGGTGCTTTTGCGCACGGGTTTGCGGATCCCTATAGTCGGTATCGTGAAAGGTCCCGAGCGCAAGCGGAATGATATTCTCGGCGCCATTCCGAAAGGAGTGCAAAAAGCGACGCTTGTCCGCGTGCGCGACGAGGCGCACCGGTTCGCCATCGGCTATCATAAGGCCCTTCGCCGCGGCGCTTTTTTGCCGGGCCGGGAATCGCGAAAGGGATAATAAGAACCATGAAAGCGCCGAAATATAAAAATCTTTCACAGGTGGCAGGATGGCTCGCGTCCGGCAAGGTTGGCGTGATTCCCACCGACACGCTCTATGGCATCGTCGGTTCCGCGCTGCGGCGAAAAACCGTAGAGCGCATTTATCGTTTGCGCCGCCGCAATCCCCAAAAGCCAATGATCATTTTGATCGGAGATGCGCGCGCCATTGCTCGCTTTGGCGTTCAGCTTGACCGCCCAACTGCGGAGGTTTTGAAGAAGATGTGGCCGGGGAAAATAAGTGTTGTCTTGCCGATCGTGTCCCGTTCCGCCGCGCTCAAAAAATTCAAATATCTCCATTGCGGCGGCCGCTCGCTCGCGTTCCGCCTACCGCGTCCGGCATGGCTCCGCGCATTGCTCCGAAAAACCGGACCGCTCGTCGCACCAACTGCCAATCTTGAAGGCAAACCGCCCGCAAAAACGATCCGCGCGGCGAAGGAATATTTCGGCGATCGCGTGGATTTTTACGTAGACGTCGGCCAGCTTCGGGCGAAGCCCTCCACGCTTTTGGAAATAAAAAACGGGAGGACGACAGTGGTGCGGCAGGGCGCAGTGAAAATCAAAGTTTCTGCGAGTATAATGAATACACCGTTCCGATGACCAAGCTCTCACGTTCAAAACTGGAACTTTTTATTGATTGCCCGAAATGCTTTTGGCTTGATCTGAAGCAGGGGATCAAGCGGCCGCCAAGCATGCCCTTCACGCTCAACAACGCGGTGGACTTTTTGCTGAAGGAAGAATTTGATGTGCATCGCGCGAAGGGAACGCCGCATCCGGTGATGAAGAAGAACAAAATCGACGCCGTTCCATATCAGCACGAAGATCTCAATAAATGGCGCCACAACTTTACTGGAGTGCAATTCGAACACAAGCCGACGGATTTTCTTGTGACCGGCGCGGTGGACGACGTTTGGGTGAACCCGGCGGGCGAGCTCATGGTGGTGGACTACAAGGCGACGGGTGCGCGCGAGCATAAAATCTACGATTCCTATCGGCGACAGATGGAAGTTTATCAATGGCTCTTGCGGCAGAACAAATTCAATGTTTCCAACGTCGGCTATTTCGTGTTCGCGCGCGTGGACAAAGGAAAGGGTTTTGGCGAGGGTGAGGCGGCGCTCGCATTCGATCTTTTCATAGAGCCGCTCGTCGGGGATGATTCGTGGGTGGAGCAGGCGCTCATGAGCGCGCGGAAAACGCTTGATAAGCCGGAAGCCCCGGATCCCGTCCCTGCCTGCGATTATTGCAACTACCGCCGCGCCGCGGAACGGTTCTAGGACGTTTTATCTTGCGGGATTTCCCGTAATTTTGTATAACAAGCGGCAGGGAGAGGTGCCCATATGTCTATGCGTCGGTTCGAGGTGGCATTGGCCGCTGCGTTGATTTCCTTGCTGGCTGGAGGGGTCCTCAGTTTCGTTTTGGGGGCACTGAGAACGGCCTTCATTCTCTTTCGCTTCGGCCTGTTTCCAACCCAGGACGAACTGGCAGCGCCCTTCGCCATCCAGTGGTTCTTGACCGGCATGGCAACGCTCTGGGCTTACTACTCCGCCCGGACAAGCATCTACAAAAGGCGGATGCGACGAGCATGGCAGCGGCAATGACCGGTATCGCGCGGGGGTTGGGTCCGTCCAGCCCTCGCGCATCACTTTATAAATTTTAAATCTTGGCAGTATATAATCTTCTTATGGCTGTGATGCCAAAACCAATCATTCTTTCGTGGACGCATCATGCGCAGGCGAAGATGTATTTTTATAAACTGTCGCCGGCGCGGGTGCGGCGCGTGTTGAACAGCCCGAAGCGCGTGGAGGAAGGCGTGGCGCCGAAGACGGTCGCGATGATGCAGCCCGCGGCGATCAAGGCGTTTGCCGGCCGCGCGGGCGCGAAAAAGGAAGAACGCTGGACGCAGGAGATTTGGGTGATGATCCAGGATGCGAAACGGGAACGGAAAGTGATCAGTGCGTGGCGCTATCCGGGCGTGACGAAACCCCGGAGCGCGGCCGCCGTGGACGCGATGCGCAGGGAATACGACGAATTTTTGTCAAAAGGAGGCAGGTAGGGTTGTATAATATAGTAATGCTTCTTATAAGTCCTTCGTTTGAAGACAACGGGACGATCCCAAAAAAGTTCACCTGCGAAGGTGGGAACATCAATCCTGAGTTGCGGATAGAGAACGTGCCCGCCGGCGCGGAAAGTTTGGCGCTCATCATGCACGATCCCGACGCCCCGATGCCGGGCGGCTTCACGCATTGGGTGGTTTGGAACATTGCGCCCGCAACCACGCTTATCAAAGAAGAAAGCATGCCGCCCGGAGCAGCGGAGGGGCGGAACACGCGGAGCGCCGGGTACACCGGCCCCTACCCGCCGCCGGGCCACGGCGTCCATCATTATGAATTCCATCTTTATGCGCTTGATATGATGCTTGATCTTCCAACTACTTCCGGCAAGGCAAAACTCGAAGCGGCCATGCAAGGCCACATTATTGAAGAAACAAAACTTGTGGGCCTGTACGAACGCAGAAAAGCTTAAGTTGCAAAACGATCGTTTTTGTGTTCTCCTGTAATATATGGAATCAACTGACAATGATCTTGTGCGATCCGTTCTCAAAGGAGAGAAGGATGCATTTGCGGAGCTTGTGGAGCGCCACACAAGTGTGGTCTACAAATTCACGTACCGCTACTTGCGGAACGGCGAGGATGCGGAGGATGTGACGCAGGAAGCGTTCGTGCGCGCGTGGAAAAATCTCAAAAAATTCGATCCGTCAAAGAATTTCAAAACGTGGCTTTTTGCCATTGCAAAGAATGCCGCGCTCGATCTTATTAAAAAGAAAAAACCATTGCTCTTTTCGCAAATTGCCGAAGAAGAGGACCAGCTGGACGTTTTCTTCGCGCCTTATCTTGCTGCGCCGGAGCTTCCTGATGCTATTTTTGCGCGCAAGACGACGAAACTTGATATTGAACGTGTACTTACTACGCTTCCGCCCGGCTATCGGACGGTGCTTGCAATGCGGTATAACGATCAGCTGAAGTTCCGCGAGATCGCGGAGACCCTGGGCGAACCCATTGATACCGTAAAAAGCAAGCACCGCAGAGGGCTTGCGCTGCTTCGGAGGGTCATCGTGGGCGAGCCCCCCGATTCAAGTTTTGTGTAGAATTCATTGCCTGTGGGAGGTATTTGTGGTAAGATAAAGTCATGAAAAAACTAACCATGGCGATGGTGGCTTGCCTCATCGCGGTTTCTGTTTTGCCGGTCGTGTCGAATGCAGCGACGAACGCCGATCTGCAAGCGCAGATCCAGGCGCTTCTCGCGCAAATCCAACAGCTGCAGGCGCAACTGACGGCGCAGGGAGGGACAGGTACGTCGTGGTGCCATACATTTAACACCAATCTGGGCGTGGGCAGCTCGGGGGACGAGGTGACCGCGCTTCAGACGGCTTTAACGAAAGAAGGAGTCGGTGCCGAGAAAAATTGGACGAGCGGCACCTTTGACGAAGTTACCGCTTCGGCAGTAACAGGATTCCAGGAAAAATATCGGAGTGATATTCTCACTCCCGCCGGCCTCGTGAACGGCACAGGTTACGTCGGCGCGCGCACCCGCGCGAAACTGAACGCGCTGTACGGGTGCGGCGTAGTCACTCCGCCTCCGGTTGTCTGCCCTACGGTCGCAAAACTTTGCCCTGACGGCACCTATGTCAGCCCTGTTCCGCCAACCTGCCAATTTCCGGCTTGCCCGGTTTCAACTACAACTTCAACCCCGCCTTACCCCTCTCAACAGCTTACGATGATTTCGCCTGCCGGAGGAGAGCGTTGGCAAATAGGATCGCAACAGACCATAAGTTGGACGGATTCGGGTCTGAGAGACGGAGACACATACACCTTGTTTCTTACAAATGCGAATGGGGGTGCGTATGGAATTATAGGAAATGCGATTGTTCACCCGATTTACGGCAATCCTAATAGTGGATGGGTCGTGGGACGTCTTACAAACAACGCAACAGTGCCTCCGGGAGATTACTATATTCAGGTGGTAAAACAATATCAGAGTGCGGGAGGCGTCTATATTCAAAGCAAGGCGTTCACGATTGTGGCGGCAACCGCCACCCAGCATGGGTCCCTGAATGTTTCGGCGGATCCGATCCAACCTTCGAGCGGCCAGGTGGTGATGGGCTCAACCGGCGTCGCGCTTGCGGCATTCCGTCTTACTGAAACATCCAATGTTGAATCGCTTAAAGTGACCGATCTTACCGTGACGGATTATACGGCGTCGAACAACACCGCTGCCTTTAGTAATCTTACGCTCTCGAGCGGGGGAACGGTGCTGGGCACGGCGGGCGCGCCGACGCGCCTTGCGAACGGCAGCTACGCCTATCAGTTCCATTTTCCGACGCCTGTCGTTATCCCACAAAGCAACTCGGTTTCATTTGTGCTAAGAGGAGATGTGGTGCCATGGATTGCTCTTAATCCAAACGACAACGGCGTGCATCAATTCGAGATCATCAATTCCTCGGACGTGACAGCGCTCGGAACCGCTTCGAACATTGCGGCCAACGTGAACATCTCAAATGCGAACGGCAATGGCGTCGCCGTCTTGCGTAGCACATTGAGTCTGGTCGTCTCTCCTTCCGGAGCAACGTCGAATCGCACGCCTGTGAGCGCCGACGCGCTTGGCACGATTATGTTAACCGCCAACCCGGCCGGTCCTGTTGCGCTTGGCCGCTTGACCATTACCTTCCAGGGTTCGGGATTATCATCGAACGCCAATGGGTTTTTGCAGAGCGTCCAGCTGATTGACCAGAACGGAGGAAATATTGGGGTTCCTGTTGGATTCTCGGTCAATGGGACGGCGGCCACGTGGGACCTCAGTAATTATCAAATCCCTGCCGGTGTACAATATTATTTCCAGTTGCGGGCAAACAGTACCTTGCTTCAGGGTTCTGCGCCGATCACCTTGTCCGCCGCGATCAAGAGCCCCGTTGACCTGACCTATGCTGATGCTTTGGATCCGTATGCGACGCGAGGCCTGACGATCCCAGCCGGTTTCCCATTCGTCATCAACTCGGTGAGCTATTTGGGCGGGACCCCGCAGGCTATGGGAGTGAGTCCCGCATCGTTGAGTTTTACCGCCTCGTCCAATGCCATCAACAATCCTTCTCCTGCGAGTTCTCAATTAATGCTTACCAATTATCCCAACACCGGCGTTACCGTTACAAAGACCTACACCAGCCCCTTGCCGTCCGGAGCCGATTGGCTTTCGATTGGTGCTTTGACCGGTTCGGGCACGACCAAGACGATCACCGTTACACCGCAGCCATGGAACGCGCCAGCCGGTCTTAGCCCTGGCACCTACACGGCGTCTATCGCGATCAGCGCGAATGGCCAGACCATCACGGTGCCGGTGACGCTGACGGTGACGTCGTCGCCGGTTCAGCCGGTTCTCTCGGTCAGTCCGGCGTCGTTAAGCTTTACCGTCCAGCAGGGCGCGACTTCCGTGCCGTCGCAGTCATTGTCGGTTTCCCTTTCCTCTGGTGCGAGCGATATAAAAACCAGTGTCAGTTACGGATCGGGGAATGGCTGGCTAACTGCGAGTGCGACAACGGGAGTTTCCGCCGGTGTCCCGGGGAACGTTGTAGTCACGGTAAATCCAACCGGCTTATCGGCAGGAAATTATGCTGCGACAATTTCCGTGAGCGCGTTTGGTGTCGCAATTTCAGTCCCCGTAACGCTTACCGTATCGGCGCAACCAAAGCCAAGCGTAACCCTGAATGGCGTCCAGGGTTACAACCCGACGACAGGGGCATACACGAATAACACCGCCCTTGCGAGCACCTACCTCGTCCTCTATGGCACTTTTGGTTCCTCGCTGCTCAACGCGGTTGCGATTGACGGCGGCGCGCCCTCCATGTCAGCCGTGACCTACCAGAGCGCCACCCAAATCAACGTGTCCCTCGCGGGCATTGCGACAGGCTCCCACACGGTCGCGGTCTCGACCCCCTATGGTATGACCAACTCATTACCCTTCACGGTGACGAACGCAGTGACCGCGCCGTCCCCGGTTCTGAACGGCGTCCAGGGCTACAACCCGACAACGGGGGCGTACACGAACAACACCGCCCTTGCGAGCACCTACCTCGTTCTTTATGGCACTTTTGGTTCCTCGGGCAACGGGGTTCTGATCGACGGCAGCGCCGTGTCCGCCTCGGCTGTGACTTACCAGAGCGCCACCCAGATCAACGTGTCCCTCGCGGGCATTGCGACAGGCTCCCACACGGTCGCGGTCTTAACCACGACCGGCACGACCGGCTCCTTACCCTTTACGGTGACGGCCTCCGGCGGTGGCGCAAGTTACTTGCCCGGGACGCCGCAGGCGCAGAACTTGAACCAGATGGCGGACGTTCTCCAATCCATGAAAGGAATTTTGCAGTCCTTAAGCCAGATGCTGCAATAAATCCGTTGCTCTTACGGAGCACGAAGTAAGCGCTGCCTCAATTTGAGGTGAGTTCCGGCGGCGCGCACCTAAGAAAGCCGCTTGTTCGTATTCATTACTAATGGAAGACGGGATATTCAAAGAGATTATTTTGGGAGCAGATGCGGACATGCCTGCGCCGCCTACGGGACTTGCAAAGAAAATTTTGCTCCGCATTGAGCGGGAAGAGCGCCGGCGATTTTTGACGAGAACCGTGGCGCTCGGCGCGGCCCTTGCGGGTTCCATGGCGCTCGTCGTCTATGGCGGGGTTGCCGTGGCCGCCGATGCTTCGCGTTCCGGCTTCATTTCCTTTGCGTCGCTTTTCTTTTCGGATTTTTCGGCGACGATCGCGAGCTTTTCGGACTTCATCTTTTCCGTCGTCGAATCTTTTCCGGTGTTCTCCGCCGCCCTGCTTCTCTCGGGAGTTTTCTTTGCGATATGGTCCGCAGCCGCGTTTGTTGACGAGATGGCCTTGCTGCGCCGGCATACTTTTCATCTTTCCTCTTGATTAAAAAATCATGAAAGAACTCTTGCATTCTTCGAAGATCAGGGCGATCCTTTGGATACTGGGAGGCATAATCGTATTATTTATTGTGTTCGGCGTTGGTGCCATGGTGGGACATCGACAAGCGGCCTTCCTGGGCCGCTTCGGGGATAATTATTACCGAAATTTTTATGGCGGCCCTATTGGCCATCCATCCTTCAATATGCACGGGGTGGCAGGCGAAGTGATCGATATTTCCAGTTCGTCGCTGTCGGTAAAAGATTTTGACGGTGACGAGCATTCGGTTGCCATATTTCCGGATACGGCGATCCG
>Ga0187866_1001544_pt1 | contig 21260 bp, 16 predicted proteins | sample June2016WEW_11_1_3_FD_133013 | JGI IMG/M metagenome (GOLD analysis project Ga0187866, IMG submission 133013) | Peatland microbial communities from SPRUCE experiment site at the Marcell Experimental Forest, Minnesota, USA - June2016WEW_11_150 | ecosystem: Environmental > Terrestrial > Soil >...
ATTATCCGGGAACCTCTTTTAATTCGGGAACGTCTATAGAGAGGTACACATATACCTTGGCAAATTTTACCTCCTCAGATTTTCACGGTAATGTTGCCGAATTTTACGCAACTTCCGTTTGCAAGGAGACGGGCCAGTCAATCAGGGTTCATTACCTACTAATCGATAATGGTGGGCCAGGGAAAAATAAAGATGAAATCATGGCGTGGATATGGCTCCCAGACGTCGGTGCTCCGGTTGATGCTTGGTGGCCTCTTCTTGGCCCTCAAGACATGACCGACCCTGCTTTCGGCCTTCCAGTTAAAATTACCGCCGGCGACATCGATGTGCACGTGGGAAATCAAGGATGTCCTAAAGACCACCATTAGTATTAACATGTAATTAGAGCTTGGCTCAAGAAAGGGGGATCCCGTATGTGGGGGCTCCCCCTTTATCTTTTTCAGATGGTCGCTTTGGCCCACAAGGAAAGATCATAAGCCAAGTATCTCCCGAAGTCGAAGCCGCCATCATTCTGGCCGCCCCCAGGCGTCTGTCACTTTTTCCAAAATAAGGGTTGAAAGTAAAAAAGGCAGGAAAGGCTTTAACCAGTTGTACGCTGAAGCTTTCGAAAAGAACTATGAGAGATTGCTTAGCGTCATTACTAAGCCCGAAACCAGCAGCGTCTAAATAAATTAACTCCTCAATTCTATAAAATATCGCATGTACCTGAAGGGTTGTTCTCTGTATTAGCCTTTATATTTAGTCAGCGGTAATTCATGTTTGACCGTCCAAAATGATGGGCAATTCTTCTGGATTGTTTCTTAACTAAAATTTAATGCGAGCTTCATTATTATTTAACAGTACGAGAACGTGCGCTTAACAATCTTGATATATTATTAAACTAGAGTAGAACTCGTTAATAATAGTAGTCAGGATAAGGAAACAAGAAAATGTCCCAAATAAAACTTGACATGGCAGCAGGAATGGTCAAAGAAGCCGAAGGAATTTTGACAGGCGAATGCAAAGACCTGAGGACAACGTTACACCGGGAGATCGTCATCAATGCCTTAAAGTGCCGGCGTGATAACCTGGATATTCTGGACCTCAAAATATTCAACAGGGTTGCCGCGGAGTTTCGTTACGCGGCGAGGGTATTCAAGCCATATAGAAACGTTCGTAAAGTGTCTATCTTTGGTTCAGCCCGCACCTTCGAAGATACCCCGTACTATGACATGGCGAGAGAATTCGGACGTTTGTTAGCTCAACGGGGTTTCATGGTAATTACCGGTGCCGCCGAAGGTATCATGAAAGCCGGTATCGAAGGCAGCGGTACCGCGAACAGCTTTGGAGTTAATGTCCTTTTACCCTTCGAGAACAAACCTGCTGATATAATTCGAGATGACCCAAAACTGGTTCAATTCAAGTATTTTTTCACACGTAAGCTCTTCTTTGTTATGGAGGCTGACGCGTTCGCTCTCTTTCCCGGTGGATTTGGCACGCACGATGAAGGGTTTGAAGTACTGACGTTACTTCAGACCGGGAAAGCGCAGCCGATGCCGGTGGTGCTTATGGAACTCCCGGGAGATAATTACTGGCAAACCTGGAAACAATTCATCAAGAGTCAATTACTGGCTAAAGGCTTTGTTCGACCCGAAGACCTGTCGTTTTACAAGATAGTTCATTCCCCTGAAGAAGGGGTAGAAGTGATTATGGACTATTATTCGATATATCACTCCATGCGCCAGGTTCAAGACAATCTGGTGATAAGGCTGGAGAAAGAGCTTCCAGACGCATCAATCAGAATGTTGAATGCTTCGTTCCGGGACATCATCAAGGCAGGGGAAATTACCAAAACATCAGCCTTGCCCAATGAAGAAGACGAGCCCAGCCTGTGGATAAAACCCAGGATTACCTTCCTTTACAACAAGAAGAGCGCGGGACGCCTAAATGAGATGATATTGATGATTAACAGACTTGGTCATTCCATTTAATCGGGCGTTTACCATCCCCAATTTATTCTTAACAAAAATGCTAGCTCAAACTTCATAATAATCTAACACCGCCAGAACAAAAACCGAACAACCCCGCCTCATAATAATTAGTGGCAACTACTCAGGTGTCTATCTATCACTTTCTATGTTCCGGCTGGCATGGGCGGGACCCACTAAATGAACAAACGCATATTTGAAGACGAGTATGGAAGAATGTGGACGGTGAGCAAATTTGGTTCCAGCCTTTGGGGTGAGGTAAGAGAAAGCAAATTATGGGTAGTAAAAATCATCATGGGCCCAAAGAAGACCAGATAACATTGCACTATTGTTTGACCAACCCCCATAGTTGTACCACTTACAGAGTTAGAATGGCCTCGGGAGCCGGCCGGCAGTAATTCCCGGCACTATGCGGGCGTATTTGATTATATTCGCCTCGCCATTGTTCTATCAATACTCTAGCTTTCTCAAGGGTAGTCAAGTCACTATCGTATCGGTCCACCTAAATGATCGCCGAATATATTAAAGAGGAAAAAAGAAGGGAAGCCCAAGATAAATGATCCGCTCACCTTACCGGACTCCCCTTAGCAAGGGGTCGAAACTCCATGCCTTATCAAGTTTAACCTGCGGCTAATAATATGTCAATATGTTGATATAGAGCCTGACTTTTCCTGAAAATCAAAGGAGGCAGATAGGACAGTAATAACTTAAATGCCAAGGAGCGGCTTGGCAATCAAGCTGGGGGCGTTGATTTCCGTCTTTATTTGGTGCACTTGGACGGCAGGGAGCTAATAGTGAAACCGACCTTATGAGTTCGGTTTTTTGTTTTTATTGGCAATCTCATCATTCCAGGCATCTATGTTATTCCTTTTCCGGTAATATATCTAACTCGATAAGGAGTAAAAATGTTTAAAGACTCAAAACGCATAATTATGAGCGCTATTTTTCCTATACTAATAATCATAACTCTATTGGTGAGTGTTATTGCGGTGCTACTCGCGGCTATTCAACTGAAGTCATACTGAAATTCCCCCGTGATTCTATATAACCCAGGGCGACTATTTCAATAATTTTATTGAAGGTAGTGGGTTATTCGTGTGTCGGAGTCCCGCTGATTCACGATTCCGATATTAGAGCCGGCGCTTCCCCTGAAACCCCTGACGTCTGATATCCCACAGTTAAGATTACTCTACATTGAGGGATGTTTAGTAACGCTTGGTGAGGTATTAAGTCTACATTCTTTTTAACGTAATAGTGACACAGCCCACATATTCGGAAAGGGCATTTTGAGCGGAAAAGTTCAGGGCCAGGCTGTCGCCAGCGGCAAACTGTAAATACGAGGTCGTTGTATTCAGGGTTGCCGTTAAAAATGTATTTGCCGCGACACCGGTACTCAGATTCACCGGTGTCGATGTGGTCAACAGGTCGTATCCGTAACTGATGGTATATCCATTTGGCACCTTTTTTAACATTAGGGCTGTTGCCGTATTCGTGATTTCCACAGCGGACTGCTGGAATTTAATGCTGACGACTTGATAAGCCGCATCAGCCGTCCAGATATAATGATCAGTATCGTTATTTTTATCAATGAGTCCTGACGGGATGGAAATAGTCAACGCGTTTACTTTATCCTTCAGAGCGGTTAGATCGGAATTATTGGCCTTGGTATTGACAGTATTTTGTAAGGTTGTAAAGTCGCTGCTGTTTACTTTAGTATCCAGAGTATTCCCTAAATCAGTCATGTTGCTGACAGCCCAGTCCTTTAAATTGCTCAAGTCTGTGGCTGCGGCTTTGGTATCGATGTTGGCCTCATCATCGGTAACCCTGCCGGTAATTTCTTCAAGTTGAACCTGAGTGCGATTATCCAAATCATTTATTTGCGAATTTTGATAAATGTCGTAGCTGCTTAAGCCTGTGGCGGTATCATTTATATGATTGAGCGCCATATTGAGTCGGTTTATATCCGAATTATATGTAGTCCTGGAAATAGATAAACCGGAAATCAACCCCCATGTTATGAGGGATGAAATGATGACGGTAATAGCCAGAGACAGCAATACCATAGTCCAAGGTAGTTTTGATTTTTTTTCGTTTTGATCATGTATGTCCATATATTTTCCTCCTAACTGGAAATATTAAAGGTTTCTTGAGCGTCGTTTTCCTGTGACGCTCCGGGTACATTTCAAACTCGATATTTCAATACCGCGCACTATTTAGTTATGAAGGGTTGCCCTTTATAATTCATGCGCAATATCTCGTTTTCCGCCTTAGTGACCGCCATGCTGGAAAGCGGCGCGTAATCAAGAGCGGTACCGTATTGTTGCCCATCGTGAATAGCCCACCAAAACACTTTAGCCAGTGTTTGTCCCTTTTTTTGATCTGTCTGATTCACGTAAGCTAACACCCAGGTAAAACCACATATAGGATAAGCATCTGGATTGCCGGAATTAGTTATCATGATTTTCATATCATCTGGAAGCTCGACTCCGTCCATGCCGCGAGTGACGCCTTCTAATGAAGGCGCTTCGTAGTTTCCAGCGGCATTTTTCAATAAAACGTATGGAAGGCTGTTTTGCTCGGCATAAGCCAGTTCTACGTAGCCGATTGAATATTGTATACTCTGGACTTGGCCGGCAACCCCGGCGCTCTGGGCACCGCCGATGTCTCCCGGCCAATTCACTGATGTGGCATTGCCAATTTTATCATTCCATTCCTGGCTGACTTTACAAAGATAGTTGGTAAATATAAATGTGGTCCCGGAGCCATCAGAACGGTGAACAACTGCTATGGGAGAATCAGGCAATGCCAAACCAGGATTTAAGGCATCAATGGCCGGGTCACTCCACTTAAGGATTTTCTTAAGGTATATATTGGCTAGAACCTCTCCGGTAAGTTTAAGTTGGCCGGAGGCAATTCCGTTCAGATTGTAGATTATAGCTACGGCTCCGCTGGTCATAGGTATTTGAAGAATCGGGCCATACAAGTTTTCGGCTGAATATTGCTGGTCGCTAGTCATTATTGCATCGGAAGCTCCGAAATCAACCGTGCCATTTATTATCTGCTGTATCCCGCTTGACGAGCCGATTGCCTGATAGTTTATCTTGATCCCGGTTTGCTTGTAATAGACATCAAACCACTTGGTATACAACGGTGCCGGAAACGTAGCCCCGGCACCATTTAAGTCGGCAGTTTCAAAACCAGGCTGGGTAGCCACCACGCTGGTTTGGGAAGGAATTGAGCTTCCATTGCAGGAAGTTAAAATGAAACTCGAAATCACGAATGATAAAACAATAATAGCCGAATTCAAATATTTACTTAATTTCATGAGTATCCCTTCTATTTCAATTTGTTCTCTCTTTCCTCACTGAGAGACGATACAAATAAGAGTATAGTATGCTGTACGGTCATCTTCGGTTTAGTAAAACTTGCCGTTGATATAATCTCGAGTTTCCGGCCTTTCAGGATTGGTAAAGACTTTTTCTGTTTCTCCATACTCAACTAAGGTTCCCATGTATAGAAACGCAACATAGTCGGAAACCTTCCTGGCCTCGTTCATATTATGAGTAACTATGATTTGTGTATATTCTCCTCTCATAGCCAGGATACTGGTTTCAAGTGAAGCCGTCGACAGGGGATCAAGGGCCGAAGCCGGCTCGTCCAATAAGATCACCTCCGGGTTTATTGCCAAGGTACGAGCAATGCAAAGGCGCTGCTGTTGCCCTATAGACAGTTTGAAAGCACTGTCATGGAGTCTATCTTTAAGTTCGTTCCAGAGAGCTGCTTTTTCCAGACAGGATCTGACTATTGCATCGTGGTCTATCTTGAGTTTTAAGGCTTTAGGCCCGTAAAGAATATTCTCTCTGATTGATTTGGGGAACGGATTGGGTTTTTGGAACACCATCCCAATCCGCTGCCGCAGCAACATGGGGTCCATTTTCAAGATATCTTCCCCATCTAACAATATCTGCCCCTTGACCTTACAACCTCCGGTTAACTCACTAAGACGATTCAAAGAACGTAAGAGGGTGGTTTTACCGCATCCAGACGGCCCGATAATGGCTGTAATCTTGCCGGGGGTAAAATTGATATTTAGGCCCATAATTACCTTGCTGTCACTGTAACAAATCTCCAGGTCTCTGGTTTCAATGCCGCCCGGAAGCTTCCTTTCGCGGGTAACAGCATCTTGAAAACGACTATTAGTATTTTGAGTATTGACAATCATGCTCCCTTATACCTCTTCGCCAAATTTCGTTTCAATATCAAAGCCATCGTGGTAAATCCGATAGTTATTATTAAAAGTACCAAAGCTGCGGTGAACTGGTAGTTCTTCAAATCACCCAGGGTATCACCTAATGATTGCCAATACTTACTATCGAAGATAAGGTAAGCCAGAGATGTAGTTTCATTAAGGGGGTTCACACCATACTGGCCGACTCCGGAAAGAAGGAAAATGATGGTCAAAGCACCTGCAGCTTCAGCACAACCAAGCATCAATCCTGTGACGATATTAGGCAAAGACCATGGCAACTGGATATGGAAAAGAGTGTGATCCTTCGAGACCCCCAGCGCAAGAGAGCCTTCATGGATATCCGCCGGAAGTGAACTTAACCCTTCTTTAGTAGCTTTGGCAATTATCGGAATGACCAGCAATGATATGAACACGGAGGCGAAAAGAAAAGAGCTGCGGCCATACTGTATCATGCCGTTAACGTCATAGCCGTAACCGCGAAAGACGCCGTACCAAAAGGAGCCTAATTTGGGTAATCTGACCAGGTTGATGGCAGTAACGGCCAGGATTATGCCCGAAATAGAACGTAATGCATTGGTTGAAAAGTTTATTATGCCACTCAATTTACGGCCGGCGTATTCATGTACAATGACTCCTACGCTTACACCTACGGGGAGCGATATTAAAGACGTGAGCAACATCAACATTAGTGTGCCTGTAATATGGTTCAACATCCCCGTTTGCCTTACAGGCACTGTCGTAAAACTCGGCCAACCGTTTTCCCACGTTTCAATAATATGTGACTGTGATTGAAAAGCGGAAGTAAACAACGACCAGTGTAATTGGAAAGTCCCACCTTGAATTATATGGACGATGATCATGGCATAAGCCGCCAGCGCCGACAGGATAAAAAAGATAAGGAGCGGGTAACGCGAAATATCAAAAGCGCGCGGTGTCCCCCTAAGCGCATAATAAAGCGAATAACAAGCACCGGGCACAGAGATACCTAATATCAATAGGCCGGAAACAACGGAACGATGGATTATTCCATGGATGTTAAGCCCTTGCAGATAAACTGGCAAGGAATTTGAAATCACGCCCGATATAATGGCCGCCGCAGCCAACGCTATTAGAACATACTGGTTTATCTTTAAGCTTTTCTTGATGAACAGGAAAATAATAATTAACAATGCGCCAGTTGTAAATAATAGAGGGGCAGAGCAAATATCAAAGGAATTGAAGGCTAAAACCAAAGCACCTAATATGATGGCGGCGACCATTATTAAAGTAATTGCCCAGGTAAATATACTGAAATAATTAGTTTTACCTGGTATCGGCGCCGCCTTAATCGTATCAGTCATAATTCCGCTCTTATTAAGCAAGTCTCGCTTTCATTTTCCGCTGGAGGTAAGAAGTTACCCCAAGGATAATAAACGCCACTATCAGCAGTAATAAACCTGCAAAACTAGCAACGGAAGTCCCGATAGGCCCTACCAGTTTAGATGAAGAAAAGCCACCTCCGGCCAGTGTGGCGATGATTGAAGTCAAGGGAGCGGTCCTTTGCAATACATCGAATACAGGTGTTGGCAGAGAGCGCGTGCTGAAACCGATACAATAGGATACAATAATAGCCTCTCCCAGAGCGGTCAGTATCCCCAGCAATAACGAATTTACTATTCCAGGCAAAGCATTGGGAATTGTAATTGATTTCAAAGTGTACCACCGGTTGGCACCCAGGGATAGAGAGGCTTCTTTTAAAGTTGCAGGCACACTCTGAAAGGCATCGTCCAACAAGGGTGTTATAAAAGGAATCAACAATAACGCCAGCATTAGACCGCCCAGCAGGGTACAACTCGCATCGGATGGTAACATTTGCGGTGACGGTAAAGGCGGATTGGTAATGGAGCTTAGACCCTGCCCCGCAAATTTAGGGAAAAAAAACCAAATAAAGAAGACTGAACCCATTAATGCATATATTACCGGCGGAATCCCAGACAAAATACCTATCAGCCAACGTATCGCTGTACTTAGGAAACCCGTTGAAAAATCATTGGCTAAAATCGCCAATGCTAACGATACCGGAAAAGCAACACAAATCGATATCAATATCACCAAAAAAGTACCCCAGAGAGCCGGCAGTAACCCGTAGTGTAAAGTCGCCGGATTAGCTTTAGCAGGTTCGATACCCAGACTGAACGAATTGCTGAACAAATTCAGGCCAAGCGTACTGATCGCATGCACGCTCCCCAGGATTAAGTTAAGAGTGATAAGACTTAGTGCGATTACCGGAATTATACTTAGAATCAGGAATATTGTCCTAACGTTCCAGATAGAACTTTTTATTTTCAATATTGGACCTCCGCAGGCTGACCTGCATAATCCATTGCATATTCGCGCGTTTATTGCGCCAATGGTAAATAACCGGCTTTGGAAAGCAGCTGCTGGCCGGCAGCAGACCGTAAAAAGTCAGCCAGTTTGTTAACATCGTTGGAGCTATTTTGCCGCGTCAATAAATGAATTTTACGTGAGAACGGATAGCTACCATCATAGACTGACTGGGGGTTTTTTAAGGGGTCGACACCGTCTATCGATACGACTTTGACAGGAACGTGGTCGGGAGCAACGGTCATGGCCCTTCGTGAGGCAAATGCCAGTTTAAAAGGAAAATCCGATATTTGCGGGTCCTGTGAATATTGCGTACCGTTGTACTCGTATGATAAAATTTCTTCTTCTTTGGATAACTGCGGTAAAGTATAAGCTTTCCAACCGGATAGTAGTTGCTGTTCATCCAGTCCCAGTTTTTGATAAATGACTGTTTGGGTATCATACTTACCCGGTGGAAAGTAAAAAGAGGTTACTAAACTTTTCGTTGCCGGAATCCAGGCTACGGAGTCGATGTTTAAAAGAAAGCTGTTATCATCGATATTTGGGTTACCGTTATAGAAATCGACTCCCCATGGCCAGCCGGTCCTGGAAAAGATCGCGGCAAGAGAACTATAAGGCAATTCAACTAACCCGCCGCTTTTGCGGATGGGGCGTTTACCGGAATATACAGCTCCACCAAGGTAGGTGTTCTGATCTATGATTATGCAAACCGCATCATATGCGATAACGTAATCGTTAAGACCCTGTAATTCGCTGGACGTCGGTTCCCTGCCCAGAAGCACAGCATCTGTTTCCCCTTTTTTCAACTCGTTAATGCTATCGGAAGAAACCTGCATATCCACGGCCGGAGCTGAAGAATCAATGGCAGCCTGCTGGTTGATCGCTACAGAAAGGTAATACAAATCCCCGGGCCCGGCCAGTCTTATTCCTTGCTGTGCGGCTACAGCGGCGGAACAGCCTGAACAAACAATGATCGATGCCAAAACGAATGTTAATATTACAGTTTTCAGGTTTAGTTTTGTCTTAGCCACAATGATAGTCCCATCGATGCACGTGTAACCGGTATCGATTATGGTGTTATCGTTATTTTTCCATTAATCACATCAGGTTTCATATCTTTAGGTTCGAGAGAGGCGTCACTTAGCAGGACCTGGCTTAAAGTAAAATCGACTTGGCCACTAGCACCGCTTTTTACAGCCATGTGGAGGATAAATACATCCCCCGTCCCGGTCACGCCGAGTGGCGTTCCTCCTGCGTCATGGGCGTCTTGCATAGCGATCATCATTTGGTGTAAAGGATCGTTTGTTTTAGGAAACACTCCCGCGTCATTATCCGCTACTGGTTTGTCGGAAGGTATAAGAAAAAGCTCTCCTTTGTTAGCCGCGGCAAAGTCTTTATAATAACCACCCTGATCCACAGATGTACATTCGACTTTCGAAGGGTCCCACATAAGTGAAAACTGCATGCCCCGGGATGGCTGCTCGTTGGTTACTCTGATCGCCACGTCGAAAGTGTCACCCGGTTTGACGCTCGCGGCTGAAGGTACCGTGCTAACGCTGTTTTTCGATTCTTTAGGCATGGTACTGGCCGGTGCCGTGGTTTTTATATTGGCCGTTGTTGTGGTTGGGGTACTGCCCGCCGTGGTGGTGGATGATCCACATGCGGTTAACAAAGAGCTTAAAACTACACAAAAAGCTATTACGAAAACAATTCCCAAAGTCAGCCTTTTCACTTTATAAACTCCTTCGATTTATTATATTGTTCGGCATTTAGCACAATGATTTTCGCATTTCCTTTAGGATGTAATTCCGGGTCGAACTCCAAGGATATTATTAAACGTGTATCGACCGTATTTATAATTTCAAGCGGCAGGCCGTCCTTCTGGGGAATACTAACCTTCCCGCCTATTATTTCCACTTGTGTTTTAAAAGAGGAACCTTTGTTCACATTCTCACTTAATATGTCATTCCAGGCTATAGTCGCATTTTCTCGTATTATCCGCGTTGGCTTTGTGGTTGCGGGTTCCGGCTTAGCAGTTTCAGGAGGAGATACAGTTACCGGTACTGCCGCGGCTGCAGCAGGCACATGGGCTGGTTTACGCCGTCGCTGCAGAGAAATGAGTACCAACAACAAGCCTCCAGCGACAATTTCCGTTAAAATAATCAGGTATGTCATGTTCCATCCGGCTCCAGCCAAAAAACCGCCACCCTGTACCATAATCGCATACAAGCTGAAATGACTTATGCTGGCCGTAATCAGGTTGTTCTGGACGTCAAGAGTGTAGTCACAGGGTTCCCATTTCCCTGTCTCATCGTTGTAATATTCAAGAGCTAGTTTTTTTGAATCTGCACCTGAAGGTAATTGCGAAGGTTCGAACTGAAAAGTAATACTGATGGGCTGGCTGAAAACGGTCCCGCTCGGTTCAAACTCAAAGGAGTTGATTATCTCTGACCCCTTAGGTGCGGACGCCGGCATTGTGGCGGGAACCACGTTTATAGACATTACTATATTGCCATCTTCTGTCAACGCTCGCGTGTTCTTTTTTATTACTATAGATTCAATTTGGCTAAAAGTGCTTAGACGGATGTTATGAAACTGGGTATCCGCTTGCACTACACCACCGCTATCGACCACTTGGGATAGGTCTAAAACATTATCGCCGCTCGCCTGGGAAATGTGGCTTGTGACGGTTTGCGTTGTTGTTATTGTTGGCGTTATCGTTGGCTTGCCTGTTTGTGCCTGTCTTATATTCAAGTTGGTCGTTATATTGTCTGTCGAGGAAGGCTCTGTCGTGAAGGTCTGGTCACCGCCGTATACCGTTGTCGAGCCAACCGCCTTGGCACGGTAATGATAGGTGGTATTGGCCGTTAAGCTGGTGATATCGGCATGGAAAGTACCTTTGGCTGTCAGCGTTTGGGCGGTGGTGGTACTGCCGTAGCCGGTGGTGGTGCCGTATTCGAAGTTGACCGTTACATTGGAACTACTGCCCAGGCTGGTGAGATTACCGTTTAAGGTTGCTCCGGTTATGCTAACGTTACTTGCTGCGGATGTGGATACCGATACGGTACCTGCCTGTGACGTCGTGAAGGTCTGGTCACTGCCGTATACCGTTGTCACGCCAACCGCCTTGGCACAGTAATGGTAGGTGGTATTGGCCGATAAGCCCGTTATATCGGCATGGAAAGTACTCGCGGCTATTAACGTTTGGACGGTGCTTAAACTGCCGTAGGCGTTGGTGGTACCATACATGAAGTTGACGGATACGTTGGAACTACTGCCCATACTGGTGAGGTAACCATTTAAGGTTGCTCCGGTTGCGCTGACGTTACTCGCTGCGGACGTTGATACCGCCACGGCTCCTGCCTGCGATGCCGTGGATGTCGTGAAGGTCACGTCACTGCCGTATACCGTTGTCGAGCCGACCGCCTTGGCATGGTAATGATAGGTGGTATTGGACGATAATCCTGTTATATCGGCATGGAAAGTAGCCACCGCGGATAGCGTTTGGGCGGTGGAGGTACTGCCGTAACTGGTTGTGGTTCCGTATTCGAAGTTGACGGATACGCTGGAATCACTGCCCATACTGGTGAGGTTACCGTTTAAGGTTGCTCCGGTTGTGCTAACGTTACTCGCTGCGGATGTGGATACTGATACGGCTCCTGCTTGTGGCGTCGTGAAGGTCTGGTCATCACCGTATATCGTTGTTGAGCTAACCGCCTTGGCACGGTAATGATAGGTTGTATTGGCCGTTAAGCTGGTTATATCGGCCTGGAAAGTGCCCGCGGCTGTTAGCGATTGGGCGGTGGTGGTACTGCCGTAGCCGGTCGTGGTGCCGTATTCGAAGTTGACGGATACGCTGGAATCACTGCCCAGGCTGGTGAGGTTACCGTTCAGAGTCGCCGTCGCCGTGGTGGTATTTGTTGCGGCGGATGTCGTAATTGCCGGTGGATTGGCGGCTGAAATTGTTAGTGTACCATTATTGACCGTGGGGTGCAGGTCTTGAGATATATCCTGCGTATCCCCGAGTCTTAAGTAGGATAATGAAAAAGTAACCTGGCCGGAAGCACCGGATTTTGCCGTCATGTGCAGTACGTAGAAATCGCCCTCTCCAGTTACTCCTACAAGCACGCCATTCTCAGTTCCAGTCAAAGACACCGTAGCTACAACGGGAATCAAGGTGGGTTGTTTGGGGAACTTGCCCAGGGTATTATCAATCTCTGGAGTGCTCGGGAGCCAGTATGGGGTTAAACCATGCTGGTCCGCGAAACTGGTAAAATACGTTCCTCTTTCATAAGAGTTACATTCAGCCAGCGCCGGGTCCCAGGACAAGATAAAACCGCCTCCTCTAGCGGGTGTATCTGTATTAACTTTGATGGCAACATCGAAGGTATCTCCGGGACTTACCGCCGTGATGGGGTTGCCATCTTTCAAAGGTACGGAACTAATACTGCAAACAGTTGCCTGCACGTGTGAAGCCGGAATACCGATAATGGCGAGCAGGACTAAAAGACCCAGACAAATATTAATTATTTTAGTAGCCATTTCTGTTGCTTAACTCCTCCCCAATCAGCGTTAGTTATCAGCCGTTCCTTTCCGGCGGCCTCTGCCAATCAACACAGCAATTACGCCGATAATTATTATCGGGACCACGATGATGGCAAACATGTACCAGGGAATTCCTGAACTATTACCATTGTTGCCGTTGTTTTGAGCGACCGGTAAAACGGACGCGCTATTTTGACCGGTCTTGTCACCCCCCAGCCCTACAATTGTCCCATTTAGCCGGACGACTGGAATGTTCCCGGTAACTGCGCCATTTGAGGTGGATAAAGACATATCTTCGCACCGGTACCATTTGCCGTTATAGTAGTATGCCAGGAAAAGACTGTTGAGATTGAAGCCCTTCGTTTCGCTCGGGTTGAAATAAACTGTAACCGCGGCTGTACCTTGCTTTACACCATCAACAAAAGCATCCATAAATTTGATAGCCGGTTTTCCTGTTCCGCCTTCCGACTCGGGAGCGGAAAAAGCAGCGATACCACTTGGCTCGGCAAGATATTTCGCCAGGGCGATGTGACCATCCCCGTTAAACCCGGAGAGGTACACTTCCATACCGGTTTCATCCACCGCGGAAGCGAATGATGCATCCATATTGAAACTGAATACTACCAGGCTGTTAGGGTCCATACCGGGAAGCAGGTAATTCCCGGGCTGCGATTGCCCCGGAACCCGGCTGGATGGAGGTTTACTCAACGTGAATGGTGTAGTAGTTTGTGTCGAGGGAGTGGTTGTTGGTGTTGGCGTTGGCGTTGACGTTGTTCCGTTGCCCAAGTAATTGAAGGTATTACTGGTAACAGTTCCGGCGCTGTTGGATACAACCACCGGTACATTGTTTGTGTTGCCCATGCCCAGGTCTGGCACTTGAGCCGTTACTTGAGTATTACTATTGATAGAGGTACTGGGACTTTGAACGCCGTTAAAATATACCAGAGTGCCGCTGATAAAATTGGTACCGGTAATGGTCACCGTGGCTCCTGCAGCCGCCGAGGATGGCGAAATTCCTGTTATGGTGGGAGTCAGAGCCGAGCCGATGTAGCTGAAGCTGGTGCTGGTGGCACTCCCTCCGGAGTTGGTTAAGACTATGGTAACGCTGCCGATATTTTCTGTACCCAGATTCGGCACCGTCGCGGTTAAAGCTGTACTACTCACAAGCGTAACCATAGGACTATTTACGCCGTTAAAGGTAACCGTTGTGCCGGCGATAAAATTGGTGCCGGTGACGGTGAGGGTGGCACCGGCTTTTTCCGCCGACGGAGTAATATTAGTGATAGTAGGCAACGCGCTGGGCGTTTGAAATATTTTATCGCCGCCCCAGGCATCACTGGCTCCAAGAACGTGCATTCTGAAATGGTAAGTGGTATTGGGAGTCAGACTGTTTACCGGAATACTTACCTGGCCGGTAGCATTCGTTGTTTTTGATGAAGTCGTGCTGCCGTAACCCGTGTTTAATCCGTATTCAAAATTTACCGATACCGAACTGTCCGTACCGAGGGACAACAGAGCGCCATTCAGAGTTGCGCCGGTGTAGGTGACATCGGTAGCATCCAGGGTGGCTGCCTGGATGGGCGTGCCATAGGTCTGGAAATAAAAGGCGGCTGGCGCGCTGGTTCCGTAAGCGTTAGTAGCCGTCAGCTCCCAACTGTACTCCGTCGCACCCCAGATAATGCCGGATGGCAAAGTGAAAGAGTTGGCCGTGATTTCCGGATTATCATAAATAACATCACTATCGCCAAAAGGCGCTTCTTTTATAATAAGTTCATAGTAGTCAGCACCAGAAACCGGGTTCCATTGAAACGTCGGTGTAAAAGTTGTAATCGGGTCCCCGCCAGGCGCGGTGGGCCCACCGGGTCCAATTAAAACCGGCGTATCCGGGGGTGGAATAGGTTCGAGAACGTTAAAATTAGTGCTCATATTATTTATCTGGCCGGTAGCCAGGGTAATGGTTGAAGTAACACTGTAATTACCTGCATGCAGACCGGCACGGTAAATAGTATCGATATTACGCGGGAAGCCTGGCATAACGGACGGCATTGCAACAAGAGCATCGTTTGTCCAAACCACGGTGCCAGTACTATCCTTAACGGTAGTATTTATCTGACTATTGGTAATCAGGCAGTTGCCCGTATTGCTGAAATAGGTTTGGATATGCAGCGGTTTGTCCTGATACACCGCAGGCACGTTCAAACCTGTTATCTGGCCGCTGTAGTTTGGCGTAAATGAATCTTTGTCTATGGTAAGTATAATGGGTATTAAAATGCTAAAACTGGCACTCGGGTTTTCCACCACAATCGAGGCAAACTTTTGTCCGGGGGTGGTTCCGGGTGGGACATTGATTATTACCGTCACCGCCTGATCAATCCCTGCCGTCAACAGTTGCGTTTTATCTACACTGATCCAGGAACGGGCGCTGCAGCTGGAAGTGTCTTCCTGGGCCGATAACGCTATTACCCCCCCCTCCGGGGTCTCTCCCAATCCGGCAACGGTAATATTAACCGGGGCATTGTTGGCAACCAACAAAATTTGCCCATTGTAGCTGCCCGATGTTAAAGAATCCAGGATGATAACATCTGGATTGACGGTTATGTTGTTATTTGTATCCCCGGCGCTAAGCTCCGGCGTGATGGCAGCAATTGCAGTAATAGTTGATATGAGCAACCATGCCAGAATTGAATACTTGGCCAGTTTCTTTAAAATAGCTTTTACCAACCTTTTGTCCTCTTTCTTTTAGAGGGGAGGGGCGTTTGGAACACCCCTCCCCCTGAAACCTTGGTTAACTGTTTTTAGAAGCCGACAGAAGCGATTTGGAATACTACCTGATTGTGGTACACATCGCCGCTGCTGGCTAAATGAGCATCCGAGGCGAGAAGTAGCTGGGAGAAGTAGAGCGTGCGGGTTTCTCCAAGCCTGGCATAGCCATTAGCAGCAGTGTCAGTCTGCTGGCCTTCCGGAATACCGGTCGCCAAAACCTGGGCGGCGCCGGTCAGGGGGACGTCATTATTGGCCGGTGTGATGTTGCCGGAGGCAGTTGGGAACGGGGTTGTGTAACCGTTGGCGGTGATAACGTGGAGCTGGTTGTGGAGTTTGATGTAGGGATCGTACGTGGTGGTAGCCGTGGTGAATTTGGTCAGTTTGCCGGCATCGGGACCAGTCGCAGACGCTGGACTAACGACCGGAGCTGTCCCCAGGACTTGGAGGGTCCAATACTCGTTGGATTTAACGTTAATTGTCTGGGTGATGCTGTTATCGCCGAGCTGCATGTTCGCACCAAAGTCAACAGAGGCCGGCTGGGTGAAGGACAGGGTTTTCTGGAAAGTGCCGTTGACATCGGTCGTCTGGCCGGGTACGGGGTAAGAGAAGGAGACCATTAAGTTAGCAGTATTGTTCGTCTCATTGCTTTCCGGAATAACGTTGGTGGCATCGGCGGTGACAACGATGGTGTCATAAGTACCGGTTAAGGTGATGGTGGCGCTGGTGAGGGTGCCGGAGTTGTTGCCCTGGGTGATAGCCGGAGTTGCGACGGTGATGGCCGCGCCGCCATCGACGACGACCCAGGCGGTGCTGGCGCCGGCATCCAGGTTACCGGTATTATTTACCTGGAAGTGCACGGTGTAGGTGGTGGGGTCAGTGGAGGCAGAGGTCCCGGTGTGAACGATGGTTGCGCCTACATTGGAAACGGTCAGGTCTGCGGCTGGAGGCTGGCCAACAGTAATGATGCCGTTTACCAGGTCGGTAGGTAGAGCCGCCGGTACGTTGTTGGCAAGGAAAGAAACGGAAGTGTTGAAGCTTAGAGTCTGAAAACTATTGTTGGCCGCGGCTTTGGCCGTGAAGCTCAAAGTGGCCCATACGCCCGTACCGGTAACAGTAGTAGGACCGCCGGTAGTGGAGGTGAAGCTGACTTTGCCAAGGCCGTTATCGATGGAGGGAGTTACATTGTACTCGCCGGAACCGAAGTAAGGGGTAGCGGTGTTATAGGTAGCGCTATTACAGGTGAACATGGTGGCGTTGAATGAAACGGTAGCCTGGCCGCCGGCTACGGCAACTGAGGAGGACGCGGTCAGATTGATAGTAAACGTGGCACCGTTGCCAACCGATTTGGATTCCAGACTAATGCTGCTCGGATTCGCCGCAAAGGTCGGGATGGCGGTGACCAGCAAGCCCGCGATAACGGTGATTACGAGTAAGCTGGCAAGAGCGATTTTTTTAATCGTTAATTTCAATTTTTTCTCCTTTTTTCTTTTATCACTTTAGCTGCAAACTGTAAGTGCAGGTTCTAGCTTACGCCGGGTGGCAGCGACATGAGTTGGATGGTGCAATAGTTGCCCACCGAAATCAGGTCAAGGACGTTAACCGTCCCGTTATGGTCTACATCAGCACGGCCGTAGGGGCCGGATACACCTACTTTGTTGCCGACGCTGATAAGGTCAAGCACGTCAACCCAGCCGTCGTTAGAGACATCCTGGTTCGGGACCAGTCTCAAGAAACCGGTATCAACCACGGCCTGCTGCCCGGCGCCGTCCAGTTGTTTCATCCAGGTGATGTAGTTCATCACATCGGTAGTTTCATTTGCCGGCGTGTAGTCATTAGGGATGCACATGAAGAGGAAGCGTGCAAGAGGGTAAACACCGGAGTAGATATTGGGACCGGTTGGGGCGTAGGCAACACCGCTGACCACAATATTGACGTCAATGATATTGGTACCGGTTTCAAAGCCAAGCCCGACATAGCCGCACTGGCCGGTAGCGCTGATGCTGTTGATGGCGGACTGCATATCGACATTACTGTCAATTCTGGGCTGTCCAGACATATAAACAACATTGTTTTCTGTTGTTGGACCAGTATAGGTGCCCGAGGTCGGATCCTGATCCGGGTTGGCGTAGGTTATGCCATTCCCTACAGTATCCTTGAAGGCGGCACGGGTGCCGGAACCGATAATACGGGCTCGAGGTACAATCTTTGTGTGCGGACCGGCGGTACTGGTAATCGGGTCGGTTATCTGGTCCCAGTAGGTGATTGTGCCTGTATAGATGCCGCCAATTTGCGCCAGGGTCATATTATGGATACCGGTTACCGAGGAATTAAGGATAAAGACCATACCGTCGCGGGCGATGGCATAAGCGGTGAGGGTGGTCATTGTGTTCCAACCGCCGGAGGGTATACCGGAAGAATTACCAATATCTGTCCAGTGGTCAACGGCAGCGGCTCGGCCATCGCCGGAACCGTTCTGGACAATATTGTTGGTATCGTCGGTGATCACGGTTTTACCACGGAAGGTATTATAAGGGCCGACGGATTGCTGTACAATCGGACCGACCGTAGTGGAACCCTGGAACTTCAGCGTTCCAACGAGACCCGGGCTCTGGTTGACTTCATTTAGGTCGCCGGTATTGGCAAACACGGCAATGGGCACCAGGATAACGATAACCAGAGCTACCATTAAGGCTATAAACAATTTCTTGTTCTTTAGCAGGTTTTTCAACTGATTTTTCCTCCTATTAATATTGTTGTTTTCCTGAACAAGGTTTGGTGGATTATATAACTGAAAATGTATGGCCTTTCTTTGCCGGGACCTCCTTTGATGTTGGATTTTACAGGCTCCATATACCTCACGATACAAGATTTAGTTAAACTTGTAATAAGGCTTGGAGTTTCGACCCTAAGGCTAAGGGAGTCCGGTAAGGTGAGCGGATCATTTTCCTTCGGCTTCCCTTTTTCATATCGGCCCTTGATTTATTAAGTAATTGTCTTTTCAGTCCATTACTATAGTACTGGGTAATTGTTCTGGTTTTGTTAGAGAAAATTATTGAACAGGTTAAATTATTGTTAATAATTGAAAAAGAAAACGGCCATCAAATAGCCAATATTTTCGGAGAAGAAATTCTAATAAAAAATTAACAATATTCCGCTTCGCCAGGAGACAACGCGATTTCCTTCTACTTCCCGGTCTGTCGAGTTGCCATAAAGAATTGTACGTTCTATACTAGCGATAGAGACTCTTATGGCCGAAACGAAGATTCTAATCGTAGAAGATGACCCGAATCTGCTGGCTGCGCTTAAATATAGTGTCAGCAAAGAAAACTATAACGTTGTCACGGCAGTGGACGGGGCTGAAGCCCTGGAAGTAGCCCGTAAAGAGCAACCAGATCTAGTTATTCTGGATATCATGCTGCCCAAATTGAGCGGGCTCGAGGTTTGCCGTATCCTGCGCAAAGAAATGACCATCCCTATCTTGATGCTGACTGCTAAAAGCGAAGAAATTGACAAGGTGGTGGGGTTGGAAATCGGGGCGGACGACTACATGACCAAGCCTTTCAGCATGAGAGAGCTGCTGGCCCGTGTACGTGCCATGCTGCGCCGGACTCAGATGACTAGGCCGCTGATAGCTCCCGGGCAGGAGGTGCTAAAATTCAATGATATGGAAATTGACATAGGTCGCCACCTGGTCCTTCTCAACGGTTCGGAAGTTGCTCTCTCACCTAAGGAATTCGACTTACTGGTCTTCCTTGCCAGTAACAAGGGTTTTGTCTTTAGCCGGGAGCAACTCCTGGAAAAAGTATGGGGCTATGATTATACCGGTGACACCCGAAGTGTGGACGTCCACGTACGCTGGCTCCGGCAAAAAATCGAGAATGAACCTGCAAACCCCAAACGATTAATCACCGTCAGAGGAGCCGGCTATAAACTGGAAGGCTAGAGCCGGCTTTGATGTGAATCCAGGAAACGGTCACTAACGGGTGCCCTTAGCCTGCTCGTCCACCCAGGCTCGGACTTTCTGGCTGATCTGGTCGCGTATTTCCCGGAACTTTCGTAGTTGTTCTTCTTTTGTTCCGATAAGCCGGGCGGGGTCTTCAAAACTCCAATGCAACCGCAGACCCATTCCAGGAAAAGTGCTCGGGCATTTTTCATCGGCGTCACTGCATACAGTGATGAGATAGCCGAAGTGCACTCTGCCCATGTAATCCTTAAGCGCTTTAGAGTATTGACCGCTGATATCAATGCCAATCTCATTCATGACTTCTCTGGTTAAAGGATGAATCTCTTTGGGTTCCACGCCGGCACTGTACGCTTCATATTTATCACCGGCGTAAGACCTCAGGAAAGCTTCGGCCATCTGGCTTCTGGCTGAATTAGATGTACAGAGAAATAATACCTTGATTTTATTCATATAAATTATCCTCCGGATATCAAACCGAATTATGAGTGGTTGTTGCGGTCATTTATTCTTCCTCACCTTGGAAACTGGGATTGATTGATCCCGTATTTACAAGCTCGGTTCCTTCGGAAACGGGCACAACTTCCACATTCGAGATGCCGGCTCCAGGCATAGTTGATAAGTCGATAGAAAATTGCTCGATTGAGTCATAATCAGAGATGCAGATGGCTGACCTTGCAGATTGGGGACGAGTTTTTGCGGATTCATCGTCAGGCATAACTTCAATCCAGTGCCATTGGGCTTTAATGCGTACGAAGAACTCCCCGGGGGCCAGTGATCCGCCGGGCAGGAATTTTACAAAAACCAGGTATCGCATCCTATTTTACTCTTCCCGGGGCACTGGTACAATCTTCACTCTTACGACCGACTTCCTGAGCCATTTTAGTGGTTGGGTGATAAATTTGTTTTATTTTAGTACGCGATTAATGGTTCTACTTCCGGACGAGCATCTACATTGCCGGGAGCCGGTATCCGTATGATATGTTCCGGGACGGTTTGCCTTTGCCAAGGATTCTCGCCTGCCTTCAACATATTTTCAAAAGGGCATCCGTTACGATAGCGCGCATACTCTTCCGCCAAGGCTCTATCAATATTATCCATGTAAAGTTCACTCATAATTTCCTCCTGTTGTCCGACGCTTTTGCTGGGGTATGCTGACTCCAGTACGGATACTGTTGTCGTTTTTCTTGCTACTCATGAACCGAAGCCATATCTTCCAGGTATTGCGCGATAAGGTGATGCCCGCTCAATGCTTCGGGGTGCTCAAACATCAGGTGAATCACCGCCTCACCCGTGGTCAGGTTAGTTGCCAGTGGAACGTCATGAATATCACAGACCCGCAGTAAATCGGTAATTTTTGGCTCGTATGGCTGAGCCATAAGCGGGTCGCGCAGGAATATCACCGCTGTTA
>Ga0187866_1001546_pt1 | contig 21231 bp, 17 predicted proteins | sample June2016WEW_11_1_3_FD_133013 | JGI IMG/M metagenome (GOLD analysis project Ga0187866, IMG submission 133013) | Peatland microbial communities from SPRUCE experiment site at the Marcell Experimental Forest, Minnesota, USA - June2016WEW_11_150 | ecosystem: Environmental > Terrestrial > Soil >...
AGGCCAGGCTGTGCCGCCAGCAGCGCAGCAGGCTGGGGTCCTGCAGCGCACCGGCCATGTGGTTCCGCAGTGCCACCATCAGCACCAGGGATTTCAGCCGCTCGAGACCCAGAAGGGCCATCGCGTGCAAAATGCTCACCACCTCGCGCCGGCAGCCCAGCAGGGGGGAGTTTGCCAGCCGCAGCACTTCGGCGGAGAAGACCGCATCAACTCGGATCAACTCGGCGACCTGGTGGAAGACGACATTGTCGATCGCCACCACGCGCAAGAGCTTGGCTGCGACGGGCGGAAAGGGTCGAAGTCTTGCCACCGCCCAGGGTTTGTGGGTCTGCGCCAGAAGTGGGTCTTGTGTGGTCATCCAGAGACCTTACTCCCGGAATCGGCAGTCTCGACAGCCGGCTTTAGGGAGAATGCGTGGAGGCGCGGGTCGGAACTACCGCGCGGCGGCCCGCTCCAGACGGTCCGCCACGCCCGCCCATTCCGGGCCGTCCGGCGGGCGCTCCACCGCGATCCATTCCAGCCCTTCCCGGTCCAGAGCGTGCAAGGTCTCATACAGCACGGAGGCGTAGGCGGAGGGCTCCGCCGGCATCGCAATCCCCTGCACCGCCGCCGGAAAGCCCTCCCCCGCCTCCCGGTACAAATAGGCGCCCCGGCCCTGGGCCGGCAGGGCGCCTCCGCTCACCAGCAGCAGCGGTGTCCGGGGACTGTAATGCCTGGGGTGCATGCCGGGCGATTCGTGGCCCGGGAGGGGCAGCCGACGCTGGCCGGTCTCCACTGGCCCGATCAAGTCCTCGATTTCTCTCTGCGAGACCATGCCCGGCCGCAGCAGCCGCGCCACGCCCCCCACGAGCGAGAGCACCGTGGATTCAATGCCGACGGTGGTCGCTCCGCCATCCAGGATGAGATCGACCGAGGCGCCCAGGCCGGCCCGGACGTGCTCCGCCGTGGTGGGAGAGAGTTGCGAGAACCGGTTCGCGCTCGGCGCGGCGATCGGCGTCCCGGCCGCGCGAATCAACTCCAGCGCCAGCGGGTGCGCCGGCACGCGCAACCCGACGGTGTCCAGACCCGCAGTGACCACGTCGGGAATCCGCGGGCTTTTCCGAAGCACGAGCGTCAGTGGCCCCGGCCAGTACCGGCTCGCCAGCAGCTCGGCCTCGGGCGGCCACTCCCGCGCCAGGCCGCGCGCCATTTCGATCGAATCCGCGTGCACGATCAGCGGGCTGGCCGCCGGCCTCCCTTTCACCGCAAAAATCCGGCGCACCGCCTCCGCGTCCAGCGCGTTCGCGCCCAGCCCATACACGGTTTCGGTGGGGAACGCGACCAGCTTCCCCTCCCGGATCAAGGCCGCCGCCCGTTGGATCTCCTGGCCTGCTATCGGCTTATTCAGGGAGTTCTTCCTTGCCGTCGCCGGCGATCTTGCCGGTGCGCTGATAAACCAGCCAGGCGTGCATCAATGCATCCAGGTCGCCGTTCAGCACGCGGTCCACGTCGCCGATGCCGAGCTTGGTGCGGTGGTCCTTGATCAGCCGGTAGGGCGCCAGCACGTAGCTGCGGATCTGGCTGCCGAAGTTGATGTCTGCCTTGCTGTCTTCGACGATGCGCTCCTCGGCGCGCTTCTTTTGCATCTCGTATTCATACAGGCGCGCGCGGAGCTGTTTCATCGCCATGTCACGGTTCTTGTGCTGCGAGCGCTCGTTCTGGCACTGTACGACGATGTTGGTGGGCAGGTGCACCATACGCACCGCCGAATCGGTCCGGTTGACGTGCTGGCCGCCCCGCCCCCCGGCGCGGAAAGTATCCACCCGCAGGTCTTCCGGCCGGATCTCGATCTTGATCTCGTCGTCGATCTGCGGATAGACGAACACGGAAGCGAACGAGGTGTGTCTTCGGGCGTTGGCGTCGAATGGGGAGATGCGCACCAGCCTGTGGACGCCCACTTCCGAGCGCAGCAACCCGTACGCGTTTTCGCCGTTCACCTCGAAGGTCACCGACTTGATGCCCGCGCCTTCGCCTTCCAGCCGGTCGGTCACCACGGTGGGGAAGCGCTTCCGCTCGGCCCAGCGCAGGTACATGCGCAGCAGCATCTCCGCCCAGTCCTGGCTCTCGGTCCCACCCGCGCCCGGGTGGATGATCAGGATCGCGCTGCGGAAGTCGTTCTCGCCGGAGAGAAGCGTCTCGGTCTCCAGCTTCTCCAGGTCCGTGGAGAGCTTCGTCAGTTCGCTCTGGATCTCCCCGGCGACGTCCTCGCCCTCGCGCGAGAGCTCGAACAGCGTGTCCAGGTCCGAGATCGCGGCCGCGACCCGCGCCTCGTCGGCGAGAGTCTCCTCCAGACGCTTGCGTTCCACCAGCAGCTTCTGGCTGGGCTGGCTCCAGAAGTCCGGCGCGGAGACCTGTTGTTCGATTCTGGCTAATTGAGACTTTTTTTGAGGGGCGTCAAAGATAGCTCCGCACAGCCTCAGCTTGCTGGCGGAGCGCAGAGTACTGGCTTTCGAGGGCCTCGGTGATCATTTCTCGATTTTATCAGAATCAAGCAGATAGCCGCGCCTGCCCGTGTTCACCGCCCGGGTTCTTCCCAGTTCGACTGCGACTCCCTCAGCCTCGTGGATGTGGCCGCAGAAGAAGTATTCGGGCTGGTGGCGGTCCAGGAACTCGCGAACCGCCCGGCTGCCGGCGTGCACGCCCTGGCGTACGCGGTCGAGCGGCGTCGCAAGCGGCGGGCAATGGCATACCAGCACCAGCGGCTTGAGCGTGGCGAAGGGGGCCAGCCGCCGCGCCAACTCCGCTTCGCTGTATTCGCCTGGGGTGTGGAACGGCGTGGGATTGGAGTAGCCGAGCCCGGCCACCTGGTAACCGCCGGCCTCGAACACCTTCTCATGGAAATCTCGCAGCCCGAACTTGCGGCAGAACTCCGCGATCTGTCCGGCCGACTCGTGATTGCCCGGCAGCACCCAGACCCGATCCCCACGGCGGCGCAGGACCTTGCCGCAGCCGTCCAGGCCGCGCCCCCAACTGGTCAGGTCGCCGGCCGCAATGTAGTAGTCGGCCTCGACGGCCATCAACCGCTCCAGCGCCGCCAGATCCCCGTGAATATCGGAGAAGATCAGGAGCCTCATGCAGGGGAGATCCAGAATGATACCGCAGCCCGGCATGGCGCATGCGCGCCTCCTTCCGCCGGAGGCGGCCTGCCGCGCGGTTAGCGCCCGCGCGGTTAGCGCAAAAAAAGAGCCGGGCGTTGGCGAAACGCCCGGCTGAGGAGCACCCACGGGCCGCTCGGAGGTCGCGGCTCGAGGGAGTGGAGGAGCTTGATCTTAGGCCAAAAGGCCTCCATGACCCAGGCACGCCACCTCCCAACCCGAGACCCGGTAGCGCGCCAGCATCGGCGGCAGTATCAGGTCTACAACGTTGGGCTTGGCGGAACGGAAGCATCCCGGTGCCGAGACGATCGGCACCTCGTCCATGTAAGCCAGCAAGAGCAGGTTACCGGGCTCGACGGGCGCAAGAAAGCGCTCCATATGCGAGCCGAGCTGGGCGATGGCCCGGCCCACCACGTCTTCCGGACCGGCCGGCGCCGTGGTCGAGGCCACCAGAATCGCGGTCGGCTTGGGCCGCAGCAGATGTTCGAGCGCGCGCAACACCGCCGACTCTTCTTCCACCGTAGCAAGCACGTAATTGGCGGTCACACCGAACCGCTCCAGCCGCTGTCGCATGATGTTCTCGAACAGTTGGCGTGCGCGCTCTCCGCTGAGCGGATCCGTGTACAGCACCCCGACCGACGGGGTGCGGATGGGCCGGGCCTGGAGAATCGGCCCGCGCTCCCGCAGGATCGTCAGCACCGCTTCCAATTGCGCCTGCGCGACCGCGAAGGGGGCGCTTTTCACGGTGGCGATCCGCTGACCGGCTCTGGCGAAACCAAAATTGGGGAAGGTGGCAATGACGACGCTCGCGGTGCAGTTGATCTGCCTGAGCAGTTCGTCGTCAACCAGAACGCAACCGTCCTCGGTTGCCAGCAGGTTGGCGCGCCCTCCGGCAGCCAGCCGGATTTCCAGTGCGCCGCAACCCATCTCCGAGGCCACCGCCATCACCGCCTGGTCCTCGCCGACCTCGCCATCCTCGAGCTCAGTGACCCAGACCCGGCACATCCCCTCGGTTTCCAGCAGGCGAACATCGTCATCGCTGAGCACGTGGCCCTTCGCCAGAAGCTTCTTGCCGCCCTGACGAAAAATCGTGCAGCACAGAATCCGTCCCGTGGAATCCTTGATGTCGATGGTCTGTGCCTTCATGGCGCTCCTTAACACTGGCCCGCCCGTGGCGTCTGACTCTTGAATTATACAAACAGAACGCAGAAATTCAGCCCATTTTCTGCCAATTCAAGCCCATGTTTTTTGCGGGCATCTTAGCGCGCCCGCTGGGGGGACCGGAGAGCGAGGAACTTCCAAGGATTCAGTGGGGTCTGCGGACGGAGGGCAGAAGAACGGTCTCCTCGGGCATCTCATCGTGGGAATTGGCCAGCCCGCGAACGAGGGTATGCCCCACCCGCGTTTGTCCCGTTCCGAGTTGCTTGATGATAGCGATTTCATCGCAGCATTGGAATTTCGGGCACCGCAGGCAGTCCTTCCACGCCTTCAGCGGCAGCTCCCCTCGCTCGATCTCCACGAAGCCCAGTTTGGCGAAGAAGTGCGGGATATAGGTGAACGCGAAAACCGCTTCAAGTCCAAAGGCTTGCGCCTCCTCCTCGAGGGCCTCCATCAGCCTCCGCCCGGCGCCGCCGCCCTGAAAATCCGGGTCCACCGCCAGCGAGCGGATCTCAGCCATGGTAGGAGTATAGAAGTGGAGCGCGGCGCAGCCGGCCAGCCGGTCTGCGCTGTGGATCACACTGAAATCACGGAGGTTCTCCGAGATCTCGAACTCTGTACGCGGTAACATGATCCCGCGCGCCGCGTAGCCGTTGATCAGCCGAAGCAATTGGGGAACATCCCCCATCGCCGCCTTTCGGACAGTCTGATCTGCCTCGCCAGATGCGGGTGAACAACCCCTAGTACCTGTGAGAGTTCTAGTCATTCGTCGTCCTGTGCTCCACCAAACGGCTGCCCACCGCCTCGCCGGCCAGCACACGCTGGATTATTTCGGGTTCACCGCCGGAAGCAATCACGATTTCCCGCACCCCTTTTCGCAACGCTTCCGTCGCCGCGTTCAGTTTCGCCTGCATGCCTCCGGTGGCCACCCCGAGCCGGATCAGGCGCTCGCTGTCGGCGGCGCTCAACACCGGCAGCAGTTGCTTGTCCGGGCCGAGCACGCCGGGGACGTCCGTCAGGAACACCAGCCGGTCCGCGCCGTAGGCGGCCGCGCAGGCGGAGGCCATCTGGTCCGCGTTCACGTTGTAGATCCGGCCTTGCCGGTCTCCCGCCACGCAAGCCACCACCGGCACGTAACCTCGGCTGGTCAGCAACTCCAGGAGCTCCGGGTTTGCCCGCACCACCCGGCCCACCGCGCCGAGCTCGGGGCTCATCGTTTCGGCCTCGGTCAAACCCGCATCGACGCCCGACAGCCCCACCGCGCGCGCACCGGCCGCGATGAACGCCGCCACCAGTTCCTGGTTCACGCTCCCGGCAAGCACCTTCAGCACTGCGTCGAGGGTTTCCGGCGTGGTGACTCGCAGGCCGTTCACGAAACGGCTCTCGACGCCCCGCTCGGCCAGGAATCGGGTCATCTGCTTTCCGCCTCCGTGTACCACGACCATCCGGATTCCGTCGCCGGCCACCGCGGCCAGCTCCGCCGCCAGGCGCCGGCGCGGGGACTCCGCGTCCAGGAGCGTGCCGCCGATCTTCACCAGCAGCTTCACAGCAACCCCTCGGTTTCCGCGTAGCCCAACACCAGGTTCATGTTCTGGATGGCCTGCCCCGCGGCGCCCTTCACCAGGTTGTCGATCGCACTCACCACCACCGCCCGGCCCGTCGCCGCGTCCAGCTTCACACCGATGTCGCAGCGGTTGGTCCGCTCGACCGCGCGCAGGTCCGGCACGTGGCCGGCATCCCAGATGCGCACGAACGGCTCTCCCATGTATCGCTTCGCGTAGATTTCCGTCAGTTCCTCGGCCCGCCTGACGGTTGTGCGGAAGTAGATCGTCTCGAGAATGCCCCGAGCCACCGGCAGCAGGTGCGCGGTGAAGCTGAACTCGCCTTCCTGGAGGCCGCTCGTGAGCAGCACCTCGGGCACGTGCCGGTGATCCAGAATGGAATACGCGGAGAAGTTCTCGGTCACCTCGCAGAAGCTGGTCTTGAGGCTCGGCTTCCGCCCGGCGCCGCTAACCCCGGACTTGGCGTCGCAGACGATTCCCGCCTGGCGGTCGATCACACCAGCCTCCACCAGCGGCTTGATGGCCAGGTTCGCCGCGGTCGGGTAGCAGCCCGGGTTCGCCACCAGGCGCGCGGCCTTAATGCTCTCGCGGCGGAATTCCGGCAGGCCGTAAGCGGCTTCGGCCAGCAGCGCGGGCTGCGTCTGCTCTTCCTTGTACCAGTGCCTGTAGTTCTCAGGCGTTCGCAAGCGGAAAGCGCCGCTCAGGTCGACCACCTTCGCGCCCGCTTCCAGCATCCAGGGCGCCAGCTCCATGGAGACGTCCGCGGGCGTGGCCAGGAACATCCCCGCCAGGCCCTCCCCGCGGACCGCTTCCGGCGTGCAAAGGATGCGGGCCAGGCCGTCGCGCCGCGCCGCATGGTCCTCGACGTCCTTGCGGTGCTCCACCAGCACCGGCTCCAGATGCGCGTGCCGTGCCAGAATGCGCACCAGCTCGGCCCCGCTGTATCCACGGAACCCCACAATGCCGACCTTCTGCTTCATTGGTTAAATATTCACCTGAATGAATAAATATACCACAACGGCGGGCCGGATGGGGTGGGGTTCTTTTACTCGGAGAGAGACTTCTCAGCCAGTTCACCGATCACGGGCAGAGACACGACCTGTTCCTGGCTGGTCTTTACAATCATGAAGATCCACAAGGCGAGAATCGCCAACTCCAGGAGGCCCGCCAGATGGAAGTGCGGACCGCGCTCGAAGAAAGCGAACGGCGCGAACACCCATTTCACGATCAGTCCGGCCACGAACAGGTACAGTCCCTGGAAGGCGTGAAACCGGACCGTGCGGTTGTTGCGGAACCTGGTGGAGGCCAGCACCACGATGGCGGCAATCCAGCCGACCCAGGGGATGTAGCACAGGATGGATGCGGTGCGTGGGCTGAACCCGGCGGCTAGATCCGTCCCGGCCCGAGCCCCCGCCTGGCGGCCGCCGCACTTGGCGCAGTACTGGTCGGCGTCCGTGACCTGGCTTCCGCAGTGGCAGCAGAACGGCATCTCTTAACCTTCAACTATAACCTACGGGAAACGCGGCCGGTCTGTTCCACCGGAAGAGAATCATGGTAGTCTGAGAGTGTCCGCGCCCACCTGTTGTCCGGAGTGCCTTCATGAGACCTGCCGCACTTGTTCTGGCCTTGGCTCTGCCGGTTCTCGCCGCAGCGGCCACGGCCAGACGTTATTCCTATGCTGGCAGCGACCCTGCCGGCTGGACCAGCTTCGCGATCGACTCGCCGCCGCCCAGCGCTGCGGCGTCCGCTTACACCACCTACATCGGCGACGGCAACGACTACCAGGTGGCGGGTATCGTCGCCGATGCTTCCGGAAACACCTATATCGCTGGGAGCCGGCTGGTCAACGATCCCTCCAGCGCCTCGGTTGGCGCTCGAGTCCCGGAGGTTTTCGTCACCAAACTCGATGCCGCCGGCACCCTCGTTTTCACCGCCACCCTCAGCGGCAAAGGAAGCGACTCCGCGCGCGCGCTGGCCGTCGACCAGGCCGGAAACATCTACCTGGCGGGAAGCACGACCTCGCCGAACTTTCCCCTGCGCAACGCGCTCAACCCACTGCCCAGCGCCGGTTTTCTCGTCAAACTCAGCCCCGACGGCAGCCGCCTGATCTATTCCACGTACTTCTGGGAAGCCGCCTCCGCCATCGCGGTCGACCAGGACCAGAACCTGTACCTGACCGGCAGCACGATGAACTCCAGCTTTCCTCACACGGACGGGATGCCGGCCGGCTATGTGACGGCGCAAGGCCCTCCCGCGTATGTCGGAGCCTTCATCACCATGATCTCCGCGGCGGGTGATCGGGTTCTCTACTCGGGCGTGCTGGCCGGTTCAACTCTCACCTGCACCAGTGGCAGCAGTTGCTTCTTAGCCACCCGCTACACCGCAGGTCTCTCGATCGCGGTCGATTCGGCCGGAAACGCATATGTGGCCGGCTACACCAATACGACCGACTTGCCCGCCAGCCCGACCGCGTTCCGCCGGACGGGCGTGGGCGCGTTTGTAACCAAGGTGAACGCCTCGGGTTCGGGGCTGGCCTATCTGACCTACCTGGGGCCGGTGGAAATGCACCCCTTTGAGGTTGGTAGCAGCCCGGCCGGGCTGGCGCTGGATGCAGCCGGAAACGTCGTTCTGGTGGGCAGCACTTCCGATCCGGCCTTTCCAGTCACTCCCGGGGCCTACCAGACCACGCTCTCCGGGGACTCCGACGCTTTCGTCGCCAAGCTGAACCGCGATGGCTCCGGCCTGGTCTGGGGGACCTACTTGGGAGGGTCTCTCGAAGACGCTGCTCAGTCGGTAGCGCTGGATGCCTCAGGCAACGTCTGGCTCACCGGCACGACTTCATCGCCTGACTTTCCGAACGCCAACGGCTGGTCTCAAGGCAGCGATTTCGTGGCCCAACTGAGTGCGTCCGGCACGGCGCTGTTGTACTCGGCCCGGTTCCCCGCCTACAGCGTGGCGCAGGCGCTGGCTCTCGAGCCCTCCGGCCTGGTGCATCTGGCCGGACAAGCGGGAGTCATCTCCGCGCTCGCGCCGAGCCAGCCGTTCTCCGCGCGAATCTTCGGAATGACCAATCTTGCGGGCGGCGTTCCAGCCGGCCTGGTGGCCCCCGGCGAAGTCATCGCCATTTACGGGCCGCACATTGGACCCACGACGCCCGTTTCCGCCTCCGCAGACAGTTCCGGCCTGCTTCCCAAGTCGCTGGCCGGCGTCCAGGTACTTTTCGACGACGCAGCCGCGCCGCTGCTCTTGGTTTCCGATACCCAGGTCAACGCAGTTGTGCCCTTCGCCCTCAGCGCGAAGACCTCGGCCCGTTTGCGGCTCTCTTGGAATGGCGTCGCGGCGCCCGACTTCCCCGTGGCCGTGGTCCCGACCATGCCCGAGATCTTCAAGAGCGCCGGTGGTTACGCGGCGGCGATGAACGAGGATGGGTCGCTCAACTCGGCCGATCATCCCGCCAAACCGGGCTCGGTCGTCGCCATCTGGGCCACCGGCACCGGTGCCATCGCAGCCCAGGACGGAGAGATTGCGACCTCCGCCCACGACTACTACTGCTGTTCGATCCAGGCGTCTTACGGTAGCGTCGACGTCCTGTATGCCGGGGCCGCGCCCTCGCTGGTGGCCGGCATCGCACAGATCAATTTCCGCATCCGCGCCTCGAGCGGGTCCGGGGTCCTCATCGTCCAGATGGTGGCGGGCGATCGAATCAGCTACTACGCCTACGTCCACGTGACGCAAAGCATTTTCCAATCCAAGGATGAGCAATAGGCCGCGGCCGGCGCCGTATGTTACGATTTCGACCATGGTGCGAATCGCGATCTCGTTGCTCGCTCTGCTGCTGGCGGCCCTGCCGCTGCCGGCGGCCCAGAGCCTTCAGATCTACTTCGTCGACGTCGAGGGCGGGCAGGCCACGCTGATCGTCAGCCCTTCTGGGGAATCGATGCTGGTGGATGCGGGCTGGCCCGGCAACAACGGCCGGGACTCGGACCGCATCGTGGCGGCCGCCAGGCTCGCCGGCGTCCAGCAGATCGACTACCTGCTGGTGACTCACTATCACCTGGACCATGTCGGAGGGGTGCCGGAGTTGGCCGCCAAGATCCCGGTGATTCATTACGTCGATCACGGCCCCAACACGGAGACCAACCCGGGCGCGCAGAAACTCTCCGCCGCTTACGACCAGGTGCTCTCCAAGGGCCAGCACATCGTGGTGAAGCCGGGCGACAAGATCCCTCTGAAAGGCGTGGAAATCGACGTGGTAGCGGCAGCGGGTGAAACGCTGCGCGGCGCCGGGAAGCCCAACCCCCTCTGCGCGACGGTCGCCCCCAAGGAGGCCGACACGACGGAGAACGCCCGCTCAGTCGGGTTCATTCTGCGATTCGGCAAGTTCCGTTTCGCCGATCTGGCCGACCTGACCTGGAACAAGGAGCTCGCCCTGGTCTGCCCGAACAACCCGATCGGCACGGCGGACGTCTACCTGATCACCCACCACGGCATGGATATCTCCAACTCGCCGGCGCTGGTCCAGGCGCTTCATCCCCGTGTGGCCATTGCGAACAACGGCGTGAGGAAGGGCGGTTCGCCCGCGGCGTGGCAGGTGGTCCGCGGCTCGCCGGGCATCGAAGACGTCTGGCAGCTTCACTATTCTGAGACCGGCGGCAAGGACAACAACTCGCCCGAGCAGTTCATCGCCAACCTTGAGGCCGCCTGCCAGGGCCACTGGCTGAAACTGGCCGCCGAGCCCAGCGGCGCCTTCACCGTCACCAATGGCCGGAACGGCTTCAGTAAGACGTACAAAGCGAATTGACGATTGACGATTGAGCCATTGACGATTGAGCCGGGGGCGCGGCTGTTCAATCGTCAATGAGAAAATCGTAATTCATCAATCCTATAATGGGCATAGCTCCCATGCGCAAACGCGTGCTGTATGGCTCGGCGGTCGTGGTGCTGATTCTGTCGGCGACTCTGGTGATGTGGCAAGGCTCGTTCACCTTCGGCGACTACGCGCCGGTCAGCCCCGAGCAGACCTTCCTCTATTGGGCCGTTTCCACGCTGGTGTTCCTGGGGACCATCACGCTGGCATTCATGCTGCTCCGCACCGGCGTCCGGCTGTACATCGAGCGGCGGAGCAACCGTGAGGGCTCGCGCATCAAGACCAAGCTGGTGGCCGGGGCGCTGGCGCTGAGCTTCATGCCGGTCTTCTTCCTGGTGCTGTGGAGCGTTTCGGTCCTGAACTACAACTTGGCGAAATGGTTCAGCCGGCCGGCCGAAGAGGTGCGGGACGACCTGGGGAAGATCGTCGAGATCCTGGGGCGGGAAGCGAACAACAAGGCCGCCCGCCAGGCGGCGTGGCTGGCGGGGTTGCCGGAAACGGCGGCTCTGGCCTCGGGAGGCGGTGGATCGCTCGACCGGTTCTGCACAGAGCGCGCCATCCCCGCAGCCGTTCTGGTGCGGGCGGACAACGTCACCATCCGGCTGTGCGGGTCCGGGAAGGCGATCGCGGAGGGGATGCGGGCGCCGGTCGAAGCCGGCGGCAAGATTGCTGGCTACGTGCTGGTGGCGCCCGTGCCTCCGAGCGACATCGCCCAGCCACAGAGACGGATCGAAGAGTCCATCCGCAAGTACGACAGGCTGACGGTCGACCGACGGGGGTTCCGCAACTTCTACCTGCTGCTGCTGGCGCTGATCACGCTGTTCATCCTGTTCTTCGCGACCTGGATTGCCCTGTTCCTCTCCAAGCAGATCTCGAACCCGATCACTGCGCTGCTGGAGGCGGCCGGGCAGGTACGCCGTGGCAACCTGAGTTACCGCGTGCAGGCGAACGCGGTCGACGAACTGGCCACCCTGGTACGCGCGTTCAACGAGATGACGCACGCTCTGGAGGCCAACAGCCGCGAACTGGAGCGCCGGCGGCGGTTCACGGAAGCCATTCTGGAGAGCATTCCCACCGGCGTCATCTCGATCTCCTCGGACGGCCGCATCCTGCGGGTGAACCGCGCGCTGCACCAGCTTTTCCCCGAGGCCAAGGTGGCGGAGGCGTCGCGCCTGGAGGATCTGTTCACGCGCGAGGATACCGCCGACATCAAGTACATGATGAAGCGGGCGCGGCGCACCGGGGTGGCGGCGCGGCAACTCGAGCTCAAGAGCCAGCGGGGCACGCTGCACTTGTCGGTGACCGTGGCGGCTCTGGAGGAACGGCTGACCTCGGGATTCGTAGTCGTGCTGGAGGACACTTCCGATCTGCTGCGCGTCCAGAGGATGGCCGCCTGGCAGGAGGTGGCCCGCCGTATCGCCCACGAAATCAAGAACCCCCTCACCCCCATCGCGCTGTGTGGGGAGCGCATCGCGAGGCAGCTCGACCGCCTGGCGCTGCCGCCGGAATCCGAGCGGATTCTGCGGGAATGCACCGCCACCATCGCCATCGAAGTGGAGTCGGTGAAGACGCTGGTCAACGAATTCTCGCAGTTCGCCGGGTTCCCCACCGCACAGCGGGCGCCCGCGGACCTGAACGAGGTGGTGGAGGCGGCCCTGGGCGTATTCACGGGAAGGCTGGATGGCATCGAGATCCACAAGCAACTCGCCGTCAACCTGCCGGCCGTCAACATCGACCGGGAGCAGTTCAAGCGGGTGGTGGTCAACTTGGTCGACAATGCCGCGGAATCGATGCAGGAATCCTTGCTGAAGGGCCTCTACGTCGCCACGCAGGCCATCGGCGCGGAGACCATCGAGCTGACCGTTGCCGACACCGGCTGCGGCATTTCGCCGGAGGACAAGGACCGGCTGTTCCTGCCCTATTTCTCCACCAAGGGGCGCGGCACCGGCCTGGGCCTGGCGATCGTCAGCCGCATTCTTGCCGAGCACAACGCGACCATCCGGGTGGAGGACAACCTGCCGCAGGGGGCGCGTTTCATCGTCGAGATGCCCTCCATCGTGGCGGCCGAGGAGACGGCGCCGGCCCCCGACCGGAAAGGGGTGGTGGCATGAAGCGCGTGCGCATCCTGGTGGTCGATGACGAGCCGGGCATCCGCCAGTCTCTCTGCGGTGTGCTCGAAGACGAGGGACATCAGGCGTCCGCGGTCGCGAACGGCGAAGCGTGCCTGGAGGAGCTGGCGCGGCAGAGCTACGACCTGGTGCTGCTCGACGTCTGGCTGCCCGGCACCGACGGGCTGGAAACGCTGGCGCGCATCCAGGAGATCCCGTTCGCCGACCGCCCCCTGGTGGTCATGATCTCCGGCCACGGCACCATCGAGACGGCGGTCCGATCCACCAAGCTCGGCGCCTTCGATTTCCTGGAGAAGCCACTGACCATCCCCAAGGTCTCGATCGTGGTGAAAAACGCGGCCGAGCACCGGAGGCTGGAACTCGAAAACCAGCGGCTCAGAGATTCCAGCCAGTCCAAGTACAGCATTATCGGCGAGAGCGTTCCCATGAAAGCGCTGCGGCAGCAACTGCGGCTGATGGCCGGCACCAACGGCCGGGTGCTTATCTACGGGGAAAGCGGGACCGGCAAGGAACTGGTGGCCCACGCCATCCACGTGTTCAGCTTGCGCTCGGACGAACCGTTTGTCGAGGTCAACTGCGCGGCCATTCCCGAAGAACTGATCGAAAGCGAGCTGTTCGGCCATCGCAAGGGCAGCTTCACCGGCGCCATCGACGACAAGATCGGGAAGTTCCAGAAAGCCGACGCAGGCACGCTGTTCTTGGACGAGGTGGGCGACATGAGCCTGAAGACGCAGGCCAAGGTGCTGCGCTCGCTCGAGGAGCAGCGATTCGAGCCGGTGGGCGCCTCGCAGTTCATCCAGGTGGACGTGCGGGTGATCGCCGCCACCAACAAGCACCTGGACGAGGAGATCGAGCGCGGCAACTTCCGCGAGGACCTCTTCTACCGCCTCAATGTCATCCCCTTCTATGTGCCGCCGCTGCGCGATCGCCGCGAGGACATCCCGTTGCTGGCCGACTATTTCCTCCGCGAGTTCACCACGGCCTATGGGCGCAAGCCGAAGGAGCTCACGCCGGAGGCCTATCGCGTGCTGGCGGACTACCTCTGGCCGGGGAACGTGCGGGAGCTCCGCAACCTCATGGAGCGGATCGTCATCATGAACCCGCAGGGCCGCGTCGACGCCCGGCACATCCCCCTGAACCTCTCCCGTCGCGGGGCCGCCGAACGCCCGGTCGACAGCTTCGCCAGCCTCCAGGAGGTGCGCGAGTCCGCCGAGCGCGAGTACATCCTGAAGAAGCTTGAGGAGACCGGCGGCAACGTCAGCCGAGCGGCGGAGCTGCTGGGCCTGGAGCGCAGCAACCTCTACCGAAAGATGAAAGCCCTGGGCATCGCTCCCAAGGAAGCCAAGATCGAGGACTGAGAGCGGGCCGATGACGGTCTCCGCAGATCCAGTCTCCGCGGTCGGCACTGTACGATAAATCATTCCGCTGCAACTGTTTAACGGAACACGTGAGGTGCCTGTGCTCCGCCTCCTCAAGCCGGAATCCCGCCCCGCCGCTGGTAGGATGGAGTCGGTATGAAGAAGAATGAGCTTGCGGCTCGCTTGGCCAAAGAGGCCGGCCTCTCGAAGGCAGCGGCCGCCGACCGGCTCGACCAGGTGATCCATGACATCCTGGCCAGCCTGCGACGCGGCAAGCCCGCCGCTCTTCCCGGGCTGGGCCGGTTCCTCCCAGGCCAAGGCTTTCAGTTCCACTCGCGCGACACCGCCCGGAGAGGCAAGAAGTAGATGGCCCCCAACAGCCGTTCCACAAGCGAGCAAGTCGCCCGGATCGTGCGCCAGTGTCTCGAGCAAGGCGGCAGCGTGGAAATCGACGGCCTCGGCGAATTCCGCTCCGATTCGAGCGGCGGATTTCAGTTCCTCCCTCACACCCAGCCCAAGATCTTCCTGGCTTACGTGGTGGAAGATCTGGAGCCTGCGGAGAAGCTGTACGCCTACTTCCGTGCCCAGGGTTTCGATGCCTGGCTGGACCGCAAGAGACTGCTGCCCGGACAGAACTGGCCCCGCTCGATCGAGCAGGCGATCTCGGTCTCGGACTTCTTCGTGGCGTGCTTCTCCCGGCGGGCAATCGGGAAGCGTGGCGGCTTTCAATCGGAACTGCGCTACGCGCTGGACTGCGCCAGTCGCCTGCCCCTCGAGGAGGTCTTCTTGATTCCCGTGCGGCTGGAGGAGTGTCACATCCCGGCGCGCATCAGCCGGGAGTTCCACTACGTCGATCTGTTCCCGAGCTGGGAGAAGGGGGTGGAGCGGATCCAGGCGGCGATCAGAAAAGAGGCCAAGGCGGCAGCGAGCCGTTCCCCGCAAACGGGGCCTGCCGCGCGGTTAGCGCCCACTTGACAGGCGCGCCCGTCCGCCGGAGGCGGCCTGCCGCGCGGCTAGCGCCCTAGCTTCTTGCGCACCTCGGCGGCGCGCTTGTCCTCGGGCGCCAGCTCGAGGAACTTGGCGTACGCCTCGCGGGCCGCCTTCTTGTCCCTCAATTTCTCGTCGGCCTCCCCCAGACGGAAGTAGGCCTCGGCCAGCCCGGGATTCCATCTCGTCGCTTCCGTGAACCGGCCGGCCGCGGCCTTGTAGCTGCCCTTCTTGAAATAGAAGTTGCCGGTCCGGAGTTCCTTCTCGGCCTGGAGCGGGTTGAACGAGTACTCCTTCTTCGGGACCAGGGTCTCGTCTTCCTCGGCCGGCTCCTGCGGCTTCGGCGGCGGCGCCTTCTGCTGGGCCAGGAGCGCGCCGCAGGCCAGCATCGAACTCAGGAGGAAAGCGCCGATTCGTGCCACAATTCTAGTGTAGGACAAGCCCAGCCTCCGATGGATCTCCGCGAGAAGGTCAGCCAGTTGCCCGCGCTGCCCGGCGTCTATCTCTACAAGGACGCCCAGGGGCGCGTCATCTACGTCGGCAAGGCGATCAGCCTTCGCAACCGCGTGCGGAGCTATTTCTCGGAAGACCAGTTGGCCGACCCGAAGACCGGGACCCTGATGTCGGAAGCGCGGGACATCGAGTGCATCCTGGTCGATAACGAGCAAGAGGCGCTGGCGCTCGAGAACAACCTGATCAAGCGGTGGAAACCGCGCTTCAACGTCCTGCTGCGGGACGACAAGACTTACCCATACGTCAAGCTGACTCGTGAGAAGTACCCGCGCGTCTACGTGACCCGCCGCGTCCTCAAGGACGGCGCCGCCTATTACGGGCCCTATTTCCCCGGCGGCCTGGCCTACCGGCTGGTGCATTTCATCAACCGCTTCTTCGGCGTGCCCTCCTGCAAGATCGACCTGACCCGCCGCCGTTCGCATCCCTGCCTGCAATACCACATCCATCGCTGCCTGGGGCCCTGCGCGGAGGGGCTCACCACGGACGAGGCCTACGCCCGCGCCGTCCGCGAGGTCCGGATGCTGCTGGAGGGTAGGCACCGGGATCTGATCGCCGAGCTGCGCTCCCACATCCAGCAGGCCGCCGATGAAATGCGCTTCGAGCAGGCCGCCGTTCTCCGCGACGCCATCGCGACGATCGAGGAGCTGGAGCAGAAGCAGAAGATGGCCGCCGCCGAGGGCGAGGACACCGACATCTTCGCGTTCTATTCCGAGCCGCCCCTGGTAGCCGCCAATGTCTTCCACCTCCGCAACGGGCGCATCGTCGACCGCCGCGAGTTCTTCTGGGAAGACCAGATGCACTTCGAGCCGGCCGAATTCGTCGCCGCGCTGTTGAAGCAGTGCTACCTGGACCAGCAGTACGTCCCGGCATGCATCCACGTCCCGCTCGACTTCGAGGATCGCGGGCTGCTCGAGAAAGTACTCTCGGAGAAACGCGGCCGCAAAGTCGAGATCCACACGCCGCAACGCGGGCAGAAGAAGGCCATGCTGGCTCTGGCGGAAACCAATGCCAGGCATCTGTTCGACCAGCGCTTCCGGGTGATGAAGCCGTCCGCCCAGGCGATCCTGGCCGCGCTCCAGGAAATCCTGGGACTGGAACAGCCTCCGCGCCGCATCGAGTGCTTCGACGTCTCGCACATCCAGGGGACCGACAAGGTCGCCAGCCTGGTGGTCTGGGAGGCCGGGCGGATGAAGAAGGCCGACTACCGCAAGTTCATCATTCGGGAGGTAGAGGGCAACGACGATTTCGCGTCGATGCGCGAGGTGATTGCGCGCCGTTACTCCCGCCTGAAAAACGAGGGCCGGCCGATGCCCGGGCTGGTGCTGGTGGACGGCGGGCTGGGCCAACTGCACGCGGCCGCCGAAGCGCTCGAAGCGCTCGGGCTCGCCGATCAGCCGCTCGCCTCCATCGCCAAGCGCGAGGAATGGATCTACGTCTACGGGCAGGAGGAGGAGCCGATCGTGCTCGACCGGTTCTCCCCCGTACTGCACCTGGTCCAGAGCGTGCGCGACGAAGCGCACCGCTTCGCCATCACCTTCCATCGCTCGCGGCGCGATGCCGCCCGGCTGAGTTCGGAACTCGAGCAGGCGCCCGGCATCGGCCCCAAGACGGTCCGGAAACTACTGGAGCACTTCGGCAGCTCCGAGCGCGTGCGCCAGTCCTCGGAAGACGAACTGGCGAAGCTGATCGGCCCCGCCGCCGCGCGGCGCCTCACCGGCTTCTACCAAGATCAACGGGGCAATTGAACAATCTGTGGTTCGCCCTGGTACGAAATCACTTTGTCCGGGTTCTCCGTAACTTCCACCCCTGCGCCATGGCCTTTCCCCACGATGACAACATGAAAAGTCCGCGCCTTCAACATGCCCGGAAAAGTTCCCTTTCTGCCATCGATGCCGAGCTGGCGTTTTGCGTCGTCCCAGTGAAAATCAATCGTTGAGTAGACGCCCTTTTCGTAGTTGTAGTTGTCGTTTTCGTCCTCGTACAGCGTGAAGCTGCCGCCGGCGCCGGGATAGATACGCAACTCGATGGGGTCGGCCGGCTTTTCCGTGGCGTATTGAACGAGCGGACCCATCGGCAGGCTGGACCCTGACTTCACCATGAGCGGGATCTTGTCGATCGGAGCGTCCGCGACGACGCTCTTGCCGCCGGCGAGCGTCTCTCCCGTCCAGAAATCGACCCACTGATTCCCGGCCGGCAGATACACGGTTCTTGTTTTCTGCCTTGGCTCGACACTCGCCTCCCGGGCATGAATCTCCGGAGTCTTCCAGAACAGTTTGGCCCTGAACGCGCCTAAGACCGCGTTCGAGGTCTCAAACGCGAAGTCGTACTCCTTTCCGGCCTGCAGCTCCACGGGAATGGTGTGGGACTCCATGGAGTCGTAGTTGTGAGCCACCTCTTTGCCGTCCAGATACACTCTTCTCGGCCCGAAGCTCTTCATGTTGAATCGATGCTTTCCGGTTTGCGTCGGAATCAGTTTGCCCTCCCAGCGCATCGAGAACTTCGGACCGGTAATGAAACCAGGCCAGCCCGTGTACCAATCCAAGTTGATATTCGGCTCCACGGCTTCGTGGCACAGCTTCTTGAACTCCGCATCGCAGTAGTACCTGGCGGTCAGACCGGGCTTTCCGTCTTTCGTTTTGAAGTGCTCCGGCGTAACGAGAATGGTGTCCTCCGGGGGCCGATGGTACATGTACTCCGTCACTGGGGAGACCATGATCGCGGGGCCGAACATAAACTGATCGTCGATCGAATACGTCTTCCGGTCGCGCGCGAAATCCATCGGCAGGCCCCGCATGATCGAATACCCGTCGTGGGTGACCTGCCAGCCCAGTGAATAGATGTAAGGCAGCAGCCGGTATCGCAGGTTGTCGAACTTCTCCAGCGCGCCGCTGTATTCGCCCAACTCCCAAATCTCGCGTGGGGTCTCCGAGCCGTGTGACCGGAAAATCGGACAGAAAGCACCAAACTGAAACATCCGGGTGTAGAGTTCCCGATACGCTGGATCCTTGCCTCCGTTCGAGAACACTCCCCCCTGACACCCAAGCGAAAACGCGCCGATGTCGAAGGTCCAATACGGAATGCCGGCCATGCTGTGATTGATCCCCGCGGGTATCTGTTTCCTGTAAATGTCCCAACTCGCCCCGATGTCTCCCGACCAGGTTGTTGCCGCGGCCCGCTGCTGGCCGGCGAAGGTCGACCGGGTGAGAATGTAGACGCGTTTCCGGTCGGTCTCTCTCCGTTGGTTCTTATACACGGCTTCCGTCATGAGCAACGAGTAAGGATTGAGGTATCTGGCGAAAGAACCGAGGTGATTGTTCTCGACCCTCTTCATCTCATACTCCTCCGACTCCTTGGTGAGCGCGTTGACGATGTCGGGTTCGGTCGAGTCTATCCACCAGCCGTCAATTCCTTTGGAGAACAACCCTTTGTTCGCGTATTGCCAATACAAATCGTTGGCGGCCGGATTGTAGGCATCGTAGTACTTAAACCCGGCCCAGCCCACCGGCGAATACAGATACTTCCGGCGTTCCATCTCCTGGGCGATCGCCGAAGCGGGGCCGAGCCCGGGCCAGATGGAAATCATGATGTGGAAATTCTGCTGGTGAAGCAGATCGATCATTTCCTTCGCGCGGGGGTACTTCGTTTCGTCGAAGACCATTCCGCCCCACATGTCGTTCCCGCCCCAGTAATTCCAGTCCTGTACAATGTTGTCGATCGGAATCCGCCGCTTGCGGTATTCCTGCGCGACGCCAAGCAGCTCGTCGCGGCTCGCGTAATGCTCCTTGCTCTGCCAGTAGCCGTAAGCCCACTTGCCGTACATTGGAGCCTGTCCCGTGAGCTGCCGATATGCGGAGATGACTTGATCCATGGCCGGGCCAAACAGGAAGTAGTAATCGATGTTGTCGGCCACTTCGGACCAGAACGACGTCGTTTCACGATTGTCGGCGAAAAGCGTCTTGGAATAGTTGTCCCAAAAGATCCCATATCCTCCGGTTGAAACCAAAAGAGGCGTGACCGCCTCTGTGTTGGACTGCACGAGCTTCACAGTCCGTCCGCGATAGTTCATGTAACCGGACTGGTGCTGTCCAAGCCCGTACACCCCTTCATCCGGCGTCAACGTGAAATTCTGTTGAACGCTGAGTGCTGCCTTTTCATGCTCGACTTGAGCCGGAGTGAAGATGGCCCTCCCTTGCTCTTTGAGAACGGTTCGGTCGTCGCTGGTGAGGTACCGAATCGCCCCATCGCTCTTGCGCAACCGTAATTTGATCTGGCCCGAACTCAGCGTGATTGCCGCGGCGCTGTCCTCGAAACGTACGCTCAGATCGGGCACCTCCTTCTGAGTAACGGAGAGGCTGGCTTTTGTGGATGTGCCGCCGGCGGGCCATTTCAGGACGCGAATCGTGCCCTCCGAATAGAACTGCACCCTCACGTTCAGATCGCCGGTCGTCAGTTGAACGCCGTTCTGGATGCGTTGGAACCTCGGCGGAGTCTGTGTTGCCTGTGCGTCCTTCGGTGCGGAAGGATTGTCCTGGCAAAGAGCCGGCAAGACGCTCAGGCAGAGGACTAAGCGCAGTACCGTCGCCCGCAGAGCGGAAGTGGGAGATTTCATCTTCCGGGTTCCTTTCCGTCGTACTCACTGTTGCGAACTACAGACAGTATACTCGCCCGGTCGTGTCATTCTAGTTCCCAAACTCCAGCCGGTCGGCGAGCAGTTCGGAAAGGCCGGCCTCGCGGATTTTGGCTTGGGCGGCGCGGACGTCGTAGGGGACCCGCCGGAACTCCACCAGGCGGGTGTCGGGGTCGTAGATCACGTAGCCGGCGCGCGGGTCTCCGTCTCGCGGCTGCCCGACCGATCCCGGATTGACCAGGTAGAGCATGTCGTGCTCCAGTTCGACCACCTTCCGGCTCTCCTCGCCCTCGGGTCTCGGGAGGCGCTTCACTCCGTTGCGGTGACACAGGAAGCCGCCCTGCAAGTGCGTGTGCCCGAAAAAGGAAACCTGTCTGTCCAGGTAGGGGGTGACCTGGCCGATCGCGAAATTGGAAACCAGGTAATCGTCCTCGTCGAGCGGCGAGCCGTGCAGGATCTGGAACGAATCCATTTCCGTGGGGCCCTTGGGGAGGTTGCGCAGGTAGTTCAGGTTATCGGGCGTCAGGCGCTGCCCAGTCCAGGTGGCGGCGGCGCGGGCCACGGGATTGAACCATTCCAAGTCGTCGAGCCCGGTGCAGCCCTTGTCGTGATTGCCGCGCACCACCAGTTTGGCCCGCTCGCGCGCCCAATCCACCACCCGGTTGGGGTCGGCCCCGTAGCCCACCAGGTCGCCGCAGCAGAGAACCTGGTCGTAGTCTCCCTCGGCGTCCCGCAAGACGGCCTCGAGAGCTTCCCAATTACTGTGAATGTCGCTGAGGATCAGGTAGCGCACAAGCGTAGCAGCGCGATCTCGGGCGGCGCCCCGATCCGCGCGGGAACTCCCACCGTGCCGATTCCCCGGGTCACCCACAGCGCCGCCGGCCCTCGCCGGTAGA
>Ga0187866_1001563_pt1 | contig 21037 bp, 17 predicted proteins | sample June2016WEW_11_1_3_FD_133013 | JGI IMG/M metagenome (GOLD analysis project Ga0187866, IMG submission 133013) | Peatland microbial communities from SPRUCE experiment site at the Marcell Experimental Forest, Minnesota, USA - June2016WEW_11_150 | ecosystem: Environmental > Terrestrial > Soil >...
ACCGGGACTAACGCCAACAGCGCGGCGCTCGCCGTCAGGGGCCAGGTCGCGGTCCTCGCCTCGGCAAGCGCGATGCCGACCAATCCGCAGATTGCCGGCACCAGTGGCAGGAGGTAGCCGGGCAGCTTGTTGCTGGAGGCGGAGAAGAACACCAGCCCGAAGACGATCCAAAGCAGCAGGAATCGCACCCGTGAATCGACGTAAAGGCGCTTCCGGAACAGCGTCGCCAGCAGCGGAGTCCAGGGGAACAGGCCCGCCAGCAGCACCGGGAGATAGAACCAGAAGGGCTGCTGGTGCTGCAAGTCACCCGTGAAGAACCGCGCGAAGTGGTGTTTCCCGAAGAAATCTTCCAGGAAGGCGCTGCCATGGAGCAGAGTCGCCAGCAGGTACCAGGGCGCGGCCACGGCCAGGAACGCTAGGATGGGCGCCGGCCGGAGCAGGTCCCTCCAACGCCTGCGCGCCATCCAGATCAGCGGCAGGGCGAGCACCAGCGGCACCAGTCCCTTGGCAAGAATCGCCACGCCGAGCAGGGCCGCCGCAGCCGGGAGCTGGCGCCGGTCGCCGGTTCGAATCCAGCGCAGGCAAACGAGCATGGCCGCGGAAAAGGCCGCCGCCATCGGCAGATCGGTTACCCCGACGTGGCTGAAAGCCACCCAGGCCGCGGAGGTCGCCAGTATCGCGGTCGCCAGGTGCGCGGCCCGGCGCCCGAATTCCCGGTCCAACCTGCGCCAATAGAACCACAGGAAACCGACCGAGAGTAGCGCAACGGGCAGCCTGGGCGCTAGGTCCGCGCTCAGTCCGGCGCGAAATCCGAGCCCGGTCATCCAGTACAGCAGCGGAGGTTTCTCGAACCACGCCTCGCCCCATAGCCGCGGCGTGACCCAGTCGCCCGACTGCGCCATTTCCCGGCCGATGGCGGCATAGCGCGGCTCGTCGGGCCCGAGCAGGCCCACCCGGGTCAGGCCGAAGAAGAACAGGAAGTAAACGGCGGGGATCAGTGCCAGCGACGCCCAGAGCGCGCGTGAGGCGATGCGCGTGGGCGGGGCGGGCGGCACTTCACAAGTATACCGGCAGGGTAAGGAGGCTCGTAGCCTGTGGCATGTGGCCTGTGGATCACAAGCCACGGCGCACCTGCTGCCGCCTCAGAGAGCGCAAGCCGGGGCGCCATTGTGGGACCCACAGGCCACAGGCCACAAGCCACAAGCCGCGGTTACAATGAAGGCTCGGATGACCGGTGTCCTATGAGCCTTGTCGCCCTTGGGAATGCGGAGAATTCCGCTATTCTGCTGCACCCCGACGACAACGTCGCCGTCGCCCGGGTGCAACTGTCTCCCGGTCTGGAACTGCGCGTCGGGGGCCGCCCGATCGCGGTGCTTGACCCGGTTCCGGTGGGGCACAAGATTGCCCTGACGGCGATCCCCGCCGGGGAGGTGATCCGCCGGTACGGGCAGATCATGGGGCGCGCCAGCCGGCCGATCGATCCGGGCCGGCATGTTCACACGCACAACGTGGCGTTCGAGGAGATCGCATTCGACTATGAATTCCCCGAGGGCAATCTGCCGCTGCCCACGCCGGCCAGCCAGCCGGTCTTCCTGGGCTACCCACGCGAGGACGGGCGGGCCGGCACGCGCAACTACATTGCGGTGATGGCGGCCAGCAACTGCGCCGCACATACGGCCGAGCTGATCGCCCGCAGCTATGAGGGAGAAGCGTTGCCGCCCGCGATCGACGGGGTGGTAGCCTTCCCGCACGGGGAAGGCTGCGGCCAGGCTCTCGGTCCGGACATCGACCAGTTGCAGAGGACGCTGGGGGGCGTGCTCGACCATCCCAACGTCGCCGGCGCAATCATCCTCGGGTTGGGCTGCGAGGTCAACCAGATTGGCCCCTACCTGGGGAATCCCCGCCTGGCCGGCCTCACCGTGCAAGAGAGCGGGGGTACGCGCGGCACGGTCGAAGCGGCCCGGCGGGAGATCCGCAGACTAATGGACGCGGCGGCGCCAGAACAGCGGGTCGAGACTCCGGCCTCGAAACTGGTGCTCGGACTCAATTGTGGTGGCTCGGACTCGTTCTCCGGGATCACCGCCAACCCGGCGCTGGGCGTCTGCTCGGACCTGCTGGCGGGGCTGGGCGCGACGGTGGTACTAGCGGAAACGCCGGAGGTCTTCGGTGCGGAGCATCTGCTGGTTCGCCGCGCGCGCAACCGGCAAGTAGCTGAAAAACTATTGAGTTGTATCCGGCACTACAAGGAATACCTGAATCGGTTCGGAGAGACTTTCGACGACAATCCCTCCCCGGGGAACAAAGCGGGTGGCCTGACCAACATCCTGGAGAAGTCGCTCGGGGCGGTGGCCAAGGCCGGCGCCTCGCCGATGATGGACGTGGTGGAATACGCCGAGCGCATCCACTGTCCAGGGTTCGTCTTCATGAACACGCCGGGCTACGACCCGGTGTCGCTGGCCGGACTGGCCGCCGGCGGCGTCAACCTGATTGCCTTCACCACCGGCCGCGGCAGCGTCATTGGCTTCCCCACTGTCCCGGTGCTCAAGATCGCCAGCAACACTGCAACCTGGAACCGGATGCGGGAGAACATGGATGTCAACGCGGGCCTGATCGCCGAGGGCGTGAAAACAGTTCAGGAGGTTGGAGCGGAGATCTTCAACCTGCTGTTGAGGGTGGCCTCGGGCGAGCGGACTGCGGCGGAGCGTTTCTCTCACCAGGAATTCGTCCCGTGGCGAATCGGCCCGGTGTTGTGACACGAGTTAAGATGGAAGTCAATATGCGTCCCTCTTTCCGAAATGCCTTATTGGCGCTGTGTGCAGCGGGGCTGGGTGGCTGGCTGGCCGCGCAGAGGCCGCTGGCCAGGACTCCGCCACCAAACCCCGCCCTTGCGGCGAAGAAGACCGCCTATGATAAAGCAGTACTGGAAGCCTACCTGCGGCATCGGTATCTTTGGGGACCCCAGATCACGGTCGCGATCGGCGATCCGAAACCCTCTCAACAACTTCCGGGGATGAAGGAAGTTTCGGCGCATCTCTCATGGGCAGGCGGCAGCACCGAGGAGGTGTTCCTGATCTCGGCGGACGGTCAAAGGGTCGTGAAGGGGGAAGTGTACGATATCGCGCAGAACCCGTTCAAGCGGGAACTGGACAAACTCAAGACCGAGTTCCAGCCGAGTTTCGGCACGCCGGGCGCCACGGTGGTGCTGGTGATCTTCACGGATTTCGAGTGCCCGTACTGCCGCTCCGAAGCCAAGATGCTCAGGGACAACCTGTTGAGCGCCTTCCCCAAGCAGGTCCGCGTGTACTTCAGGGACTTCCCGCTGGAGCAGATCCACCCCTGGGCCAAGATGGCGTCCATCGCCGGGCGGTGCGTGTTCCGGCAGAACCCGGCGGCCTTCTGGCAGTATCACGACTGGGCATTCGAGCACCAGTCCGAGATCAACGCGAACAACTTCAAGTCTAAGATTCTGGAATTCGCGAAAGGGAAAGAAGACGCCATCGATACGCTGCAACTCAGCCGGTGCATGGAGACCCGGGCGACCGAAGCCGAGGTGGACAAGAACATAGCCGACGGCCGCGCGCTTCAGGTGATGTCCACGCCCACCATGTTCGTGAACGGACGCCGCGTGGTGGGGCAGGTCGAGTGGCCGAACCTGCGCCAGATCATCGAATCCGAGATCGAGTACCAGAAGACCGCCCGGAACGCCGGAGAAGACTGCGGCTGCGAAATCAAGCTGCCCTCTCCGCTGAACAACTAGGAACCCAATGCCGAGCAGACTGAGAATCCTCACGATCGCTGTCCTCATCGCCGTCCTGGGCCTGTGGGCAGCCGATATCGATCCCGACCGCTACCTGGGCGAGGTCAAGTACCTGGCCTCGCCCGCGCTGAAGGGGCGGGGAACGGGCACGCCCGGCCTGGAGAAGGCGGCGAAATACATCGAGAAGCAGTTCCGCGCGGCGGGGTTGCAGCCGCTTGCCGGGGACTACTTCCAGCGATTCCCGGTGACCATCAACGCCCGGCTGGGACCTCACAACCACTTCGAGTACGCCGGGAACGGCCGGAAGAAGACCCTGAAGCTCCAGCAGGATTTCGTGCCGTTCAACTTCTCCGCGAGCGGCAGACTGAGCGGGCGGCTGGTGTTTGCGGGCTACGGGATCACCGCGCCGGAGTACCGCTACGACGACTACGCGGGTCTGGAGGTGAAGGATAAGATCGTGGTAGTGCTGCGCCACGAACCGCAGGAGAACGACGAGAAGAGCGTGTTCGCGGGCAAGCTCCTCACCGAGCACGCGCAGTTCTGGAGCAAGGCGGTCAACGCGAAACGGCACGGCGCGGCGGGCGTGCTTCTGGTGGCCGACCGCGCCAACCATCGCTCCGACCCGGATGACCTGGAGAAGTTCGGCCGGGCCGCGGGGCCGATCAACGCGGGAATCCCGTTCGTGCAGGTGAAGGCGGCCACGGTCGAGGAATGGTTCTCGGGGGCGGGCAAGAACCTGGAGCAACTCGCGGCGGCCATCGACAAGGACCTGAAGCCCCGGTCCTTCGCGCTGCCGGATTCCCTCCAGGTGAGCGCGACGGTGGAGCTCAAGCGCGAGGTCAGGACGGTCCGTAATGTCGCGGGCTACCTGCCGGGGCAGACGGACGAATACGTGATCCTCGGCGCGCACTACGACCACCTGGGCCTGGGCTCGCAGTATTCGCTGGCGCCGTCGCAGGTCGGCAAGCCCCACCCCGGCGCCGACGACAACGCCTCGGGCACGGCGGGTGTGATCGAGCTGGCGCGCTGGTTCGGTTCCCAACCGAAACAAAAGCGGGGGATTCTGTTTCTGGCCTTCGCGGGCGAGGAACTGGGCCTGCTCGGCTCCCGCTACTGGGTCGATCACCCGGAGCTGCCGCTCGAGAAAGCGGTGGCCATGATCAACCTGGACATGATCGGCCGGCTGCGCGACCGGAAAGTGTATGTCGGCGGGGCGCGCACCGGCACGACGTTCCAAGCGGTGCTGGAAGAGACCCTGCCCAAGCACCGGCTCAAGGCCGATCTCAGCGGCGGCATGGACGTCGGTTCGAGCGACCACACCTCCTTCACCAGCAAACAGGTCCCGGCGCTTTTCTTTTTCTCCGGGCTGCATGGGGACTATCACAAGCCCAGCGACACCTGGGACAAGATCGACGCTCCGGACGCGGCTGAATTGCTCAGAGCGGTGGCCGACATCGCCGGCCGGCTTTCGAGCGAGCCGGGCCGGCCGGAATTCGTCAGGGTGGAACCGCCGAAGACCGGCCCGGCGGCCGGCGGAGGGCCCGGATACGGGGCCTGGTTCGGGAGCGTTCCCGATTTCGGCGAAACGCCGAAGGGGGTGAAGTTCGCCGATGTGACCCCCGGTTCGCCCGCCGCTAAAGCCGGCTTGCGCGGCGGCGACATCCTGATCGAGTTCGACGGCGCGCCGGTTCAGAACCTTTACGACTTCACATACGCGCTCCGCGCCAAGAAACCCGGCGACGAGGTGGTAGTCAAAGTGCTGCGCGGCGGCGCGACGATTACGGCCAAAGTGGCCCTAGGGCAACGGCCGCGCTAAAATTCGCGCCGGTCTGGCCGATCCTATGTAATAGGGGACGGATTGGTTCGCCCCGCAACCCGATGCCATCTGCCTGCACACTTCCGCCCCTGATTCTGCATCCGTTCTCAAACGCCTCGGGACCCTCCAAGCTGGTGGACGCTTCGCGCGCCAGCCTGGTGCTCCACGGATTGCTGCCTACCGACGACTCCGTCGCTGAACTGGAACAAAGACTGCTCGAAGGCCGCTATTGCGAGCTCTCGATGCTGTTTTACCTGGGGAAGGACCTGGTGCGCTGGACATCGCAATGTGTGGACATGGTGAACCGCAACACGGAAACCGACTCCGGCATCCGGCCGGAGAGTTTCGCGACCCTGCTGGTGGAGGATCCCCCGGGCAAGGTGCTCAACAAGTTGCTTTCCTGGGGCGTGCACGAGCACAAGAGCATCTTCACCCGCGCGTTTGGGCTGCACGCGCTGTTCGAGATCCTGCCGGAGCGCGAGCACCTGGCGCCGGACTTCGTGCGGAACTACCACCGCTTCGCCGACCAGATGTTCGCTTGCCAACAGCAGTTGTTCCAGTTCCAGCGGCTTAGTGCCGCCGATTTCGAGTTTCAACTCTTCGCCTCCGGAGAGTACACGAAGATGCTCGAAGCCGAATGGGGGGCGATTTGACGCCGCGATGCTAGAATTGGGGCATGGTGCTGTCTCGCATGGTGCTGGTGCGCCAGAAGTTCCCTGACCGGCGAGTGAGGGACATCCCTGGCGAAATCCAAAAGGAGCTGTCGGCGGCCGGGTTTGCTTCCAAGCTCAAGCCTGGTTCACGCCTGGCGATCGGCGTGGGCAGCCGCGGCATCACCAACATCGCTACCATCGCCCGCTCGGTGGTGGATTACTGGAAGAGGCAGGGAATGCGGCCCGTCATTTTCCCGGCCATGGGCAGCCACGGGGCCGCCACGGCGGAGGGCCAGTCCGATGTGCTGGCCCACTACGGGATTCATGCCGGTTCCATGGGATGCCCGGTGATCAGCTCGCTCGACGTGGTGTCGCTGGGGCGGACGGCGGAAGGCATCGAAGCGTTCATGGACCGCGGCGCATACGAGAGCGACGGCGTGATGCTGGTCAATCGGGTGAAGTGGCATACCGACTTCTCCGGCAAGCTGGAGAGCGGCCTGTTCAAGATGATGGCCATCGGCCTCGGCAAGTTCGCCGGCGCGCAGCGCTATCACACTTTCGGCCTGCGCATGGGACTGGAGCAGGTGGTCCGCAGTGTGGGGCGGCAGGTGCTGACCTCGGGCAAGATCCTGGGCGGCCTGGCCATCCTGGAAGACGCTCACCACAATACTGCCAGAGTGGAGGCCGTGCCGGTGGATTCCATGGAGCGGCGGGAAGAGGAACTGCTCGAGATGGTGAAGTCCTGGGCGGGGCGCATCCCGGTCGAGGAGCTGGATATTCTCATCGTGGACGAGATCGGCAAGGACATCAGCGGCGCCGGGATGGATACCAAGATCATCAACCGCTCCATCCACGCCGAGTACAACCCCTGGCCGAATGCGCCGCGCGTCCAGCGCATTTTCGCCCGGGACCTCAGTGCCCTGACTTACAACAATGCGATAGGACTGGGCATGGCCGATGTGGTGACCGACCGCCTGGTGAATCGGATCGACTGGAACGCCACCCACATCAACTCGCTGACCGCCTCGACTCCCGAGGCTATCCGCATCCCGATGCATTTCCCCACCGACCGTGAATGCCTCGAGCGCATCTCGACCACGGTGGGCAAGTTCGACTCGGCGGAAATCACCATCGGCTGGATCCGGAACACCATGGAATTGGCCCTGCTGGCTGTGAGCGAGAATCTGCTCCCCGAGATCCGGAGGAACCCCAACCTGGAGATCCTCGGCGAGCCGCGCGAGCTGGACTTCGACGCCGAAGGCAACCTGTTGAGCCCGCTGCTCGAGGCTTTGGCCCCCACGCACTGAGAAACCGTTAACCCGCGGGGACGCCAGGTCCCACGGAGGCAGGCGCGTATATCTCCCGTTCTTCAGATGCGCCGGGGAGGGCAGGAGCAAAGGTATAGGGCGGCAGAATCGGTACTGCTGCCGCCCTTTGCGAGGAGCCTACGTTCCAGCCGCATTGGCCAACAGGGACTGGATTTTGCTGAAGACTGTGCTGATGCTGTTCGACACGTTAGGCATCAAAGCCCCGGCGGCCACGGCAACGAACCCAGCCATCAGGGCGTACTCGATCAGGTCCTGGCCCCGATCGTCCGTCAAGAATCGAGTGAGATGGTTCATTCCTTCTCCTTCTCGTCCCAACGGTGGCTTGGTGATTCCAGCGTAACCGGGATCGGTAGAAGCAGGAATCGGCGGAACAGCTTAGGCGCGCAGCCAATGTCATCTACACGCGAAGGTATTCCTGGGGGGATTGAGTCAGTTCGCGAGGATGCCCGTTTTTCTGGCCACACGGCTCAAAATTTCGAGCGCGCGGTCGATATGCTCGCGCGTGTGCGTGGCGGTCATGATGGTGCGGACGCGCGCCCTGCCTTCCGCCACCGTCGGGTAACCGATGCCGGTGGCGAAGAGGCCTTCCTCGAACAGCGCGCGCGAGAACGCGTGGGCGGTCTTGGCTTCGCCCACCAGGATGGGGGTGATGGGCGTCTCGCTCGAGCCGGTGCGGAACCCCGCCGCGCCGAGCGCGGCCTTGAAATAGCGCGTATTCTTCCACAGGTTCTCGATGCGCTCGGGCTCCTCCTCGAGCACCCCGAAGGCCGCCAGGCAGGAGGCCGCCACGGCGGGCGGGTGCGAGGTGGAGAACAGGAACGGCCGCGCGCGATGATACAGATACTCGATTAGCGCGCGGCTCCCGCAGACGTAGCCGCCCAGCGCCCCGATCGCCTTCGACAGCGTTCCCACCTGGATGTCCACCTGGCCGTGCAGGCCGAAGTGATCCACGGTCCCGCGGCCGTTGCGGCCCAGCACGCCCGAGGAATGGGCGTCGTCGATCATCATGATCGCCCCGTGCCGGCGAGCCGTCCCGGCCAGGGCGGGAAGCGGCGCGATGTCGCCGTCCATCGAGAAGACGCCGTCGGTGATGAGCAGCTTGCGCCCCGGCTGGTTGTCGAGCTCGGTGAGGATGCGCTCGGCGGCCGCGGCGTCCTTGTGCGGGAAGACGTGGATTTTCGCCTTCGAAAGGCGGCACCCGTCGATGATGCTGGCGTGGTTCAACTCGTCCGAGACGATGTGGTCCTCGGGCGTGAGGATGGCGGCCACGGTGCCGGCGTTGGCGGCGAAACCGGATTGAAACACGACACACGCCTCGACCTGCTTGAACTCGGCGATGCGCCGCTCCAGCTCCAGGTGGATGCTCATGGTGCCGGCGATCGTGCGCACGGCGCCCGAGCCGACGCCATACTTGCGCGTGGCCTCCAGCGCCGCCGCGATCAGTTTGGGATGATCGGCCAGCCCGAGATAGTTATTGGATGCCAGGTTGATGACTTCCCTGCCGTCGAACCGGCACACCGGTTCGCACGCGGTCTGGAGTTCCCGGAGCGTCTGGTAGGTGCCCGCCCGCTTCCAACTCTCGATCTGCTCGCCGAGCCAGGCTAAAGGATTGTCCATGCTGCCCCCTTTCCGATTGTAAATCGAGGGCGGGCCGGGCTGTTCAGATCTTCTCGGGCACGACGAACGGCTTGCGGTAGTGGTAGGTGAACATCCTGGTGGCCTGCTTGTCGCCCGGACAGGTGTAAGTGGCGGCGTCGAAGTTGATGCTGCGGCCGAGCCGGTAGGAGATATTCGCCAGATGGATGAGCGTGCACGAGATAGCGCCCTCCTCGGCGGGGGCGTTCAGCTCTCCGTACTTCCGGCTGCGGACGGCGGCGAGGAAGTTGGCGAAATGGTTGCCCGGCTGTGTCATGCTGGGTCCGGGTTCCCGCTTCGGACCGAGGAAAGCGCGGAACTTCCCGAATCCTTCGACGGCCAGGTAGCCCTTCGATCCGTAGAAGACGTTGCCGATGGTGTCGCGGTCGGTCCTGGCTTCACCCGCCGGGGCAGACTCGCTGGCGGGGCTGCGCTCGCCGACGCCGGCCTCGTGGTTGGTCATCCAGTGCCGGACGCCAAATTCCATCATTCTCTTCTTGCCGTCAGCGCCGTGGAATTCATAGAGTGCCGTCAGTGTGTTGGGGGTCTCCTGATCGTCGTCGAACATGAAGTGACCGCCCAAGGCCGTGATCTTGGTGGGGTAGGTGACACCCAGACCCCAGCGCGCCACGTCCAGCTCGTGGATGCCCTGGTTGCCGAGGTCGCCATCGCCATAGTCCCAGAACCAGTGCCAGTTGTAGTGGAACCGGTTCTCGGTGAACTCGCGCACCGGCGCGGGGCCCAGCCACAGATCGTAGTTCACGCCCGCGGGCACCGGCGCAACGGGTTTGCGGCCGATGGTGTCGCGCCACTTGAAGCACAAGCCACGGGCCAGGTACACCTCGCCGATGAGGCCCTCGCGCATCTGCTTGACGGCCTCTTGGATCGCCGGGCCGGAGCGGCTCTGGGTCCCGTGCTGCACGATGCGGCCATACCTCTTCTGTGCCGCGACGAGTTGCTGGCACTCGAACATGTTGTGCGCGCACGGCTTCTCGACGTAAACATCCTTGCCCGCCTGCATCGCCCAGATCGCCTGCAAGGTGTGGCTGTGGTCCGGAGTGGCGATCGAAACCGCGTCGATGGAGGGGTCCTCGAGCAGCTTGCGCAGGTCGGTGAACGCCGCGGGCCGCCGCTTGGCCGCTTTCTCGGCCACCTCCAGCCGGCTCTTGAGGATTCTCTCGTCGATATCGCACAAGGCCGCCACCTCGACGTTCGGCAGCCTCGAGTAGGCTAGCATATGGCCCCGCCCCTGGCCCCTCAAGCCCACGCAGGCCACCCGCACGGTGTTGTTCGGACTCTGGAGCGAACTGGCGCGCAGGCTTCCGGCCGCGGCCGCCGCGCTCATCAGGAAGTGTCTTCGGTTCATCCGGCTGCTCTCCAATCTCAGGGACCCTCGCAAAATACGGTGGCCAACTGAAGCGGGCGCCCTCACGCCATGACTCCGTCTGTCGCCGCATTCTGCGAGGCTCTGTAGGTCGTCACAGACTTTACCATGTGAAGGGCGCTGATGCCACACGGGTAGGTTACGCGGGGCCGGTTCTGTCCTATCCTGTAAAATGGAACTGCCATGAACACTACGGAATTCCCCATCAACGCAGAGTCTTGCGTCTTGCGCAAAACCGACAGCAAGAAAGGCCGTTCGCGCTGGCTGGCGCCCGGGCTCGGGCCGGTACGCCAACTGCACTACGGGCGGATTATTCTGGACGCGGGCGACGAACCGGTCCGCTTCGGAACAGTGGAACACGAAACCGGCCTGGTTTGCCTGAAGGGCGGGGCGCTGGTGAAGGTTGCGGAACAGTCGTTCCAGCTTGCGCCCTACGACGCACTGTATGTTCCCCGGGATGCGGCCATCGAGGTGCTTCCCAGCCCCCAGGGATGCGACCTGGCGGAGATCTCGGCTCCGGTGGAACATCTCTATCCGTTGCGGTTCATATCCTTCGCGGAAGTGCGGCGGGATCCCGGCCTGCACTTCAAGGCCGGCGGCCTGACCACGGAGCGCGACCTGAACATCCTGATCGGGAAGAACGTCGAAACCGGGAAGATCCTGGCGGGCGTGACCTTCAGCGCGCCGGGGAACTGGACGTCGTGGCCGCCGCACGAACACGCGGCGATGCTCGAGGAAGCTTATGTCTACATCGCCATGCCGGCGCCCGCCTGGGGGGTGCAGTTTGTCTACACCGACCCAGCCGAGCCGGAACTGGCTGCCGTGGTGCGCGAGGGCGATTGCGTCGTCATGCCCAGAGGGTATCACCCCAATGTGGCCGCGCCCGGAGGCTCCATCGGCTTCCTATGGATGATGGCGGCGCATCGTGAGGTGGTGGATCGCCAGTTCGGCGTGGTCAACGTGCAGCCTGAGTACGCGAGCGGCGGATCGGGCCTGGAAGCCGGCCAGGCGAAGAAGTGAGCGGTATCCGCGAGCACCGGCACGCACTGGGGATCTGCCTCTGGTTGCTGGCTTGGCCCGGCGTGATCCAGGCCGCTTCGCACATCCAGGTCCTCAAGCTGGCGGTCGCCAATCCGAGTGCCGAGAGCCGTTCCCCGGAGAACGTCTCAATCCGTGTTGCCGAACTGAAGCGCATCGCGCCCGATTTCCGGGCCGGCAACGCCATTGTCACCACCAGCGACGCAAGCACGCTGGAGGAAGACGCGCGGACGCTGCGGGCGACGGAGCTGCCGTCTCAGGCCGACGACTTGGACGGCGATGGAAGCTACGACGAGCTTGTCTTTCAGATCGATCTGAAGCCCAAGCAGACCCGAATTGTGACCATCGCGTACGGCGACGCTGCGACGATCGCCCGGATTCGCAGCGACTACCCGAAGCGTGCGCACGCCCGATTCGCGCTGAAATTCGAGGGTCTCGGTTGGGAATCCGAGCGCGCGGCCTGGCGCGTGTATTTTGACCAGCGAAACGCGATCGACCTCTATGGCAAGCGGCGGCCGGGCCTGTACCTCGATCTGTTCGCCTCGCCCGAGTACGACTACCACGAGGAATCTCCGCTGGCGCGGGACATTTACCGGATCGGGCCGGCGCTGGGCGTCGGTGCGGTCGGCGCGCTGGTGGACGGCAGGGTGGAGAGAGTCGCCGAGGTGGCCGAGCGGAAATGGAGAATCCTCGCCGACGGTCCCGTCCGGGCGGTCGTGGAGCTGGAATACAAGGGCTGGCGAGTGGGCGGGCAAACGGTCGATCTGGTGAGCCACATCAGCCAGTGGGCCGGAGAGTATGGGTTTGAGCACCGCATCACCTTGGGCCATGCCGACGGGCTGGCGCTGGTGACCGGCCTGCCCAACAAGCCGGGAGTCGAGCTGGTGGGAGAAACCGGGGAGGGCGAAGCGGTGCGCGCGCTGGCTACCTGGGGGCGCCAGGTGGTTGCTCCCGGCGCGACCGCTACGGAAGAACTGCCGGACCAGAACCTCGGCTTGATGCTGCTGGCGCCCCGGGAGGAGGCCGCGGGCGCCCTCTCCGAGAGCGCGAACCACCTGATCCGGCTGGCGCCCAGGAACGGCTCGGCGCACTGGTATGTGGCGGCTCTCTGGGATCAGTCCGGCAGCGAGAATCTCATCCTCCCGGCGACGGCGCCCGCCGAGAAGCCATCGCGCGAGAGCTTTCTCCTCCTAGTGAAGGCGATGAGCGATCGCCTGGGCCAGCCCGCTTCCGTCAGCATCCTGTCGGCACAAGCCGCGCCGCAATCGGCTCCTCCCGACACGCTGCTGCCGGCTGCCCGCAAGACCTGGCGCGAAGCGATTGCGCTGCTCGGCCAGGCCGCCGACCGGACGATCCAAAAATACGAGCCCCTCATTCGAGCGACGCCCGCGGGCGAGATGAGCAGGGGCGCGGGAGCCGGCTTCTTCACCGAGGGCGACCAGTTCACTGGCGAGTGGAACCAGCAGAGGGGTTATTACTGGACTGGCTCGTTCTGGGTCGGGGAGCTGTGGAAGCTGTGTGGCTACACCGGCGAACAGCGATACTGCCGGCTGGCCGAAGCCTGGAACGCGCATCTGCTCGGCTTGGAACCGGGCCAGGACCACGACGTGGGCTTCCTGAACTATTACTCCTCCGCGTTCGCTTACGAGGCCACCCAGGACCCGAAGTACAAAGCGGGGGTTCTCCGGGCGGCGGAGCGATTGAAGCGGCTCTACAATCCAATCACTGAACTGGTCGCGGCGTGGGGGGTGGATGGGGATGACACGATCATCGACACGATGATGAATCTCCAGATCTGGTGGTACGCCTCGCGGATCACGGGCGATGCGCAATGGCGCGAGCTCGGTCTCAAGCACGCGCTCAAGTCGGCCCGGTGGCTGGTGCGCGAGGACGGCTCGGTAATTCAGTCCGTCCACTACAATCCGGGTGACAACCGCCAGCAGTTCTTCTTAAGCGGCGACGCCAAGCCCCCGCAACCGTTCCCCAATCACGCGCCGCCGGGCGGCAGAGTGTTCGCCCACACGCACCAGGGACTGGCCGCCGACACCTCCTGGTCTCGCGGCACCGCGTGGGCGGTCTATGGCTTCGCGGAGGCGTATCGAGCCACGGGGCAGCCTGCGCTGCTCGGGACCGCGGAGAAAATCGTGGCGTTTGCGCTGAGCCGCCTGCCAGAGGACGGCGTGCCCTGGTACGACTTCTCCGATGAAGGAGTCTTCTATCGAAATCGTGACACCTCGGCGGCGGCCTTGCTCGCCGGCGGCCTGCTCAGTCTGTCTGAGCTCACTCCGGATCGAGCTCGTGCAGCCGGCTATCGCCGGGAAGCCGAACGCATCGCGCAGTCTCTGATCGACCGTTATCTCACGCCCGCTGGCGCCGGCGACCAGACCCCGCCCGGCGTGCTGCGGCACGGCTGCTCGACTCGTCCCTTCGACGGGATGCTGACCTACGGCGACTACTATCTTCTCGAGACGCTGATCCGGCTGGAACGGCCGGTTGCAGGGGTTGCGGCGCGCTCCGGTTTGTGATGCTCTGGAGGTATGCAGAGGGCTACGTTTGCCGCAGGATGCTTCTGGGGCGTCGAAGAGACGTTCCGTCAAGCGAAGGGCGTTCACTCCACCCGGGTGGGCTACTCCGGGGGAACGCTTCCGCATCCGACCTACCAGGACGTTTGCACCGACCGTACCGGACACGCCGAGGCGGTTGAGGTCGAATTCGACCCGGCGGAGGTCTCGTACCGGGACTTGTTGAGAGTGTTCTGGGAGATGCACGACCCGACCACGCTCAACCGTCAGGGGCCGGATACCGGCAGCCAGTACCGGTCGGCGATTTTCTTCCACACGCCGGAGCAGGAGGCCGACGCGCGGGCCTCGAAGGAGGAGCTGGAACGCTCGGGGCGGCACCGCCGGCCCATCGTAACCGAGATCCTGCCGGCTGCCGAGTTCTGGCCGGCCGAAGAGTATCACCAGTGCTACCTGGCCAAGCGCGGCCAGACGCACTGCGCCACGTAGGTCACTTCTTGAGGAAGCGATAGTCGGGGATGTGCGGCATCTTGACGAGCTCGCACATCTCGAAGAGCCGGGAGCGGGCCCGCTCCCCGATTTTCTGCGACAGCGGGATTCGGTAATCGACGTAGGTGGCGCCGGGCGTGCGCTCCACGATGGCATCTCCCGCGTCCGGGTCGGGGAGATTGGTAGTGACAATCAGCGGCTTCTTGTTGTTGCAGCGATGCGTCACGATGGCCGTGAGCGTGTCTTCCACCCACTCGGCCATGCGCTGGGACCCCATATCGTCCAACAACAAGACGTCGGCGTCCAGGCACGATTGGTAAGCGGCGCGCTCGCTGGCGCCGGCTTCGGCGTTCCATCCCGCCCGGATCTGCTCCAGGAGATTGCTGTAGTCGAAAAACAGCCCCTGAAAACCCTTCGCAATCAGCGCGCGAAGCACGGCCACCGCGAGGTGCGTTTTGCCCGTGCCGGTCGGACCGATCAGCAGCAAGCCGGGCTTGGGCACGAACGGGAAATCCTTGACGTAGCCTTGCAGCCTTACGAAAACCTGGCTGAGCGCGCGGTAGGCGATCGGATGGTCCGTCCGGACGCTGAAGTTCTCGAACGTCGAGCTGCGATAGAGCGGCGGGATGCCGGCTTCCGCCTCGCGGTCCAGGGGAGTCTCCTGCGCGGCACAGTCGCACCGCTCGGCGCCCGAGATGCCGTCGCGCTCCAGAATCACCCAGCCGGACCCGCCGCATTTCTCGCACGCCATCAGCCCCATTATGCACCAAGTCGGATAGGGCTCCAGCCCTGTCCACGGGAAGCCATCAGGGACAAGGCTGGAGCCTTATCCCGCTTGGCCTTTAGCGTGGTATCGTGGCAGCAGCGGCGCTATGGCTGGCCAAGACATCCAGGGATCGCTGAAGAAGCAGGGCATTCGCCTGACGCGACAGCGGCAGATCCTGCTGGAGCTGATCGAGCAGTCTGGCCAGCATCTGGACGCCGAACAGCTCTACGAACGCGCCAAGATGAGAGATCCGAAGATCAACCGGGTGACGGTCTATCGAACGCTCAAGATGCTCAAGCAGGGCCAAATGGTGGATGAGCTGGACCTGATGCACTATGAAGGCGACCAGCACTACTACGAAACGCGAATGAAGCAGGAGCACGCGCACGTGGTTTGCCTGCGCTGCGGGAAGGTCGAGGAATTCTACGGCGAGCCCCTCCACCGTCTGCGGCGCCAGATTGAGGTGCACTTCGGGTTCCAGATCCTGGTGGCGCGAACCGAGGTGGGCGGCTACTGCTCCCACTGCCAGGCGATGCGCGCTCGGGAGATGGAGGAAGCCGCAGCCGCGGCGCCTCCGCCCACTTCCTTGAAAGACCGGCGCCAATGAGGGGACGAAATGGCTTCTGAACCTGCTCGGGGCGGCGCGCCCCCGGCTTTCCTGATTGTAAAGAGCCCATCCGGGGCCGAGACCCGCGTGGCCTTGGAACAATTGCCTTTCCGCATGGGCCGGCACGCGGACAACGAAGTGGTGCTGCGCGACAGCCGCAGCTCGCGCCACCACGCGCAGATCGTCGTCGACAACGGCCAGTATGTCCTCGAGGACCTCGGCAGCAGCCACGGAGTGTCGGTCAACGGGGAGCGCGTCCAGCGCAAGAAACTGCGCAACTCCGACCGAATCGAATTCGGGTTTCCCGACTCCTACGTGATCGTTTTTTCGCTGGGAGAGCTCCCTCCCACTCCCAAGCAGGAAAAGGCGCCCGCGCCGGTCGAGATTGCGGGTGGCGCGAACCTCTCCAAACTTCGGGCCATGCTGGAGGTGGCGAGGGCGTTGCAGACCTCGCTCTCCACCGACGACGTGCTCGCAACGGTAGTGGAAGCGGCGCTGGCGGTGACCGGCTGCGAGCGAGGGTTCCTGTTGATGCGCCAGGGCGACGACCTGGCCATCCGCATCGCCCGCGCGAAAACCGGGCCGCTGGCCGAGACCGACCTGCGCGTGCCCACGAGCCTTCTGATGCGCGCGCTCGCCCAGCGCAAGGAATTCCTCTCGATGAATTTCGATCCGTCGGTCGAGGGACCCGAGCGCACTGTCGCCGCCCTGGAGCTGCGCAGCGTGGTGTGCGTTCCGCTGGTGCGGGTGCGAACGGGAGCGACGCAGGACACCACCACGTTCAATCCCATGGACGACACCGTGGGGCTGCTCTACATGGACTCGCGGCTGAAGGCCGCCGATCTCTCCTCCGGCGGCCGCGAGATTCTGACGACCCTCGCCCTCGAGGCCTCCACCGTGCTTGAGAACGCGCGCCTGCTCGAGGAGCAGTGGGTGCGTCAGCGCATGCAGCAGGAACTCAGGATCGCGCGGCAGATCCAGGAAAGCCTGCTGCCGCGCGCGCTCCCCTCCACCGGGTGGTTCCGCGCGGCGGCTTCCAGCGCTCCCTGTCTCGAGGTCGGCGGCGACTACCTGGACGTGCGGCAGACGCACCCCATGTGCTGGGCCGCCATCTCCGCCGACGTTTCCGGCAAAGGCGTGGGCGCGGCCCTGCTGGCTTCCCTGCTGCAAGGCATGTTCCTGGCCGCTCCCTTTACCCGGCTCTCGATGGAAGAGATGATGTTCCGCACGAACCACTTCCTCAACGAGCGGACGGGAGGCGAACAGTACGCCACGATCTTCTACTGCACGGTCGAGGCGAGCGGTCTGATGCGCTGGGTCAACGCCGGCCACCCGCCGCCGCTGCTGGCCCACGCCAGCGGGAAGCTCGATGCCCTGGCCGCCAGCGGAGTCCCCGTGGGCATGATCGGCGAGACCACCTACTCGGCCGAGGAGAGCCAGCTCCAGCCGGGAGACAAGATCGTGATGTACAGCGACGGCCTCACGGAAGCCCGCAACAGCCAGCGCGAGTTCTATGGCCTGAAGCGGTTGTGCGAGGTGGTGAGCCACGGCGCCGGCGCAACCTGCCAGGACCTGCACGCCGCGATTCTTTCCGCCGTCGGCGAGTTTACGCAGGGCGAACCCCAGAACGACGACGTCAGCCTGGTGGTGCTGGAGTACCAGCCGGAATAGGAAGCTGGTCAAGACGCCCATGATCAGCCTCGTGCTCGCCGTCACACTCGCCGCAGGCGCCCAGGAGCTCCCGAAAGGGAAGCTCGTCGACAAAGTCGTCTGTCAGGCCAACACCAGCCAGAGTTACGCCCTGTACCTGCCCTCGAACTACGATCCCAACCGCATCTGGCCAATCCTCCACTGCTTCGACCCCATGGCCCGCGGGCGTCTTCCCGTCGAGCGTTTCCAGGAAGGAGCGGAGAAGTACGGTTACATCGTCGTGGGTTCGAACAACTCGCGTAACGGGCCGTGGCCTCCGAATGCGGAGGCTGTCAAAGCCCTGTGGCAGGACACCCACGCGCGGTTCTCGATCGACGACGGGCGCGTGTACACGGCGGGGTTCTCCGGCGGCGCGCGCGTGGCAAGTTGGCTGGCGTTCGCCGTGCGGGCGGCGGGCGTCGTCGCCTGCGGAGGCGGTTTTCCGGACAGCAAGACCCCACAGACCGTTCCGTTCGCATTCTTTGGCGCCGCTGGAACCGACGACTTCAACTATCACGAAATGAGGCAGATTGGCCGCGATCTGGACGCGCGTGGCGCCGTGCACCGTATCGCCATCTTCAACGGCGAGCACGCGTGGGCGTCCGTGGCGCTGGCGACCGAGGCCCTCGAGTGGTTCGAACTTCAGGCCATGCGCGCGGGCCTGCGCCCCAAGGACGAGGCGCTCGTTCAGAGCATGTTTCGCGCGCGGGTCGAGGCGGCCCGATCCATGCCCGCAGCCGAGGCGTACTTGGAGTACAAGTCCCTGGCCGCGGAGTTCCAGGGGGCCGCCGCCGCCGCCGAGATCGAGAAGAAGGCCGCTGAGCTGGCGGGCTTGCGCGAGGTCCGCGACTGGGAGAAGAAGGAGCGGGAGCAGCAGAAGCGCCAGGAGGAGATGATCAAGGTCCTTATGGATTTTGGCTACCTCGACCAACTGGGCGAGGTGCGGGGCTCCGTGGCCGGGCTGCGCAAGAGAGCCGATGCGGAACAGGATTCGGCGGACCGGCGGCTGGCGCGTCGCGTGCTCGCCGGTGCGTATATCCAAGGCTACCAGGCAAGCCGCGATTTCCTCGAGAAGAAGGAGTACGCCCCAGCCGCCGGGATGCTGGAGATGGCGGCGGTGATTCGGCCCGAGCGGGCGCAGGTCTTCTATGACCTTGCCCACATCCGCGCTCAGGCCGGAGACAAGAAGAAAGCACTGGCCACGCTCAAGCAGGCGGTTGCCGGGGGCTTCAAGGACGCCCCGCGGGTCGAGCAGGATCCGGCGTTTGCACCGCTGCGCAACGACGCGGCCTTCCAGGCGCTCGTGGCCTCGATGAAGCACTGACGGGATAGGAGATAGCGCGTTTTGAAACCGGTCTCCCCCCGGCACCCCCCTCCAGGCACGCGGGAACCTCCAAGCCACGGGGCGGCGGAGCTGGCGCGAGCGCGACGGGCACAAGCGCCTCAGGCGTGCGGTGCCGCTCCGCGGGCAAACGGTGCGATATGCGAGACGACTCCGTGTGCGCTGAGGCTTTAGGGAGTGGGTCAGTTTCCGGGCTGGGCGTTAGACGTCGGCGTGCCGGATGGTATACCATTGAACTGGGACGAGAGCAGGGCTATGTCAGGCAAGCCGCTTCTCGTGGATTCGTTCGGCATCGACAAGGACCTTGTGCTGGAATTCCTTTGCGCCTTCTCTCGATTCGAATACGGCCTTAAGAGAGCCGGATTCGCGCGGGGCAACGCGAGTCGCGTCAAGGCGGATTGGGACTGCTTCGGGAAGACGCTTCGAACGCTCAGTACGGAGCAGTGCGCGCCTGTCCTCCGAAGCTGTGCTTACATCCTGCAAGAGCCGCCGAAGAAGCAAGTCCTTCGCGATGGACACCTGGCGTGGAGCGCTGCCGCAGACACCTCAGTGTCGGATATCGAGCGAGTCCTGATCTATGTTCGCCGCGTGCGTAACAACCTCTTTCACGGCGGCAAGTTTCCGGTTCCCGATGGACCAGTAGAAGAGGTCGCAAGAAACACGAAGTTACTCCAGGACGCTCTTGCAGTCCTGATTGCCGTTCTCGATCTGCCGGGTGTTGAGACGGTAAGAGAGAATTTCGCTCCTGACGGTAACTAACGGTGATCCGGAAGTGAGAGATACTCTGATGCGGCTGTTGAACTCGTCCAAGATGGAGTACAAGAAACACTTTAAGAAATCTGCGTAGCGCCTCAGTTTTTCCAATCTACCTGTCCATCTGATCTTCTTGGAAAACCTCTATCGATATCCTCAAGTATCAAGATATCCTTTTTGCCAGATTGTCTCCACACCTCTATAGCCTCTGTCCATTCGCCGTTGACAGATCGCATATTTATTGTTTCGTGCCAGAATCCATTGCGTGCGTCAAAAAACACATTATAGTTTCGGTCCTCTATCGACCCGAGTGAAACGGCCTTCCATGTGGTCCAGGACCCGGAGGGCATTAGATTCCCAATTGCGATTATGCCTCCGGTCGCAGCAATCCAATCGGCTATTGGTTGGTGAATAATTGTTCCCATCTTCCGGAGATCAAACAGTCTCATATTCATGTCATAGATCGGATACTTGCCCCTATGGAATACAACTGGAACTCCGCCATCGTTGGTCAGCGCGGTAAACTTTAAATAGGCATAACTATCTCCGCCCGTCACAGAGCCTATTCCAGCACGGGATAAGTCGGCTATTGTTTTACCTTGGGCAATCAATTGCTCTTGAAGCTTGATATTCAATGACTGCTCAATCGAGATGTTAGCTGTTGACTTGTTCAAGTTGTCTAGGGCACCAGACAGCCTTGCAGCAGCCGCCGCAGTCTCGGCTGATTGCGTAATCACCAAACAGATCGACACCACACCAAGGACTATGAAGAGTCCTGCGTAGAGGACCTTCTGGCTGCGTTTAGTCGGAGCGTGCGCGGACACAATTCCTCCTGAAACGGCCATGACAACGATAACGATGCCGATCCAGGTGTCGATACCCATGCCGTGATCATATCAGATTCTTTGCGTCAAGGGGATTACCACGGAAGTGTCCTGTCGTTTAGGAGTGCCCATCCGCAGATAAGGCAAGCAGTTGCGCAAGAGTCTGCGAATGCGGTGGATGGGGACGGCGTCGGCCCCGGCGAACATCAGCGGCGTAACGCCGCGCAATCTAGGGTTTTGGTCCGTGTCCTACGTGGCCGATATGGGAGTGGGGTTGGAGCGTCTGAAGAAGGCAGATCAGTCGATGGAGATAGGTACCCGTCCGGTAAACCCATGGGTCGGACGCGCTCGGCGCACGTGCGTTGGGAGTGAGAAATAGCTCAGGGCCCCGCAGCCAGACGGGCCGCGGCCCAGCGGTCGGGCAGCAGTTCCTCCAG
>Ga0187866_1001570_pt1 | contig 20966 bp, 22 predicted proteins | sample June2016WEW_11_1_3_FD_133013 | JGI IMG/M metagenome (GOLD analysis project Ga0187866, IMG submission 133013) | Peatland microbial communities from SPRUCE experiment site at the Marcell Experimental Forest, Minnesota, USA - June2016WEW_11_150 | ecosystem: Environmental > Terrestrial > Soil >...
CCGGAGTGGTGGACGCGGGGGGACAGGGCATTTATACGTTGCTGGAAGGCGCGCTGCGCTATCTCAAGGGTGAAACGGAACTGATGCGCCTGCGCAAGCCCCAGATAATTGTCAGTGAAGTGCCGTTGGCGGCCCCGCTGCCACAGACGGCGGCGGTGGATGAAGTACCATTCGGGTATTGCACCGAATTTCTTTTAAAAGGCGAGGACCTGGATCCGGAGGTCATCCGGAAGCGTTTGGATAAGAAGGGCGAGTCCCTGATCGTCGTTGGCGATGAAAGTGCGGTGCGTATTCACATTCATACCCTCGAGCCGGGACATATCATCCAGCTGGCTACCAAGCTGGGCACGCTACACCAGGTAAGCATCCGGAACATGGACGAGCAGCACCAGGACTTCCTGGAGATGCAGAAAGAAAGAATGCCAACGGCGGATACCTCGGTTATCTCAGTGGCCTCCGGCGACGGGCTTAAAGACGTCTTCGGCAGCCTGGGCGCCGCCGGCGTTGTAGCCGGGGGACAGACCATGAACCCGAGCACCAAGGATATCCTCCAGGCGGTGGAAAACGCCGTCTCGGATAACGTTATAATTCTCCCGAACAACAAGAACATCATCGCTACGGCCAACCAGGTGCAGTCGCTGACGCAGAAGAAAGTCAAGGTTGTACCCACGAAAACAATTCCCCAGGGCGTGGTGGCGCTGCTGGCTTTCGACTACGAAGCGGATTTCAATACCAACGCGGAACTCATGGAAAAAGCGCTGGCTTCCGTCAAGACCATCGAGGTGACGCGTTCGATACGCGCCACGAAAATCAACGGCCTGCAAATAAAGCGCCGGCAGCCTATCGGCCTGCTGGACGACGAACTTGTGGCGGCGGGCGAGACCGAGCCACAAGTCATTAACAAGGTGTTAGCCAGGCTGGACATGGAGAATGCCGAAGTCGTCACCATTTATTACGGCGAAGATGTTGAAGCCGAAGATGCCGAGGAGGTCAGCGCCAGCATTAAAGAGCAATATCCGCCATTACAGATAGAGGTCATCAAAGGCAGTCAGCCGCATTACAGCTACATTATTTCCGTAGAGTAGAAAGGCGGAATCTCCGCATGACGGTTAAAATTGTAACTGATACTCTATCTGATATTACCGGTGACCTGGCTGCCAAGCTCGATGTCACCTTAGTTCCTTTATACGTACGCTTCGGCGAAGAAATTTACCGCGACCGCGTTGATATCACCAGCGAGGATTTTTACCGCCGCCTGGTCAATGAACCCAAACTGCCATCGACCACGCAACCCACGCCCAACGATTTTACCGCTGTTTATAAGAAATTAGCGGAAGAGACCGATGAAATCCTGGTAATCGTGGTATCCAGCAAGCTTTCCGGCACTTATCAATCGGCGATGCAGGCCAGGGACTATCTTAAAGGCAAGTGCCGGGTTGAAATCGTGGATTCCCTTCAGGTGGCGATGGCGGAGGGGCTTATTGTCATCGCCGCCGCGCAGGCGGTCAAAGAAGGGGCGAACCTGGACAGGGTTGCGGACATGGCGCGCAAGGCTGTACCTCGGTCGCATCTTTATGCCTATTTTGATACGCTGAAATATTTAGCCAGGGGCGGACGCATCGGCAAAGCGCAGGGTCTCCTGGGTTCGATGCTGTCGGTTAAGCCGATACTGACAACCCGTGATGGCGAAATGGCCCCGTTGACAAGGGTACGCTCCCTTAACGCCGGGCTGGACTATCTCTATAATACGGCGGCCGGCGTCCCTAAAATCGAAGGGCTGGCGGTAGAACACACCACTACCCGCGCTGATGCCGATAAGCTGGTGGAGCGCCTTGGTAAAATCTATCCCAAAGAAAAAATCTACCGGTCCGTTATCAGCCCGGTCATCGGGACCTATTCCGGACCTTTGGCTCTTGCGGTTACCGTGCTTGAAGCTGAAAAGTAATAATGCCAGTCAGGATTGTTACCGATAGCGTCGCTGACATCCCCGCCTCGGTCGTTGCCGAACTGGATATATCCATCATCCCGGTGTTGCTGCGCTTCGGGGAAGAGACTTTCCGCGATGGCATCGATATGACCAACGACCAGTTTTACGAGCGGCTGGTCAAATCAAAAGTCATACCGACGACCTCGGTGCCTTCCATGGACGCGTACGCCCGCACCTATGCCCGGCTGGCTGAAGAAACGGACGAAATCCTGGTAATCATGCTGAGCGCCAAGCTCAGCGGCCTCTATAACGCCGCCGTGCAGAGCGCCGGCCTGCTGGAAAGCAACTGCCGCATCGAAGTTGTGGATTCCGGCGTGGCAGTCATGGCGGAAGGCTTTCTGGCGATCAAGGCGGCACAGGCGGCACGGGAAGGCAAAAACCTCGATGAGATTCTTAAGATAGTCCATGCCGATATGCCGCGGGTGGAAATACGCGCTGCTTTCAATACATTGGAATACCTGAAGCGGGGTGGGCGCATCGGTAAGGCGCAGGCTTTACTGGGCTCTATGCTCAAGGTGAATCCTATCATGGCGATAAAAGACGGCGTGGTGGATCCAGCGGGGAGGGCGCGCTCCCGGTCTAAAGCCCTCGATCACCTGTATGACTTTGCGGCGGGCTATAAACACATCGAGGCGCTGGCCGTGGAAGACGCCGCCTGCCCGGAGGACGGCGACAAGCTGGCGAAACGCCTCGGTAAGATTTTCCCGGAAGAAAAGATTTACCGCTCGCGCACGACGCCGGTCATCGGCGCGCATACGGGGCCGGGCTTAATATTAGTAGCAGTGCTGGGCGATAAATGATATATTTCATTTCACCACGATTAAATTATTGTAACTAGCTTCAATTTGCCTCTTGTGTTGTTCTGGTACTCTACTCTTGAAATCTCTGAAAGTGGCATCCGTAATGTATACACTTTTTATAGCATATAAACCAGAGTGACCTAGCTTGGTTAATAAGTCACGCTTAATCGTAAAAAAAGCGTGGTCTTTTCCATCAACAACCTTCGGGAAGAGTACTTCTTCAGTAAGATCATGTGTAACAGATAACTTTCTCCCATCCTTGAATATTAGACCTATATCATCAACTTTTAATGGATTACGACTATTGTTGATAACAACGATCACAGCCGAACCGGATTGCTGTTTGTAATGACCCTTTTTATCTGCTTTAAAAGTACCTTGAGCATTCAGTGATACCACCGTTGTCATCCACGAATTCACGAAGTCAATAACAGGCTCATAAAACCAACCGATTATATCAATTAGTTTATTCATGTTCTCCTTCAACAAGTGTATCACCAAGAAGTTCTTCTAGAGATGGTAAACACCTTTTTCTTCTATAATATTTTTGCATTAGAATCGCTATCTGACCATCTTTGCCGAAGGCATATTCGACGAACGGTTTTCCAGTAAATAAAGATAACCATAATTGGTGTCCCTCGTGTTCTTTTCTTCGCTCGGTCATAACCATATGTCGAGCTAGATTAAGAAACGAATTATATTCTTTTCTACAAATAGGGCATTCTAACATTTTTTCTCCTCCTGGATTCAATTTTTTAGGCTTATTCCAATATGGGCTCTTACATAATGGACATATTTTTGGCTCTATTGGTAAACGTGGAAGCCAACTGTATCCGCATCTATTACAATGAAAATACCGATGTAATCCATAATTCTTCATGAACTTAGTATATACCTATAGGTATATACTTGTCAATACATAAAGACATTTATTAAAAAAATTGACTTGGTATGATTTTTATCAACATTCCGTCTATAATATGACCAGATATGAACGCCGAATCTTTACGCAAAGTTCTCGACCTGGAAAAACGCCGCGCCTATGGCGATACCGCCGTCTTCGGCGGGCTGGATAAATTCCTGGCCAACTGGGCCTCCGGAGCCGCGGCATCCATCGCCAACCCGCGGCAGCTGGCGCGCTTTCACCGGCTCTTTAAAGTAAATTATGCCGCCATGTCCGCGGCACAGCGGGAAACGTGGATTAAGGACGTTATCACTTTTCTGGATGAAAAGGAACCAAACAAAGCGCCGGCAGAAAAGGCCAAAACGGCAGCACCGCCGAAGCAAAAAGCCCCGCCGCCGGCCAGGAAATCCTCTCCGAACTCTGATATTAAGTCGCTTGACGCTCCGGTCACTGTCGTCAAGGGCATGGGGCCGGCACTGGCGGCTAAATTCAACAAAATGGGCGTCAAAACGGTGCGCGACCTTTTATATTACTTCCCCCACCGCCACCTCGATTACTCAAGGCTGAAGAAAATTTCCGAGCTTAATGAAGGCGAGGAGCAGACCATCGTCGCCAACGTGTGGCAGGCGCAGGAGACGCGGCCCGGCGGCCGGCGCAGCGCAGAGGCCATTGTGGGGGATGAGACGGGCAACATCCGGGTAGTCTGGTTCAACCAGCCTTACATGGTTAAAACGCTGGCGACTAACGCCAGAATTATCATCTCAGGGCGCGTCAGCCTTTTCAAGGGGCAGCACGTCTTCGTCTCGCCGGAGTGGGAGCCGGCGGAGGGACAGGACTTCGTGCACACTGCCCGCCTGGTGCCGGTCTATCCCCTGACGGCTGGCCTGCGGCCGCGGCAGGTACGGCGCCTGATGAAAGAGTTCATCGACGCCTGGGCCGGGCAACTGACCGATTTCCTCCCCGCGGCGCTGCGTCAAAGGCTCGATTTGCTGGAGCTACCCGCCGCCATCAGCCAGGCGCATTACCCGGAAAATGAAACAACGAAAGATAAGGCACGCACCCGCTTGGCCTTCGATGAGCTTTTCCTGCTCCAGCTCGGCGTGATGAGCCGGAAGCGCCATTGGCAGGAGAGCCGGCCGGGCACTTCATTTACTATCAGCGAGCCGCTGCTGGAGCAGTTTTTAGGCTCGCTGCCGTTTCGGTTGACTGCGGCTCAAGATAAAGTCCTTAAAGAGATTCTGGCGGATTTACAGCGGAAAACTCCGATGTGCCGCCTGTTACAGGGTGAGGTAGGCAGCGGCAAAACGATTGTCGCGACGGTGGCTTTGCTCATGGCGGCGGCCAACGGCTGCCAGGCGGCCTTCATGGCGCCCACGGAAATCCTCGCCGAGCAGCATTACGCGACTATCAGTCAGTTGCTTTCAAAACTGGGGGCGGAAGATGGGGAGGGGAACGTTAAATGCTATACCGGCTTTCTGCCGAAACCGCTGAAAATAGCTTTGCTGATGGGCGATATCAAGCAGGCGGGGAAAAAGAAAATCCAGAAACAAATCCAGAACGGTGAAATCGATATCGTTATCGGCACGCACGCCCTGGTGCAAAAGGGCCTGGAATTTGCCAAACTGGGCCTGGCGGTGGTCGATGAGCAACACCGCTTCGGGGTGGAGCAGCGTGCCGTGTTGCGGGAAAAGGGGTTCAACCCGCATATGCTGGTCATGACTGCCACTCCTATTCCCCGCACCCTGGCGCTGACGCTCTATGGCGACCTCGACCTTTCCGTCATCAACGAACTGCCGCCGGGCCGGCAGGTGATTAAAACAAAGTGGCTAAGGCCGGAGCAGCGGGAAAGCGCTTATGCCTTCGTGAGAAAACAGGTCAGCGCCGGGCGGCAGGCGTTCATCCTCTGTCCCCTGATCGAAGAATCGGAATCTATCGCCGCGCAGGCCGCGGTGGTCGAGTACGAGCGGCTTTCTAAAGAAGTTTTCCCTGACCTGCGGGTGGGCCTACTGCACGGCCGGCTGGCCTCGGCGGAAAAGGACGCGGTCATGGAGGAGTTCCGCGCCGGCCGGCTGGATATCCTTGTTTCCACGCCGGTAATCGAGGTTGGCATCGATATTCCCAACGCCACGGTGATGTTCGTTGAAAGCGCCGACCGCTTCGGGCTTTCCCAGCTGCACCAGTTCCGCGGCAGGGTGGGGCGCGGCAAAGAGCAGAGCTACTGCATGCTGCTGGCGGAAAATCCGTCGCAAATCGGTCGGGAAAGACTTGACATAATAGAAAACACGCAGGACGGCTTCAAGCTGGCGGAGGAAGACTTGAAGATGCGGGGCCCGGGTGAGTTTTTCGGCACGCGGCAGAGCGGTCTGCCGGACCTGCGCATGGCTAAAATCTCCGATGTCGCTTTGCTGGAACTGGCCCGGAATGAAGCCATCAAGCTGTTCCGGCAGGACCCGGATATGGCCGGGCGGGAGCACCAGCCTCTGGCGCAGGAAATGGCGCGCGTCTGGAAAGATGCCGGCGAATGGAGCTAAAATGGAACCGGCCTTGCCTTATGGCAAATTGATACCGAATTAATACTTTATGATAACCTTGCGTTATATGTTCAGGGCATTTAATATAAGCCTAAAGAATAAGTTGGGGAACACAGTTTGCATAATCAATTTGCCAAGGTTATTGTCAACCCGGCCGCCGGCGCGGGTAAATCGGGCCGTCTTTGGCCGAGGATCATGGGGGAGTTCAAAGGGCACGGGCTTCGCTTCGAACGGGACATTACGGAAGCGCCCGGCCACGCTATCGAACTCGCCAAAGCCGCCGCGAAAAACGGCTATGACATGGTCATTGCGGTCGGCGGGGACGGCACGGTCAACGAGATCGTTAACGGCCTCTACGCGTCCGGCGGCCTCCAGCACGCTCTGCTGGGCATCGTCAGCACGGGCACCGGCAGCGATTACATTCGTACCTGCGGCATCCCGCGCCCTTTTAAGGATGCCTGCCAGCGTCTCTTCCAGCCCCAAAAACGCACCGTCGACCTTGGCATAGTGGAATACACCAAAAACGGACAGAAGTACGAGCGGCTTTTCGTCAACTTCGCCGGGATGGGGTTCGATGCGGAAATCGTGCGGCGTACCTCGCAGCAGTTCAAGGCGCTGGGCTCGCTGCCTGCCTATCTCCTGGGCACATTCGCCACGCTGGTAGCTTATACTAATAAAAAGGTGTCCCTGGTGGTGGACGGGAAAGAGGAGGAAAAGCGGGTCTGCACGGTCATCATGAATAACGGTAAATACGGCGGCGGCGGCATGCTTACCGCGCCCTGCGCCGACCTGGATGACGGCCTGCTGGACGTGCTGGTGGTGGGGGACTTGAGCAAGGAGGACCTGCTACTCTCGCTACCGCGCATCTATAAAGGCACGCATTTAACGCATCCCAAGGTCAATTTAAAAAAGGCAAAACAGATCGAGGTAAAATCACTGGACGGTAAAATACATCTTCAGGCTGATGGGGAGCTGCTGGGGGAGGCACCGGCAAAATTCCGTATCTTGCCGGCGGCGCTGAACATCATCGTCTAGTAATGGGCTATTATACTGGGGAGAATTGAATATGGCGAGTATCGTCAAGAGAGCCTCGCGGGGCGGCAAAAAGAAAATGCTGGTCCTGCTCGCTGCACTGGTTTCCTTTGTCATTCTGGACGGGTTACTGACGGAATATCTGATACCCCGGGGGGATGTGCGGGAGGCAAATCCGTTCCTGGAGCCGATGGTCGGTCATGTAGGTTTTATGCTCATCAAGATTGTCGGCTCGCTGTTATGCGCGTTTATCCTGTGGGATGTCTTTAAGCGGTTCCCCAGGGTGGGGGTGATTGCAGCCTGGGTGGCTGTACTGGCTTACGGGGCGATCGTTATCTGGAATACTAGTCTGATCCTTCTAACTTAAGGTCAGCCGGCTCAAAGTTCGTCCGGCGCCAGATAGGAATTTCAGTGGGCATCACGTCCACGAAGATGATTTCCCGCGGCAGTTTGTAGTCTGCCATGCGTCCCTGGCAGTATTGCCGCAGTTCCTGCTCGGTGATGGTCTGGCCCGGTTTGAGCCGCACCAGCGCTTTGACCGTTTCCCCGCGTACGAGGTCGATGTGCCCTATTACTTTGGCCTCGGCCACTTTGGGATGGGACATTAGCCCTTCCTCGATATCGCGGGGGAAGATATTCTGCCCCTTGAGGATTAGCATCTGCCTTTTGCGGGCGGTGATGAAAAGATAGCCGTCCGCGTCGATATATCCTATATCGCCGGTATGCAGCCAGCCGTGCCGCAGGGCTCTGGCCGTAGCCTCCGGTTTCTGGTAAAACCCGGTCATATATGGCCCCCGCAGAACGATTTCACCTTCTTGCCCGGGCGGGAGCTCGTTATCATTGTCGTCGAAGATTTTCATTTCCCAGCAGGGTAGCGTCTTGCCGGAGGAGCCGATTTTCCCCGTGCCGTCGATAGGCATGACGGTAACGTGGCAAACGGACTCCGTTTGGCCGTAGATATCGCGGATGTCAAAGCCGTACAGCTCTTTGAACTGGTTGATGACCACCGGCTCCAGCGGGGCGCCGCCGCTGACCAGCAGCCGCAGCGAGCTGAGGTCATGTTTAATACCGGCGCGGCGCGCCACGTTGATCATCAGCGAGTAGATATACGGTACACCGCAGTAGATCGTGCCTTTTTCTTTTTCCACCGCTTCCATAAAGCTGTCCACGGACCGTCCCGTGCCCGGTACCAGCACCATCGTATTGCCTTTATATAAAGACCCGAGCAGCACGGCCGTCAGCCCGAACTGGTGGTACATCGGCAGGGCAAAGAGCATCATCACGTCTTTTTCCGTCTGCCGGAAGGTCGCGGCGGAGTTAACCACCTCGGTATAAACGTTCTGGTGGGAAAGCGCCACGCCGTGGGGGTGGAAAGTGGGCCCGCCCGTATAGGAGATGATGGCGGTGTCCTCCGGCTTGATTTCTACGTTGACTTCCGAGGGTGGATTTTGCTTTATGATGTCCTCGTAGCGGGTAAAACGGGCATCGGGCTGGTAGTTGACCGTAATTATATGCTCGATGGTCCGGAACCCTGGCAGCGCCGGCAAGAGCGACTCCAGCGGCGGATTTTCGATGAAAAATACCCTTGGTGTGCAGTCCTCGAAGAGGCTGGCCAGCTCCGGCGGGACATAGCGGGAATCGAGCGGTACGGCGATAGCCCCAACCTTTAATATCCCGAAGAAGATTGCCACAAACTCCGGATTGCTCGCCTGCATCATCGCCACGCGGTCGCCCTTTTTAATGCCCATCTTTAAAAGAGCGTGGGCCACCCGGTTGGCATCTTTTTCCAGGTCTTTGAATGAAGTGCTGCGCTCGCCCATGATGATGGCCGTCTTATCCCCGTAACGGTCAGCGGCGTTCTTTAAAATCGCGGTCAGGTTCATCGGCGATGAGAGTGCCTTTCTTTAGTAGTTGTCAGGAAAAAATACGACGATACCACGGATAAATTATCGGAATATGTCCAGTATAGCAGACCGCCGCTAAATTTGAAAAGTGCTCAACATTTTAGCCAAAGGCAAGATTTTCCTGTATAATGCATTCGGTATGATACTTTTCCAGGGTACACCGTATGGAAACTAGCCTCTATTTTATCATTCCTATCATCGGCATCGCCCTGGTTTTCGATTTTACTAACGGCATGCATGATGCCGCCAACTCCATTTCCACCATCGTTTCCACCCGGGTCCTTTCCCCCCGGCAGGCGGTAGTCTGGGCGGCGTTTTTCAACTTTATCGCTTTTTTGATATTCGGAACAAGCGTGGCCAGTACTATCGGTAAAGGAATGGTGGACATCACCATTGTCACCCCTTCGGTAATCCTGGCAGGGCTTATAGGGGCTATAGCCTGGAACCTTATTACCTGGTTTTTCGGCCTACCGAGCAGCTCTTCTCACGCATTAATCGGCGGATACGCGGGGGCGGCTATCGCTAAGGGCGGTTTCGGCGTGATTATCAGCTCCGGGTGGACGAAAACGCTGATATTCATCGTCCTCGCGCCGTTAATCGGTCTGGTGTTAGGGTTTATTTTAAAAGTGGCGACATCCTGGATGTTTTACAAGCAAAACCCGACGAACATCAATAAATGGTCGCGGGTCATGCAGGTATTTTCGGCGGCGGCTTTCAGCCTCGGACACGGCGGCAACGATGCACAGAAGACCATGGGCATTATCGCCAGCCTTCTCTTCGCGGGGGGAGTTACCAGCCATTTCTATATTCCTCTATGGGTCGTCCTAGCCGCTCACGCCGCTATCGCGATAGGCACGATGACCGGCGGCTGGAGGATTGTAAAGACAATGGGGCAGAAAATAACTAAATTGAGACCGATAGACGGCTTTTGCGCCGAGACCGCGGCTGCTTCCAGCATCTTTCTTTCCACCCACCTGGGCATTCCGGTCAGCACGACTCATGTGATTACCGGGGCTATCTCAGGCGTGGGCGCCGTAAACAGGCTTTCAGCTGTGCGGTGGGGGGTAACGCTGCGTATCGTCTGGGCCTGGCTTTTCACGATACCGGTCTCCGCGATAATCGGAGCGTTAATTTATTCTTTAATCAGGCTGATTACCTAGTTGTTTGCTTTCCAGCAATGCACTGATTTCTTTAGACGTGAGGTGACGTAACTCGCCCTCTTTAAGGTCGCCCAGGTTCAGATTGCCGACTCGGACGCGCTTAAGCGTCGCCACATTGTGTTTCAGACGCTCGAACATACGGCGTACCTGCCGCTTACGCCCCTCGTGGATGGTGACGCTGTAGTTAAATGGCGGCAGGGAAATCTCCTTTATTTTGGCGGGATGGGTCATGCCGTCTTCCAGCAGGACGCCGCGCTGCAACTGGTGTTTTTCCTCGGCGGTAAGGCTACCGCGGATGGCCACCAGGTACTCTTTCTCATACTCGTAGCGCGGGTGGGTCAGGCGGTAGGTAAGGTCGCCTTCGTTGGTGAGCAGCAGCAGCCCGGTGGTATCGATATCCAGCCGGCCCACCGGGTAAAGCCGGTAACGACGGTATTTTTCCGGCAGGATATCAAGCACGGTGCGGCGCCCCTTTTCATCGCTGGTGGTGGAAACGATGCCCGCTGGTTTGTTGAGCATCAGGCAAATTATTTTCTCTGGTTTAAGGTCGATGGCGCGTCCATCGAGAGAAACGCGGTCTTTGGCGGCATCGACAGGGTGATTGAAAGACTCGGCCACTTTATCGTTGACCCTGACTTTACCCTGTTTGATGGCATCCGCCATGCGCCGGCGTGAACCGGCGCCGGCTTCCGTCAATACTTTAATCAGCGGTTTTTCCGGCATATTATTTTGCTTTTCTTTCCTGGACTAAAATAGGTTCAATTCCAGTATAAAGCTTCCACGGATTAAAGGCCAGCACTGTTGCCGGGAATTGCCTGGCGGCGTATGATATAATCAGCTAAGAAAAATACGCGGAGGGATATAAGCCTGGAAGGTATCGAATTAGCCCGCAAAGCCGTGGAAGTGGCCTCCGAAAAGCAGGCCAATAACATCGTTTTAATGGACCTCCGTGACCTTTGCAGCTTCACGGACTATTTTGTGATCTGTGCCGGTGAGAGCGCCCGGCAAATCCGTACTATCAGCGATGAAATTGAAAAAACGCTGAAAAAAGAAGGCGTCCTGCCGCATCACCATGAAGGGTCGACGGACTCCGGCTGGGTATTACTGGACTACGGCGACGTGATTGTTCACGTCTTCGGCGCGGCGGAACGCGATTACTATAAACTCGACGAGCTCTGGCAGGAAGCCAAACTTGTCCTGCGGATTCAATAGCTCACTAATTTGCGCAGTCCCGCTCATGGTGAGCCCGTCGAACCATCGGGACGTGCGGCAATCCTGCCTATACAAACAACTCTTTTTTACTAAAGAACAGGGCCACCTCTTTTTCCCCATTCTCCGGTGAGGCGGAGCCATGTATGGAGTTATGCAGTGAATCCAGCGCGTAGTCTTTGCGTATCGTGCCGGGAGCGGCCTTAGCCGGATCGGTGGCGCCCATCAAATCCCGTATGCGTTTGATTACGCCCTCCCCCTCGAATGCGGCGGCCACGATAGGTTTGGAAGTCATGTAGGCCATTAAATCGTTATAGAATGATTTTCCCTTATGGACGGCATAGTGCCGCTCCGCCAGGGCTTTATCCATGTGCAGCATCTTAAGACCGATCAGATTTAACCCCTCCCCCTGCAGCCGCCCGATGATGGCGCCGGCCAGCCCTCTTTCCATGGCATCGGGCTTGACGAGGACCAGAGACCTTTCCATTATTTACTCCTTATTGTTTTTACGGTTAATTTTTTGCGCTCATGGTGAGCCTGCTTGCCCGCCGCAGCCTTTGCGCAGGCAGGTCTAACCATGAGCGGGATAAAAAAGTCCCTTGAGGACTTGAACATTTACCTTTTCCAGGCTTCCCACCACCAGGTCGGCGTCCCTTAATTTGTCCCCGGGGTGGCTGTTGGTCACCGCCACACATTTCATGCCGGCTCGCCTGGCGGCATCCACCCCGGCGATGGCGTCTTCGATGACTACACAGTTTACCGGTTTGACGCCCAGTTTCTGCGCCGCCAGCAGGAATATCGCTGGGCTTGGTTTGCCCTCCGGCACTTCCGTACCGTAGGCGATGGCCTGAAAGCAGTTTTCGATGCCCAGCCCCTGGAGAATTACGGCGACGTTATCCGGTACGGCGGAAGTGCCGATGCCGGTCTTGATACCCTGCCTGTTAAGCGCCTTAATCAACGGCACGGCACCCGGCAGGGGAATAACGTTGGTGGACACCAGCCGGCGGTAAAGGGCCTGTTTTTTTTCGGAGATGGTTTGGGCTTCCGCCGCGGAAAGTTTATCCCCGAGAGCGAAGCGGACGATGGTATCATGCCGCCGCCCGAAGTAGCGCATGAAGTCCGCTTTGCTGAAAGCCACGCCCCTCTCCCCGAAGATTTCCTTCCAGGCCTGGTAATGATATTCCGCGGTATCGGCGATGACGCCGTCCATGTCCCAGAGCACCGCCTCGAGGTGAGGGTCAGACATGGCTGCGGCTTTCTTTGACCTTGTCCGGCTGCCCCGCCCGGTTTTCCGCGATGAACTGCTTGGCCGTGCTTTCCGCGATGACGGTGCCGTCCTTCAGGCAGACCCTGCCCCCGGTCTCGATGAGTTTTTTCCGCTGGCGGATTATCCAGGCGGTCACGACCAAGGGTACAGCCACTTTGACCGGCTGCCGCAGCCGGATTTCGATGCTGGCAGTCAGGCAGGTGTTGCCTGTGGCGTAAGCGATATTGCTCATTGCCTCGTCCAGCAGCGTGCCCAGGATGCCGCCGTGCAGCAGGCCTGGCCATCCCTGGTGCATTTTGTCCGGTGTGAACTCGGCGCGGATGTTATCGCCGTCTTTAATGAAATGGAGTTTGAGCCCCATCGGGTTATTTTGCCCGCACCCGAAGCAAAAACCCTCGTTGAGGTCGGTATCCAGGATCACTCTAGGAATTACATTCATATTATCTCCGATTTTAAAAATGCGTCCACCCCGCCCGGCCGATTTTCACAGGGCGTCCGGCGGCGTCCACCAGGTCTATTTTCCCCGCTTCCCCCTTCGTAATCTCGCCGATGATGGTCACCGGGCAGCGGAGCTCATTCTTTATTTCTTCGATTTTCCCGGTGGGGCCGGTAAAGAGCAGCTCGTAATCTTCGCCGCCGCCCAGGGCCAGCGCCAGCGCTTTTTCGCTAAAGCTTTCCTTTACCATGTCATGCACCGGCAGTAAATCGGTGATGATGCGGGCGCTCACACGGCTGGCCTCGCAAATATGCCGCATATCGGCGAGGAGGCCGTCGCTGATATCGATGGCGGCGGCGATGCCGTGTTTGACCAGCACCTGGCCTTCGGCGATGCGCGGCACCGGGTGGAGGAAAGCATTTTTAAAGTACCGGGCAGTCGCCGGTTTGAATCGAAGGCCTCTTGACAGCATTTCCAGTCCGGCCGCGGCACTGCCGGGATAACCGGTGACGGCGATGGCATCACCGGGCAAAGCGGCGGCGCGTTGGAGAATGGCATTGTCCGGCCGGCCGCCGATAACGGTAATCGTGATGGATATTTCCATCGACCGGCTGATGTTCCCCCCGACGATGTTCACTTTGAATTGCCCCGCCAGGTCGAGCATCCCCTTGTAAAGCGCGGTGACGTCTGCCACGGCCGTTTCCGGCGGCAGGCAAAGGGCTACCAGCGCGTAACGGGGCAAGCCGCCCATCGCGGCGATATCGCTTAAATTGATCGCCAGTGATTTCCACCCTAGGTCCTGCCAGCCGGTCATCTCCAGGGAAAAATGAACGTCCTGCACCATGGAATCGACTGTAGCCAGCTGGATGGCGTCTTCGCACTTCCAGGCGGCGGCATCGTCACCGATGCCGAGCAGCAGGTTCGGCGCCGCTTTATCGGTCTGCGTCTCCGCCACCATTTTCGCCAGTAAATCGATCAGCCCGAACTCCCCGATTTCCGAGACTTTCATGCCTAAAATTATAGCATATTCGCTACTTATTCGACTTTTTTCAACAATTTAGCGGTATTTTCCGGCTTTGCACTCTGTTAAAATAGGGGCCGGATAGCATATAATGGGGTGTTGTGTCCGTGAACGAAGTATCTAAAGTCAGAAGATATATCGCCATCGGCATACTGGTGGTTGTGGTAGCGGCAAGTATCGCCGTCTCCGTGCTTTTGATATTCAACAGGAAGTACATGGCGATACTGGAAAGCCAGGGGCTGCTGGGCCTTTTTGTTATCGCGTTGTTTGCCGGCTCGCCGATACCCATCCCCACTCCCAGTATGATTTTAACCTTTACCATGGGCACCATCTTCAACCCGCTGTTCGTGGCGCTGGTCTCCAGTTTCGGCAACGCCTGCGGCAACAGCCTGGTCTATCTCACCGGGCGCGGCGGGCTGGCGTTTTTTAAGAACCTGGGACTCTCCGGGAATAGTAACAAGGAAGACAAAAAGAATCAGGAGAATCAAGAAAACAAAGCCGATACCCGGAAACCCGGGTTGTTCAGCAAAATGATTAAGTTACTTAAACTGCCCAAGACCAAGGAGCTGGCCCGCAAGCACGCGTTATGGGCGGTCTTTGTGTTGGGCATGTATCCCAACCCACTGTTGATGCCGGTGGTGATGGGGATGGGGGCGGCGCGCTACAATTTCTGGAAATTCTATCTGGTCTGCTGGGCGGGCAAGTTCGTCGAGGCTATCGTTTTAAGCTACCTGGGCTACTTCGGCCTGCGCTCGATACTGCACTTCTTCGGCATCACCCTGCCCTAAATCACTTTTATTTTACTTTCATCGCTTTTGGCTATCCACTGAAGTTTATCCCTTTTTGTTCACCGGGATAGATTTTATTTTTCAATTGGGTGCCAGTGTCCGCCGCGGGAGAAGATGGGTGTTTTCACTAACGTCTATCAGGGATTACTTGGCTGTAGGAAATGGGGACTTAAAGTAAGATATATATAGTAATTAAGGGAAATCGGTGGGTGGTTTTAGATGTCAATACAGGAAAAAAACAGCGAGCCTTTATTCCGGGGCATGATCACCGTATCGCAGGTGGCCCGGATTTTAGGTGTTCATCCTAATACCGTAAGAAACTGGAGCGATAGCGGTATCCTCAAAACTTACCGGCTAGGCTACCGGCGCGACCGCAGGTTCCGCCTCGAAGACGTTAATGCCCTGCTGACCAAAGAGCAAATATACGTACCGGAAGAAAAGAAGGAACAGAAACAGGCGCTAAAGCAGTCCAGAATCCTCGGCTACCCGCTGGATGGATAATTTCTTCGCTTTGTAATCATCAATCTGAATTGTGTTCCGATATCCAACGTTCACTATCAGGCGTATTCCTGTGGGATATCCGCTCAAGAAGGTGAATGAACATCATCTGATTTTCAGGGTTTAGGCGCTGCCGGACCGGGCAAGACCGTGAACTCCAGCCTGCGTACCGGCTGCCCTTCGATGCTGGCGATCACCGTCTTCGTACCGGGTGTTTCCAGCCTCAAGTTCATATCGAAGGCTACCTGGAAACGCTGGTCCTGACCCTAGCGAATGCCCGGCGGCCGCCCCACTTCAAACTGGCCCCCCATCTTAACCATGCTGTGCGTTTGCTCGGTAGCTTTATCCTCGGCAACTATTTCGACCTCAAAAGGATGCCTTTTGTTCGTCTCGTTCCAGGGGACGATGATCGATAGGGCGAGCGCGCACCTCTGGTCGACGGGAAACGCCCGGTTCACCGTAAGCACGTCCCACCCGCCGCCGAGGAGGTAAAGCTTGGCACCCACGATCTGGGCGGCGTCTGCCAAAATGAGCCATTCAACTTCCATATCAGTTATCTCCGCTAAATTACTATATTACGACGATTCTATGATTGCGGGCGGGACAAGTCAAGTCCCGTGATTGAATGGTTCCTCAGTCTTGAGGGCGCGCGACTTTCAATTTTCCTCGGGATTTGCTATATTGTTTCCAAATGCGTATTGCGGTTCTCGCGGATATTCATGCCAATCTGGCTGCCCTGGAGGCCGTACTCAAAGATATTGAAGCGAAGGGCGGGGTGGAAGAATACTGGTGCCTGGGGGACATCGTCGGTTACGGGCCGGAGCCCACTGAGTGTATCCGGCTTTTACAGCAATATAAACCTGTCTGCGTCGTCGGCAACCACGACCTCGGCGCGGCGGGCAAGATGGAGCTTTCGTATTTCAATCCGTCGGCGGCGGAGGTCTGCGCCTGGACCGCAAAAACATTGAACCCGGTGGATATCCGCTACCTTGAGGACCTGCCCAGGACCGCCATTAAAGGCGACTTTTTCCTGGCGCACGGCAGCCCGATGCAGCCGGTGCTGGAATACGTCATGTCCACGAGCGTCGCCCAGAAGAACTTCACCTTTTTTGAAACGCAGTTCTGCCTGGTAGGGCATACCCATGTGCCGCTGGCCTTCAAGCTGGAAGGCAGCGCCTGCACCTCGATAACGCTCTCGGAGAACATCGGCTTGGTGATGTTGGGACACCGCATGATCATCAACCCAGGGGCAGTGGGGCAGCCGCGGGACGGCGACCCGCGCGCCAGCTACGGCATTTACGATTCCGAGGGAAGTATGTTCCGCCTGCACCGCGTAGAGTATAATATCCGCGCCACCCAGGATAAAATGATGCAGGCTAAAATGCCCGTTAACCTGGTGACGAGGTTGGAATTAGGGAAATAGCGGCACCATCATACTATCAGCTTCGCGGCTATCACTTCGGGGAAAGTTTGCGCAGCACCGTAGCGATGCCCGGCCGGAAACCCAGCAGGCTATATTCGTTCTTCACGGATAATGCAACATCAAAAAACCTTGAAGCCCATGGTTCCCCGTCACGCGCCCTTTTTAATCTGGACATAAATGAGTATTTCTTTTTGATGTAGCGCTCGTACCCGGCCGGTTTATCCCAGCAGGCGACCAGAGCTGCGGCGGAATCCATGGCCGGAGTAATGCCCATACCACTACAAGTTTCGACCAGACCGGCGCTCTCGCCGAGCGCGATAAATTTGCCCTGTACTAAGGGGAAAGTTGGCCCGCCGAACCATAAAGCACTGGTGCAGCTGCAGATCACTTTTTTGTCTTTGATATATTTATGCAGCTCTTCCAGCCACTTTTCCGGCGCGATTAGGGAACCATAGCCTATGTGGACCGTGCCATCGCCGACCGGTATAATATACAGCATGTCTTTATGGTCTTTATCCCAGCGGATATTGATGCTCGGGTAGGTGCAGCTTTCATCAAGAAGACGCATCTGGTGTATGGTAACGTATTTATCGGCCGGTCTGGGCGGCAAATAGACTCTTTTGCCTGTAGCATCAATGATCCTATCGTATTTTGACATATCGGGTGGCTTAAATATCGGATCAGACCCTTCCAGAAGCTTCTGAATGAGGACAGGTTTATTGATAACGACGTTATCCGCCGGTATTACCTTGCCGTCGATTTCACCTTGCTTGAATCTGCCGGAAATAAACTGCTCAAAATCTATTTCAAGATTTTTCCCCAGCCTTTTGAATTCAGGATAACTGACAATCCAGCCGCAAGGCCGTGCCTGACATTTGGTATTCACCGGGACGGTGTATATGTCTGCCAGGATATCAGGCCGCTGCTCTCGCAGTACCCGGTAAAGATAAGAGCCGCTGACCCCGGCGCCGATAATGGCTGTTTTTTGCAAGTATGATTTCCTTTAGTGATGAAGTGAATCTGAAGGCACAAAACTCTTCAGCACTTAAGAGTCTAATGTGAAGCTATATTTTTGTCAAAAATTGTTTAAGTTTCAGGGATGCGCACAAATTCGGTACTCGCCTTGACAAACATTTTAATACCCTTTACCCTTTTATTGAGGTCGTGCTAGATGGGGAGCCAGCGGTGCCCTGTACCTGCAACCCGCTTTAGCAGGGTCGAATTCCTGTTTGAGGCTCTGGTCTGGTGGGACTGTTCCGGTTAAGTGGCGTTGAAGGCCGGGTCCTGCGCGGCAGAGTGCTATGAACCCCGTCAGGTCCGAAAGGAAGCAGCGGTAAATAGTTATATCTGGGTGCCGCAGGTCTGCCTGGCTGGAGCCGGCTGGCCGGGGCAAGCCGTTAGGCGGAGTCGAGGGCAGGTGCACGGCCTCAAAGTATTTTTTATGGGAAAAAATCTTTCCCGCGGTGATGCCAGTTTCTTGCTGGCGCAGACCAGGAAAATGCTGCGTCACTATGATATCCGGGTGAAGAAGGGGTTGGGGCAGAACTTCCTCGTCGACGAAAAAATTCTGGAAGCTATCCTCGCCGCCGCCGAACTTTCGCCCGGCGATACGGTCATCGAGGTGGGGCCGGGGCTGGGGCTAATGACCGGAGAAATAGCTAAACGGGCGGGGTGGGTCATCGCCATCGAGCTGGACAACCGGCTGGCGGATATCCTCCACGCAACGCTACAGTATGAAAACGTCGTCATTCTCAACGAGGATGTCCTGGGCACTGATCCCGCCAAACTGTTACAGGGCAGCGCGCCCGGCTTTCCGCCACAGCTAAGCTCGTACAAAGTGGTCGCTAACCTGCCGTATTACATCACATCGCCCGTCCTGCGCCATTTCCTGGAAGCGCCGGTCAAACCGCAAACGATGGTGGTCATGGTGCAAAAAGAAGTCGCCGAAGCCATCTGCGCCGCAGCGGGGCAGCGCAGCATGCTCTCCATCGCCGTACAGTTTTACGGCAAACCAAGCATCGTAACCAGAGTACCCGCCGCCTCATTTTTCCCCGCGCCGGAGGTAGATTCAGCGGTAGTAAAAATTAAAGTGTACCGGCAGCCGCCGGTGGTGGTGGATGACGTAGACGGGTTCTTCAAACTGGTGCGCGCCGGTTTCACAGCCACCCGCAAGCAGGCGGCCAACTCGCTGGCGCAGGGGCTGGGAATCACCAAAGTGGTTGCGCAGAACCTATTAACCAACGCCGGCATAGACTCGCAGCGCCGCGCGGAAACTTTTACCCTGGAGGAGTGGGCAGAACTTTACAGGGTATTTTCACGGCTACGGGGATAAAATCTCCCTTAATCCCTCCTTACGAAGGAAGGAGACAGATAAGAAAAGAGTCTAGATATGGAGGTTGGTACAATCATCCTCTCCCTTTCATAAAGGGAGAATGAGAGGGATTTTGATAAAGGTAATAACTTGCTTATGGTTACTATTAAAGCCCCTGCCAAGATAAACCTTACCCTGGAAGTACTGCGCAAACGCTCGGACGGCTACCACGAAATACGCAGTATACTCCAGACGATAGACCTTTATGACACGCTCCAAATTGAGGCAGGGGATGGTATTTCCTTCCAATGTGATTTGCCGGAATGGTCGGCGGAGAAAAGCCTGGCAAGCAAAGCCGTAAGCCTAATCCGGGAAGCCGCGGGCGGTACCAAAGGCGCGGTCGTGAGGATAGAAAAGCAAATTCCGCTGCTGTCCGGGCTGGGCGGTGACAGCAGCGATGCCGCGGCGCTTTTACACGGGCTTAACGAACTCTGGGATCTAAAACTTCCACCGGAAAAGCTGGCGGAAATGGCGTCAAAGCTGGGGTCGGATGTGGTTTTTTTTCTACAGGGCGGTACGGCGCTGGCATCGGGGAGGGGAGAGAAGATAACGCCTCTGCCGCCCATGGGGAAAATGTGGGTGGCGCTGGTGGTGCCGGACGTAACGGTGGCAACGGGGAAAACGGGGCGGATGTACGCCAGCCTTAAACCATCCAGCTTTACCGATGGCGCCATCACGCAAAACGTGGTGGCAGATCTGAACCAGGGTAAACCTTTCAAGCCGGCTATGCTTTATAATGTTTTCGAGAGTGTCACCTTTGAGGACTTTAATATGCAAAGATTATACTTCCAGCCGATGCTGAAAATGGGGGCGCTGCACGTCCACCTGGCCGGCTCCGGCCCAACGTTATTCAGCATGTTCACGGAAAAAGACCGGGCAGAAGAAATTTACACCAAATGCAAGAGCCAGGGCATGAAAACCTACCTGGCACAGACAATATGAAGAATTTTAGAACCTGGGGCAAACCGCCCTATAAAGTGGCCATCGTTCACGGCGGGCCGGGCGCGCCCGGGTCTATTGCGCCCGTAACTCGAGAATTATCTAAAGATATGCCCGTGTTAGAGCCTTTGCAAACCAAAAACTCGATTGATGGACAAATTGCAGAACTAGCGGACGTCTTAAAAAAGAATGCGGAAATCCCGGTAGTGTTAGTGGGGCATTCCTGGGGCGCGACGTTGAGCTATATGACCGCGGCGCGCTATCCGCAGCTCATCGATAAGCTGGTGCTGATAGGTATACCGCCGCTGATGTTGAAAGATCGCCCGGACCTTACCGCGACTTGGCTGGACCGGCTTTCCGAAAAGGAAAGGGTGGAATTTATCGCGCTGGAAAAGCTCGTCTGGGACGGAGACCTGGCAAACAAGAGCGAGCCCATGGGCCGGCTTTTCCGGCTGATAACAAAAGCGGAATGCTGTGAGATGCTCCCGGGCAAAGATGAAGTACTGGAATACCAGGTCAAGGCCAACGTGTTTATTTTCCGTGAATTATATAAAATTACCGAGGGGACACAGTTGGTTGAGCTGGGCAGAAAGATACTCTGCCCGGTAACCGTAATATACGGCGACTACGACCCCCGCCCCGCCGCCGCGGTTAAAGAGCCACTGTCCCGGGTGATCGAAAATTTTAAGTTCATCA